>Ga0307514_10002782_pt1 | contig 17591 bp, 8 predicted proteins | sample 16_EM_MG_FD_203088 | JGI IMG/M metagenome (GOLD analysis project Ga0307514, IMG submission 203088) | Populus trichocarpa ectomycorrhiza microbial communities from riparian zone in the Pacific Northwest, United States - 16_EM | ecosystem: Host-associated > Plants > Roots > Unclassified | place... | reverse complement strand
CAGAGCTCAAGAAAAGCTCGGAATCCCTCGCTTTGATGTTTCCAACCCTCGCCAGAGAGATGATAGACATGAGGGATACGCTGAACGGAACTTTGGACCTTTTGACACGGAAAATTAATTTGGGCATGGATAAGCTCTCGAGTGGTCTGGAGAGAAAGGCACAAGGTACTATATCTCTGCCAACTGCTAGTGACATCACCATTAATAAAATTGAACTTGTTATCAATAAGGCAAGAAACTCGGACGGTTACTAAGTTGGCTATCACCCCTGCAGCCTTGGAAGCGCCATCAGGATGTGCGATCTACTCGGCTTGACAACACTGGGGGTTGGTTGATAAACGACCAGAGATTCATAGAATGGCAGGGTAGGGGCAATGAACATCAGCATGAGCAGCGAGTTCTATGCTGTTATGGCAAGCCTGGTGCAGGGAAAACCGTGATGAGGTATTACCAACCCTACCTTTGTTAAACTCTGAATTCGGAATCGCATTGGTTCTCACTCATGTGTCCCTAGTTCTATTGTTGTGGATCACCTGGAAAATTCCGCAAAGCATCCGAATGGGCAAGTTGGGGTTGCATATTTCTACTGCGACTACCGCGATCAGAAAGACCAGAACGCAACTAGTTTAGTTGGTAGTCTTCTAGCACAGTTCATCAGCAAGCTCAATCTGGAGGATATTCCGTTGGAGATTATGGCATCCTTTGACCATGCTGAGAAGAGTAAATCTCATTTGCAGCTGAAGGAAGCAATCACAATGCTCACTATCGTCTTGCAAAAATTTGAGCGGGGGTTCATCTGTATTGATGCACTCGATGAGCTGGAACTGGATGCCCAAAGAACAGTATTACATTCGCTGGGAGAGTTGGCTCTCGGTAGCACCGCCTCTATATTTCTCACAGGACGCCCAACTGTTAAGCCCGCAGTGGATCAACAACTTTGCAAGCTACCGCAGCCATTGACATCTAGCCACTTCGAAATAGTAATTACGGCATCTGTGGACGACATCAAGCACTTTTTGCTGCACTACATCGAGGAAAAGGACCCAGACCCATCCGCTATGAATGAAGATTTGAAGAGCAAAATTCTTGATACCATCACGCAGAAGTCGGACGGCATGTACGTAGCTAAGCGGGACTATCCTATATATTGGCTACAGGCTAACTAGTTGTCATATTTAGGTTTTTACTTCCAGCTTTACATATTCAGAGCATCCTGGACGAACCGTCTATCGGCGACAGGGAAGATGCTCTAAATACCTTACCCAGTGGGGTTTGTGCAGCTTATATGCAGACAATCGAACGAATACGAAGGCAGCCAAAAACCAGGGCAAACCAGGGAATGGCAACACTGTACTGGGTTTCATTAGCCAGCCGCCCACTCAGTGTGACAGAAATCTCACATGCGCTGGCCGTGCGAACAGACTCTGCAAAAAAGCCATTCGATATCAGCCGTATATGCTCAAACAATACCCTCCTGGCTTGTTGTATGGGTCTGGTAATCATTGATGAAGAGACTTCCACAGTTCGTTTGGTTCATTACTCTTTACAGGAGTTTTTGCAAAATGATAATGATCTTGAAGTGTCTCCATTCCACATTCATACGGGTCATGGATTGATTGCCAGAACATGTTTAACATACCTTCGCTTTTGCCAGACCATGACGCTTGAGATGGCTGCCAGTTGCTTGTGTCACAGGATATATGAGGGTACAACAATACGGTGGGAAGTTGCCTGCATGTGCCAATCAGAATTCCCCCTATTCGATTATGCCTCATCAGAATGGGGCAATCATGTGCGCGAGGGCTACGACACTTCAATTGGATCTCTTGCTGTGGAGTGGTTAACAGCAAAAGAGACCGCATCTTGCCCTTGTGCCATAATGTATATGTCTTGGGTTCGAGACAACTACCACTCTAGGTCTTGCCCAATCGGATGGTACGATTATGATCCCTGCATATACAAGAGCACTCCCGATTCCTTGCTAGTACTGCACTGTATAGCATACTTCGGGGAACATCATATTTGGGAAGAGGTGGCCGCCGCTGTCGACCCGCTAGAGCTGAATGCTAAGGATAGATATGGCTGGACACCATTAACATGGGCGGCTGCTCGGGGCCATGAACTTTTCGTAAAACAGCTTCTTAAATACAAGAAAATTGAAGTTGACGTCATGGACAGATCTGAGTTCACACCACTAATGCACGCTGCCTGGCACGGGAACGCAAAGGTCGTGAAGCAGCTGCTAGCCCTTGACAATAGCCGAAAGGTGAATCTTAATGCCTACGATACCGATCGGCGAACAGCAATCTCACATGCTGCTGGTAGGGGTCATTGCACTGTTATTGAAATCCTCTTGAGTGAGGCAGAAGTTGACCCTAACTACACATGCATCTTATGGAAAACGCCCCTTATGTATGCTATCCAAAAAGGAATGACCAATACAGCCAAAGCTCTACTCTCAGATCGTAGGGTTAGCCTTACCCTACAAGACGAAAATGGAGACACGGTGCTACATCTTGCTGTGAAGACCAGGGCAGTGGAGGTATTTAAGCTGCTCCTACAGGACCTCCGAGTGGATCCCAGCCACAAGGGTATGGATGACTATACGCCTTTAGCTCTTGCTGCAAAATGTGGATATGCAGAGGTAGTTAAATTGCTCCTAGGAGACTCCCGAGTGGATCCTAATCACGAGGATAAGGATGGCTATACGCCTTTAGCTCTTGCTGCAGAGAGTGGACATGAAGAGGCAGTTAAAGTGCTCCTACGAGACCCCCGAGTGGATCCCAATCACAAGACTAGGAATGGATATACGTCTTTAACTCTTGCTGCAAAATATGGATATACAAGCATAGTTGAAGCGCTACTAGGAGATCCCCGGGTGGATCCCAATCACGAGAGTATGGATAGCTATACGCCCTTAGCTCTTGCTGAAGAAAGTGGACATGCAGAAGTAGTTAAATTGCTCTAAGAGACCGCCGAGTGGATCCCAATCACAAGACTAGGAATGGATATACGTCTTTAACTCTTGCTGCAAAATATGGATGTACGAGCATAGTTGAAGCACTACTAGGAGATCCTCGGGTGGATCCCAATCACGAGGATAAGGATGGCTATACGCCCTTAGCTCTTGCTGCAAAGAGTGGACATGCAGAGGCAGTTAAAGTGCTCCTACGAGACCCCCGAGTGGATCCCAATCACAAGAGTATGGATGGCGATACGCCTTTAGCTCTTGCTGCAAGAGGTGAATATGCAGAGGTAGTTAAATTGCTCCTAGCAGATCCCCGAGTGGATCCCAATCACCAGGATAGGGATGGCTATACGCCTTTAACTCTTGCTGCAACCCGTGAAGATGCAGCAGTAGTTAAATTGCTCCTAAGAAACTCCCGAGTGGATCCCAATCACGAGAGTAGGGATGGCTATACGCCTTTAGCTCTTGCTGCAAGAAGTGGATATGCAGAGGTAGTTGAATTGCTCCTAGGAGACTCCCGAGTGGATCCCAATCACGAGGATAGGGATGGCTATACGCCTTTAGCTCTTGCTCAAAGAAGGGGATATGCAGAGATAGTTAAATTGCTCCTACGAGACCCCCGACTGGATCCCAATCACGAGAGTAGGGATGGCTATACGCCTTTAGCTCTTGCTGCAAGAAGTGGATATGCAGAGATAGTTAAATTGCTCCTAGGAGACTCCCGAGTGGATCCCAATCACGAGGATAGGGATGGCTATACGCCTTTAGCTCTTGTTCAAAGAAGGGGATATGCAGAGATAGTTAAATTGCTCCTACGAGACCCCCGACTGGATCCAAATTACGAGAGTAGGGATGGCTATACGCCTTTAACTCTTGCTGCAAGAAGTGGAGATGCAGAGATGGTTAAATTGCTCCTACGAGACCCCCGAGTGGATCCCAATCACGAGAGTAGGGATGGCTATACGCCTTTAGCTCTTGTTGCAAAGAGGGGAGATACAGAGGTAGTTAAATTGCTCCTAGGAGACTCCCGAGTGGATCCCAATCACGAGAGTAGGAATGGCTATACGCCTTTAGCTCTTGCTGCAAAGAGTGGAAATGCAGAGGCAGTTAAAGTGCTCCTAGGAGACCCCCGAGTGGACCCCAACCCAATAAACAGCACTGGTGATACTCCCCTTCTAACTGGTATAAAAGAATCTCCACTGTGGATGTTTTATTCCCTCGATTGGCGCAACCTCATCAACGTGCTTCTCACCCACCCTCGAGTAGATCGAAATATCAGGGATTCAGAAGGCCGTACAGCGCTGTCACATGTTGTCGCAAGGAATTGCCGGCAATACTTAATTTTATGGCCCACAGATAGTGAAGTGGGTCTTGAAATGGCGGAATCCCTGCTTGAGGGATCGGGAGGAGCCAATCCCAACATACGAGATAATGAAGGGAAGACAGCTCTTGACTGGGCTCTCTCGGTTAATCACAAAAATTCCGGCAAATGTCGAAAACTCCTTCAAAAATACATGTCATCCCCCCCACAAACAAGAGATGTTGAGAATAACAACAACAAGCGGAAGACACCCCCTCCAGGCGATTCAGCTCCAGCAAAATATCCAAAGCTGGAGTGAGACTATCCAGTTTTGGGGGACTTGCTCTGGCTGACAAGGTGGTGGTGAGATAGCTCGATTGATTTGGGACTTTATTTGGTTTCTTTTTCTTTGTTTTCTTTGCGTCTTGTAGTTAGCACCTTTGTTTACTTTGTTTGTGTTTGCTTTGGTGCCATATTATGGCCCCCTCCTACATCTGCATTGCGAGCTGCATGTTTTTGACGACTTGTGCCTTTCCCCAATTTTGTTTAACCTCCTCTGCCTTGCTTTCAACACTCTATCCACTACACTACACCTCTTCCCGATAGGGTAGTACCGGTACTGCCCCTACTTAATTAGGTCTAGTCTACCTACGTAAATACGAACTGCAAAAGATTTATGTACATACAAGGCATCGGTGCCCACAGGCGGCAAATGTAGTCGATATGCCCCTTGCGGGCACTTAGTTTCTCTACTACCTACAGTAAGTACCCTCCCCATTCCCTCCCGTCCCAAATTTACCAGATTAAAACCCTTTTTCTTACCCACGTGAAACCACCCCCCATCACTTTCAATACTGTACAATATCAGTAAGCGTGGACACATTATTTTTGAACAAGGGCATAGATACCGTAGATAGACAGACTCAGAAGAAAAGAAGAAAAAGAAAGTCTCCTAGGTAGTCTACCTACCTATTTACTTGTTAAGTAAGTAGAAGCAAAAAAATTTATCTACAGATTTTGCGATTGATGTGGCGTTATAAGAAACAACAGCTGTATCCGGGGTGTCGTCTCCATCAGGGTCAGGATCAGACTCATAGACCATATCTAAAATACACTGCTCCTCCTGCTCTCCACCACCTCCTCCACCGAACCAATAAACCCAGGGAGGCTAGGTATCTCGAGGAAAACCAGGATGGGCAATACGGATGGATACCTACAGTCATGAATCACCTCTTCAACTTCCTCAATATCATTACTGCTTGGGGTAATTTGCCGGACTAGATAATATACCTTCACCACAACTTCGTTATAAGAAACTGAAACTCTATGTATTACTACTGTAAGAAGCAAAGACTTAAGAAACCTGCCTGTAACGATAACGAGAGTTTCTTATTTTCCCATACAAATTTCGGAGCTCCGTTTCTCATAACGCGACATCACTGTATTTTTTTTTTTTTTTGGGGGGGGGGTTGTTTAAATAGAATGGTATCCAAGACCCACCACCCACTTACTACTTACTACTTATCCCCGAAAAGGGATTAAAGATCTAGAAATCAATAGCAGACGTGTATCGGTGGTGTTGCAGTTGGGCATGGCAAAAGTATAGTTATGGAAGTATATATATGGACCAGTAGACCAGCAAGTAGACCAGCTATTCAATCCACAAACATTTTTTTCATCTCATCGCGCATTTCTTCGTCCCAGTTTCCCCAGTCGTCTCACAATCGTCATCCAAAATCAAAAAAAGAAAAGAAAGAAAGAAATAGACCTTCCCCCACAGGATATCATCACAAAAAAGGAAAAAGAAAAAGAAATAGACCTTCCCCCACAGGATATCATTGCAAAAAAAAAAAAAAAAAAACTCAAACGACTAAATTTTATACCCCTCTACCCCATCCACCTTCCTCCCACTCCTCTCTTCCCAAATCTCCACATCAATCGAATTCATAGTCAAAAACCTCCAAATATGCACGGTCTTCAGCTGTCCATACCTCCTCACTCTCCCGATGGCTTGTGTCTCGCACGCATTGTATTCGTATTGGGAGGATGTGAGGAGGGGTGAGAGAAAGATGGCGTGGTTGGCGTTTGTCAGATTCCTACAAAATTATTAGTTATTATACTGGTAATTGGGGTGTGGGGATATGGGGGACGTACGCTCCAGAAGCAGATTCATCCATAACGTTCAACAAGAGGACTCTCTCGGATTTAGGTCCCGTAGCGGGAGATTGTTGAAATGCCTCTAGTGCCTTTGACTTTGAATTCGCTGTTCCCTTAATCTGCAGATGCTTCACTTCATGCGCATCCAGCGCCTCACTAACCTTCTGCATCAAATCCGGGAATTGCACAAACACCAAAACCTTCTCCTCAGCTGGTAATTTCTCTTTAATCAACTTCACCACCTTCTCCAATTTGATCCCCCACCTCCTACCCACTCCATCCCTCTCATCTTCCACTCCCAAGCTATCCCCCTTGACCACATTCAAAATTCTCGCTGCAGCCTCACAGCCAGGAGATATACATTCCTCCCTCTGCGCGTTGGTGACAAGACAATTATAGCAACCCATATGTCCACAGCTACTCAAGACAGCAATCTCTGAGGCGGGGAGGTTTGTCCGGGAACAACCAGGACAGGAAACGTGGGTTTGGGTATGTGTGAGGATGGATTGTTGGAGGTCGCGGACAAGCTTAAAGTATCGAAGGGAGCGGACTCGACCTACCATTTCTTTCTGCAGACGCTTGACGTTGTGTGTATTGTCACGGAGGAGTTGGAGTTTCTCGTCGCGGGTTTTGGGGATGAGAGGTTCGTCAGGGAAGTCGCTAGGGGAGTCGTCGAGGGCGTCATCAGAGTCATCAGAGTCAGAGTCACCGCTGCGGGCCTTTCTTCGCTTCTTGGGCTTGGGTTTCTTTGCGGAGGATTTGGTCTTGGATTTTGACGTGGTGGCTGAGGTGGACTCTTTGTTGAACCAAAAGTACTTGTCAACCGTGACGCCACTCTCCTCAAGGCTCTTCCTCAACCCTTCCGTTGCACCAGTTTTTCCCCTAGAAATGTCAATCAACCACTTCATATGACTAGTTGCATCTCCATCTCCCACGCCCTTCTCCCTCGTAACCCGCACATATGTGCCAAAAAATGTCTCATCCGTCGCCGATAACCCAGTGATCGAATTCTGCAGGTCAAATTGCGCCTTCAACTTTCCTCTCAACTCATCCATCAGGCTCGCTAACCCCTTGGTTCGATCTCGCACAATAACCTCACATGCACGCAAGGCATTCTCTTGGTCCTTCTCCGTAATGTCTAGGTCAAAGTGCGAGCTGCGTTTCAGCAAAGCCTCCTCAGCACTAGCAGACTCTCCCAGCGACTCCTGCAGGCGCTTCTCACGGTCATTCCCACTCTTGACCTTGCCCTTTTTGATATTCATATCCAGCGCTTGCAGATGGTGTTCTAGCTCGAGGTAAATCGCTCTCTCCGCAGCGGGGAGATAGATTGGGACAACATGCTCTTCAAATGGAATCTCGTCAATCTCTGCGATATTCTGCCTAACAAACTGGTTGAGGAATATCTGCGCAACGGTATGTCTCCGCTCATGCCACGCCGGACTACGAACCTCCCTGAAGGAATTGAATTTCTCCACTGCAGTCTTCTCCTTCTCAATCTTCTTCATATTCTCCCGCTTCACCGCCGCGCCGTCGTCAATACCTAGATGAATCCCAAGGAAAACAGAAATAGTCTTCACATCCGCAAAATCGTCGAGTGGAGGAGTACCAGAGAGAACCCATTTATACGTACTCCTAAGACTCGTAATCCCCGAGTGAATCTGTCCCTTGAGGTAGGTATACTCATCGACAACGAGTCTATTAAAGTGAAAGATATCCAATGGGGGTGCCTGCATATTCTTCCAATCCTTCTTCACTGTGCTGCTGCGGAGTTTCCACGGATCGCCACTTTCCACTCCGCGGGTAGATGCCTTAGCCGCACTGCCGGCTTTTTTCTTCCCTTTCTTCACCACACCGTCGCTAGAATCGTCATCGATAAAATCATCCTCCATGCTCTCACCGTCATCACTCTCCTCCCGCTTTCTCTTTGGAGATGGTTTCTTCTTCTTGGCGGCAGTCCCAGGGGCGGCTTTTACACCAATCGGCTGTCCTGATTCCTGAGCTTCCCTATACGCCGCACCCTTCAACCTCTTGCCTTGGATAAACGCCTCCTCCGCCTCCTCCTTCATTCTCTGTCTAGCAGAGTCAATCAACTCCGTTACAGCCTCCACCCCGTGATCCTTCAACTCGGTGACATGCCCACGTAACTTCTCCAACGCAACCTTCAGCCAGGCGTTAAACCTCCTCCCATCCCCGCTCGGTGGAGAACTTGCTCCTGCAAACGCAGCCAGATTGGCAAGGTACTTGTCACTCTTGAACAACCCGCACGCGACGACAATGATATCCGCCCTCATGATATCGTTCACACTTAGCTGGTTCAAGTGGAGCTGAGACTGGATCCTGATGACTCTATACTTTGACCCTGTGAATTTCGTAATCTCCGATGGCCACTGGTTGGTTAAATGCGGCGGAACAACAATCAACGTCGCCTTAACAGGAATAGACCCAAGATCCGGTGCCTGTATCTTCGAAACTCGATCCCGCGAGGCGTCAATGAGTCCTAATGTGATGGCGGTCTTTCCATATCCGACTTCGTCCGCGAGAACTCCACCCTTGACATGCAACGGCCTCTCGGCTTTCCCTTCGGCCTTCCATCCGAGATGCCGGAGCTCCGCCTCGGCAATCTCTTCCTCTATGAATGGTGGCGCTTCGTCGGATTCTTGCGCAAGCATCCAAGCCAGCGACCTAAGCTGCTCTGGACGGAGGGGAATGACAAAGTTGGGAGGTTGTTTTGCGGGTTTATCCTGCTTGTTACTGGTCAACTTGAATCTCGGCAAGACAAGTTTCAGCGGGGGTGTATAATCCGTCGTCATCCGCCAGGAGAGGGTGGGCTTCTCATCACGGTCCTCATGCGGGAGGCGAGAAAGTGCGCGATGCACGAGCGACGCAATGTTTAATCCAATCCTGAGGTGTCCTGTTCCAGTAGCTTCATCGAGTTTCAACTGCGTAACGAATGGTGAGGGGCGGTTTTTGAGTGCCGTTTCATATGGACCAGCCTGCTTCGCATCCTCGATAGGAACGACTTTATTCCCAACCAGCACCCACTTCAACTCTGGTTCTGTCGGGGCGCAGCGCTCACAGTTACTATGGTCCTCTGGCAGCGCAAGGTCGTTCCATTGAGAAAGCTGATCCAGGGATTTAATCCTCTCCGTGAGCCACGCAAGGCACTCATACGTCCCCCTCTCATGGATGCTGTCCACCTCTTCCCAATGCCCCTTTGGCCAGACTTTCTCAGCTTGCCCTTCAAGTGGGACCCTGACGACCAGCACCGCCTGTGCAGTCTTGCAGGAATCATTGCTAGCTTCCACCTTCAGCGACAGCTCCGGCATTGCAAACGTCGCTTTATGGTCCCTGACAGTCTCGAGTGTTGGTGAGACGAGCCCCGCCGAAGAAATAGGTCTCCACTCTCCCTCCACAAAACACTTTACCTTCTTTCCCTGCGAGCTTGAATTCTGTCTCCATGTTGTATCCAACTTCGCCACCACCGGCCTCTCTTCACCAATCGCATACCGTTTCGTATAAGAGCTAAACACAAATGGGTCGTCCTTTGGCCCCCCACACCTCGTTGGATCCAAAAAGAAAAATAGCGGGGCGATATCCTCCTCCCCCTCCCCATCCTTCTTATGCAACGCCGCACCCGCAGTCCCACACTTATCAAACAATGTATATATTCCCGAGATATCCCGATCAAGTTTCTTCCTATCCCCCTCATCAACCGTGATTTTGAGCTTCGACCACACCTTTTTATCCGCCCACTGAGGTTCTTGAAGACCCAATTGCGCCTCCCAGGATGGAACCAACTCTCCTTCACCCTTGATCTCTACATCGAATGCGTTCGTACCAGGCAAGCAAATCTCCCAATTCCCATTAACCAGCCCCTTTGCATTCTTGACGTCCTTCCCAATCCTCATACGAGCGAAATACTGTGCGAGGAGTTTCCTCGAGGGAGCATTCGCAGGGTCAGTTTCTTCCGGCTTGGCATATAGCCTCCATTCTGGCTGTTTGGGGTCTAAGTGGAGCTCCAGTCTCGCACTAGGGGCTTCGTACGTGGCAGACCACATTTCCTGGCGCTTCAAGCTTCTGAAGCGGAGTTCCCCCGCGAGGGCATTAGTCACACCAGTTTTCCAGATGGCCCAGTGTTTATCGCTGACTTGGATGGAGACTTGTTTCCTCAGTTCCTCGAGAGCGTCGCCGTCGATACCACCGAGTTTCAGTCTCATGGGGAGGGCCCTCTTGAGGAGCTTTGCGAATACAGATGGGACGATCCGGGAGTCTGCCCCGGCGTAGGGAACGTAGTTGTGTTCAGGCCTTCCACCACATTTCTCGCAACTAGAGAAGCCACAGTCGAGACAGATGTTGAGGTTGTTTGATGTCATTTGCTCCCGCCCTTCACATTGACACAATCTCCTACTCTTCTGCGCGCCGTCGATAATCTCCTCCAGTGGCATGTTCTCTGTGGTGAATAGATCCAATGCAGACTCAACGAGTTGCTCGTCCCCGCTGATGCGGTAAGAGATATCCTCAATCGTCTCATCGACATCCATCTCCACGGCATCTCCTTTCTCAAGATGTTTCTTTGCCAGCACCAATGCAGAGATAATCGCCGTCCCGACAACTGTAGTAGACATTGCATTCCCAGCCAAATCCGCAAGCTGATCCTCCGTTTCCTTTGTCAAGAGCAACTCATCAATCGGCAGACCCTGCATCGACAGCGCCTCCAGCCCAACCATAGGACCACCGCGATTCGTCAAATACGGAATCATAGTCGGCGTCAAACACGGGCAAATCCCTGGTTTCCCAGTACTTGAATTCCTATCGACATTCTGTGAGAGATTCCAAACCTGCGTCTTAAAGCTCGTATCAATCCCCGCTTTGGCAGCCTTGATGAACAAGATATCCATGAGATCTAAAACTCGCTCCACTTGTGCCAAACCCCAATCACCCCACGCAAAATCAGGAAGTTTGCAGAGACCGGCCTCCTGCCAAAATGTGAGGGGGCGTTTATTCCCCAGTCGCTCCTCTAAGCGCATCTTCTGATGCCTAGTCTCGCAGCGAGTCCAATCCACCGTCCTCCCTTTCGTAGCCGCAGATCTGTCGCTCTTGATGAGATTCTGCCTCGCCAGATGGATCCGGGGATCATCTCCCGGTAGCAAAAACGATTCGAGAGAACAATTCGCCGGCCTAGCTAAATCCTTCATTGCGGAGCCCCACATACGGGGGATGTTACTCTCCTTCACATCCAAACACATCATGTAGCCCCTCTGTCTCGTATGCGGGATATAGTAATGCTTCGTATCCAACCGTTCAAAATGCGCGCTATATCCTTTTGCCTGGAATTTCTCCGCCATGCGAGGCCATGGCCCGTTGCATACATTTTCCAAAATGACAACTGGAGGACGAGTTTTAGTCACCCAAGATAACATCCCCGCGAAGGTCCTTCCTGACTCTCCCCCGGCGTCGAGATCGAGTTTCTTGTTGTTGAGATTGGAGTAATCGACGCATGAGGTACCCGCAATCAGCACATCGACGTTCCCAGGAACAGGAACTTTGGCTCCGTAGGCGGTGGTGGCTTCATCGTCCCCTAGCTCACAGACATCGCGGAAGAGGAGGGGTGGCTGGAAGTTCCGCTCAATGTAAGCCTGTTTAAACGGCTCGATTTCACAACTAAAAACATGATCCACCTCAAAATTCTTACCGTAGATTTTCTTGATTGCGCGGGAGATTAGGCCTAATGCGAGCAAGGGGGACTCTGTGCCTGAGCACATTGTCGCTACCCTGAGTTTACGCTTGCCGAGGTGCTCCGCCAGGTCCTGGACCTGGGGGAGGGACTTGACGATATCCTCAAACATCAATCCAATATCATGGAGCGGAGGGAGGTTATCAGCCGTCTTGTGTTGGGTGGCATTAGGCAGGCAGAGGGAATTCGGTAGGGTTGTTTGCTTGGCTGGTTTTGCTGCCGCTTTCTTGGGCTTGGATTTGGATTTGGATTTGGGTGCGTCGTCGATCTCTTCCTCGTCAGAGCCAATCTCGAGGGCTTCGAGATCGGGCTCAGAGACATCAGAGGCGGCGGCGTCAGAGAGGTGGTCGTGGTCGGAGACAACGGAGGCGTCAGAGGCAGGGGGAGCGTAGTCTTCGTCTGCGGAGTCGGATTCGGAGCCGGAGCGCTTCCGACGGCGGGGTGCGCTGCTGCTAGTACGGGAGGTGGCTTTTGGCGCGGATGTGGATACGGCGGCTGAAGTGGAGAAGTGTTTTGACGTTGTGGCTGCCCCCCGAGTTGTCGTAGTTGCTCTGCCTTTTCTCCCAGATGACGCACTGGTGTCTGCAAAGATCTTTGATCCACCAGAAGGAGTTCCAGGGGGCTTGAAGAAACTCATCATAGATAATTGCTTTGTCTTTGGTGGGACGACAGTTTTGGTGAATGGCGCTTGTTTGGGGACTATATATCAATTGTCAGTGTTTGAAACCAGCCCACCCCCCACTCTTCAATGGTATGGGAAGACGTACTTTCAACAGCCACCATAAACATCTTCCCATCGTCCCCTCTGTCCTTTCCAGGGTCGCTGGTATTACTGGCTGGCTTCTTCCCACGAGCCTTGGTTGACGCTTCTTCCTCCTCCACATCAGGCATCTCCATGTCTTCAGCTTCCATCATCTGGGCGTCTCGAACCTCTCTAATGTCACTCATGACTAGATCGTCGTCGTCGTCGTCTGACACGATGGTCTTGCGCCGAGGCATGGTTGCTGCGTTTGTTCTTGATGATGCAGTATTTGTTTGTTGTAGTATGATAAATGTATTGTTGTGGGTATATTCTCGTTCCGAACCTGGACACAAGGCAAAACCTCCGCAGATAAACCAAGGGAGATACTTCCCGAGAACACTTCTCCCCTATAACTCGCTGCTAAGCCCAAAGTTGCAGCACCAACTTCAATTCCAAAAGCAATTGAGACCCTTGCCCTTCCGTTTGTGCAGTCCTGTGTTTTGGGATTTTTTTTCGTGCCTATGCTCGCCGGTTGTTGAATAGCCGTGACAGTTGAATCGAAAAAGTCGTCTCGTCGTCGTCGTCGGTAGATTACTACAACCACGCAGTCCCAGTCTTTGGGTTAGCCAACCAGCAGCAGGCAAATCAATTTTCTACCTTGTCATATAACTCCAGTGCCGGAACTGAATTCCAATTCGCCGCTGTGAGTCACCCACTTCCATTGTGACATGGTGAATATAAATATGACGGGAGCGGGGGGGGTGCAAACGGGACGGGGGAGGGCCGACCCGGAGGTGCGTTCACCTCGCTCGCTCATCAATATCACATCTGGAAGTCCCCCACCAACTCACCAATCAAATACAACAATTTTCTATATGCAACAGCGCAACTTTTCACAATGCCGAACACGAAGCACACTCCAAGGATGAATGAAGAAAAATAAATCTTATTCGGGGTATACGATTGGGTATACGCTCACTCTCACAAAAAAGATTACAAGAAGGCATGACAGACAGGATGCAAAGTGGATCGTATTTTCGTGCGGCGGCGCGCGCCAAGAGTTGTGTTGTTTGTGTGACAGGGGACAGAATGGGACTAGGGGCCAGGGAGACGCGTTGGGCACGTGTTGGGCACAGTACTAGTACTGTAGTAGGATGGCGCGTTTGGGCTGAGTGCCAAAGAACAACCCGATTCCCAATCCCGAATCCCGACCTCGAATCCCGAACACCATCCCGAACTCGAACCCCGAACTCGAACCCCGAACTCGAACTCCAATGATGTCATGGGGTCAACTATCCAATAGTATGGGTGGCCACCAGACTATGGACGTGCCTAGTACTACCCCCATTCAAAGTTCCTATCGTTGAATAAACCCCACCCGCCGTTATCGGCGCCGATGTATACCTATCCTGCTCGTGAGGGTAGGTATCACGTCTTGCTCCAATGCACCATTCATGCCCTCATGCCAGTGGTCAGATGGCACACATGCACAAATATGTACATACGTATATGATATTCATCATACATACCATTCCATTACTACTCTAGTCACCAGACATGCCAGTGAGTTTGGTATCAGCAATTGCAGGCTGGATTAAGTTTTTCTGGTAGGGTTAAAGTTGCAAGCCATTAAGCATTGCCAATAATCGAACAGTCTGTGTTTATATGATACGTCAGCCCCAGAGATGGACTATGTAGTACAAAACGTGATCACTGGTGGTTTCCCCGATGGCTCGGTGTATCATATCACATCAGGTGTCACTCCGCTTCAAATAACTAGACCGCTTACGCCACCGGTTGAGCGCAAGATTGGCAATTGCGATGATTACAATTGCGATTGAGATTTGGACAACACATCAGGCAGACAGTGTGTGACGGGCGCAGAGATCTAGAGTAGGGACTTGATGTTCCCGTACAGTACATAACATTGAAGGTCCAGTACAGTACATGTAAAGTATGTACAGTGCATATTACTTGAGAATAACGCGGATAGAGAATTAAAATGAAGATTGAATACCGAGGGGCTTGTGCCAACCAGACTAGATTGAACGGCCAATTCCACGCAGCGTTTCAGGACAATACAATACACGCTTAGGTAAGCACTTTACTTTTAGTGCTGGGTACTGTACGAGTAGAGTACACAAGGGCTCTGTACTCCGTACAAGAGTTTTGTATTACTCTTCTGTTTTGCTCTGCTGCAGCTGCTCTTTTCCAGCCACCCCATTTTACTCATTGACAAGTACTTGGTACCGCTGGTAGGTAGGTACGGGAGGTACCGTACCACTTGTTTCTGTTCTGCACTGCACTGCACCTGGCACCTGGCACCTGCAAGTGGTGGAGTGTGAAGCAATCGATTGCGTCTCGTGAGCGACTAAAAGGCGAAGCGAGGCTGCGGGAAGCAGGGCAAGCATCCCCTTCAATACCTACTCCACATACTGTGGGTAATTGTACCGACAATTAAACAGCAGCCAGCCAGGGCCCGCTGTGGTTGGCGGAGCGTAGGTGGAAAAACTCGCTTGCTGGTTGGTGTCTATCGCGCACACACATTTTTTTGCAACTCTCAGCACCACCACACACGCAGCACGCAAGGCAGCAGCAGCAACGCAGCGGCGTGGATTTGCAAGAATAGAAACGGAAAAAAAAAGGAAAGCTCTCTTTGTTGATAGACGCCCTTACTAGCAGCCAATTAATTGCCCGTGGGCACATTGCCTTCTCGGGGGTCAACGCAGAGAGGGTGGAAGAACCCATCGAGAGCCCCGTCGATTTTTTTTTCATTGTCCTTTTTTGCCTGCTCTGTCTGGGGTGGGCTTGTCTGTGGCGGGGGACCTGGCTTCTACAACAGCGTCGAAACCAAGCTGTCCACAGTACAGCAGGAAACTCTTGCGGCGTGGGTGATACAGTTTGGTGCAATTGCACCTGCATTGCAGCCTTATCCAACACATTTTCTCCAACCTCCAGCAATTGCACCTAAACACAGGGGGTGTGTGGGGACTGAGGGTGGCCTACTTACCTTTCTTCATAGATACGCCCGAGCTGTGTTAACCGACACCTTATTTTCCTTCCCTATTCCCATCGGCTGACACTGGGCCCACTCTGATCCGACTTTTTTTCCCTTTGCTTCGTGCTTGCTTGCATCAGCTGGGTGTGCCATGGCGTTTTCTTCGGCAACATCAGCGCGCGGAAGGGGGAGGCTGGGGAGTACTCCGACGTCTTCGTTGAGCTCGATAGGGACATCGCCAGCAACAGAGAGTGGGTATTATTCGCGGGCACAGCCGTACACACATCAGCACATGCAGCACCACCATCACCACCACCACAATCACCTCCAACAACAGCTTGTGGGACAGTTTAATCCACCCATTGATCCTCAGTTGTTTGGCATTGTGGGCGACACGTCACTTCCGGAAGCGAGTTTTGCTAGCAGCAGTGTTATTACCGGAGAGGTCGTCGCTGGCGGGACAGCAAGCGGGGTGTATAGTGATACTGAACGGCTACCTTCGCTAGGGATCTCTGTATCTGGGGACGAGGAGGAGGCGGAGAGAGGGGGGAGGGGTTTGGCGAGTACCGTCAAGCTGGAGGAATTTGGCCATAATCACGACGGACAGCAGCAGCGTTTCGGCACCGCGGACCGAGGCAGCACTGCAGGCGGGGGTGTTGGCATAATACAGCCGTGGCAAAGAGGGGAGGAGGAGGAGGAAGAGGAGGCGATGGAAATGATGGCCAGGAGGCAGCTGCGTAGTCGCTCTACTTTGGAATTGTCAGAGCCGGAGATTGGTGCACATTCGGATACTGACCAGGAGCAAGACAATCACCATCTGTCGGCTTCTCCGGAGCCAGGAAAGGAGCCTACGCTTCCTCCACCTCCACCTCCGCCTCCACAAGTGCCGGTAAAGCGAGGAAGGGGAAGGCCGAGAAAACACCCGCTGCCTGTGGATGCAAATAATCAGCCGATTTTACGGACACCAAAGAAGGCTATGACGATAGCAGTCTCGGCTATAGCGCAAAGCGCCCCAGGATCTACCACAAAATCAACGCCAAAGGAGACTCCTGCGGACACATCAACGCCAATCAGAGTGCTGCCAAAAGATGGTGACCCCGCCACTCCGGCAACCCCCGTCTCCGTCAAAAGAGGCCCCGGTCGTCCCAAGGGCTCAGGGAATAAGCGAAAAGCCTTCAATCTCAAGAAGCGGACCTCTTCTGGCACACCTGGACCGGACCCCAACAAATCTGTTCCCGCTGGGACTATATTACCCAACGGAGTCGTCAAGCGTGGACCAGGAAGGCCTCGGAAATCAATGCTTGCGGTCGTGCAGAATGCGAATCAGGCGGATAGGCGGACTTCTGGGTTTAGGGTTGGTACACCTGCGACGGAGCCTAACTATACCCCGGGGTGGAGGAGAAGTGTGAGGGAGAGGAGGTCAGTGAATCATAGTTCGTTGTTCAACAAGGCGAATTTGGCGGAGGAGGATTTGAAGGCACCGGTCATGGGGCAGGGATGCCTCCGGAAAATCAAGAGGCCGGTGGGGCATCCACCTGGTAGGAGGGCACATGGTGAGAGAGGTGTTAGTGAAGGGGAGGAGGCAGAGGAGACGGAAAGGAAGGCGGAGAGGAAAGGGTATATCGGGAAGGCGGAGCTACAAAAGATTAGGAGAGGTGGGTTACGCTTCCTCATTTCTTTTTTTGTGCTCAG
>Ga0307514_10002781_pt1 | contig 17597 bp, 23 predicted proteins | sample 16_EM_MG_FD_203088 | JGI IMG/M metagenome (GOLD analysis project Ga0307514, IMG submission 203088) | Populus trichocarpa ectomycorrhiza microbial communities from riparian zone in the Pacific Northwest, United States - 16_EM | ecosystem: Host-associated > Plants > Roots > Unclassified | place... | reverse complement strand
CTAACCTAACCTTGCTCTCCTGATCAAAATGCCCGGGCGACATACATGGTCCAAATCTATCGCGTACTACAAAATATAATAGACTCACTTTCAGACACCTAACCCTAACCTAACCTTAACCGAACCTTAACTGAACCTTAACCACCTAACCACTTAACTGAACCTTAACCACCTAACCGCCTAACCACCTAACCGTCCAACTTTGCCACGGATTTTCATGGTAGGCGCGGTTTTCCCACGATCCAAGAGCCGACCCGGCATTCCCCACACGGCTTGCCGACACAGCCGCCGGGATTTGCCATACTTATTCCCACGCATACTCACACCGTTCGTGAGCGTCTATATCACCAACCGCAGGGCGATTTCAATGCCCATGATCGCTTTTACCCACACAATTAGATATCCACATCAATTAAACGTAGACAACTTTGTCTCTTATGTACATATAACAAAAACAGTATGAACGTACATTCGGCGAATGTGGAATCACGAAAATGCGTTGAAAACGCGCACAGATATAAACCCAATTACGCTGTAAATGCCTATAAATTTGCAGGGATGCAGAATAGATATTCTGCTACAATTACTATCTGTCATATATACACTGTCCATTACCTCGCTATCGCACCGTTTGCTATGCGGCTTTTTGCAGCGAGGGACACCGGCAACCGGCAACTAACCACGAGGCTTCTCACGGTAAGCGCGGCTTTCCCACCGGTCCAAGACACCACCGGCATTCTCCACGCGGCTTTCCCACAGTCTTCGTAGTTTTCCCACATTCTCCGCGGCTTTCCCATCCGCTGAGCAGCCACCGGCATTTGCCACGCGGATTCCCACGGCTGCTCACTCCTTGTGGGCGTCTATTTCGGCAACCTCAAAAAGATCGCAGCATCCATTGTCTCCTCGTCGGTTTATTTATTCGGGCACTTAATTACACACACAGCCCAGTATATAGGAATACAAACCGCAAACGATCATCATATGGAATATTTAGACTGCGCGTTTGTCGAATCTTAAACGGCAAACGTTCTTGTCTGTTTGATGATGGGACTCGTTTGGGATTCCGGTTGCACATGCATCCTAAAGATTGAGCTCTAGAACGAGTCATATGTAGCTTTGGTCATTCTCGTCCAGAACGTCCCCAATTCGAAAAGTCCCGCTGGAGAATGGTATATGCAGAAACACGAACGCAGCTAACCACAGCGGCGCTAAACAAACACAGCAGAAATATATCGCGATTTTGATATCCTACTACACGTCCGTTGTTGATTGCCTCTATATCCCACCACTCGTCATGCGGCTTTGACGGTGACGCACCTCTGCCAACCGCCTGCGTTGCCCATGAGAATTCCCACGGTAGGCGCGAATTTCCCACTCCGGCATTCTCCACGCGGCTTTCCCACAGTCTTTGCGGTTTTCCCATCCGCTGAGCAGCCACCGGCATTTGCCACGCGGATTCCCACGGCTGCTACTCCTCTCGATTGCCACGTTCGCGAAATACGAAGCGATTGTGGGGTTTATTGCGGCCTCCGTATAAATGATGAGAGTAAAAAAGGGCATGTTATCAAGAGGTATCACATTAAACTACATTTTAACCCGCTGTAGCTTGTCAGAAATATGCATATCTCTCGTAGCATGTGAGTTTTTCTCTTGTACCCAGAATTTCACTAAAATGAGGATTCCGACGGCATGGGTGACTGCAAAACTTCGGCATTGCAGCAAAGTGCGTGTGGATTTAGTCGCTCTTGAACGTTGTCTGCCATGATAAAGCATGTTTATAGGTTCGTCTTGCGGTTATCCCGAAAGCCGCGCGAAAGCCTCGCACAATCAAAAATTCGCCTGTTGCTCGTCACAAAAATACCCAAAAAAAAGAATAAAATACCCAGAATGTGAAAGTGGCATCTGGCTACATTTTTTGTCCGCCAAGCGTGGGCGCCTAAAGCCGCGTTTGTGTGCAATCGTCCGGGCGGCTTTTCCTCGATCTCCTCAAAGGTTGATCAATATCTCGGCGGCTGTTGGTCTCAGGACCAAACTTTGGTGGAAAGGGTTGGTCCTATAGACCCCAGGAATACGCCCATAAAGTCTTTTACTAGTTATAGTGCGCATTTTTTCGAATCTTAAACGACGAACGTTCTTGCCTTTTTGATAATGCGACTCGTTTGACATTCCTGTTGCACATACATCCTAAAGATATAGTTTTGAACGGGTCATATGTAGTTTTTGTCACTCTCTTCCAGAACATCCCCAATTCGAAAAATCCCGCTCGAGAATGCATATAGGCGCAACGGAAATGCAGCTAACCACAGCAGCGCCAAAAAAAACTCTACTAAATACAGCAGAAATATATCGCAATTTCTAAATCCTGCTACACGTCCGTTGTTTGTTGCCTCTTTATCCCACCGCTCGTCATGCGGCTTTGACAGTGACACACCTCTGCCAACCGCCCGCGCTGCCCATGAAAATTCCCACGGTAGGCGCGAATTTCCCACCAGTCCATGAAACCGCCTCCGGCATTCTCCACGCTGCTTTCCCACAGTCTTCGCGGTTTTCCCACCCGCTGAGCAGCCACCGGCATTTGCCACGCGGATTCCCACGGCTGCTACTCCTCTCGATTGCCACATTCTCGGAATGTGAGGCGATCCTAGGGTGTATTGCGGCCTCCGTATCCATGATTAGAGTAAAAAAGGGCATATTATCAGGAGGTGTTACTTTAAACTACATTCTATCCCGCTGTAGCGTGTCAGTTATGTGCTTATTTCTCGTGGTATGTGAGTTTTTCTCCTGTACCCAAAATTTCATGAAAATGAAGATTCCGACGGCATGGGTGACTATAGAGCTTCGGCGTCGCAGTAAAATAGGTGTGAATTTAGTCACTCCTAAACTTTGTCTGCCATAATAAAGCATGTTTATAGGCTCGTCTTGCGGATATCCCGAAAGCCGCGCGAAAGCCGCGCAAAATCAAAAATTCGCCTGTTGCTCGTCACGAAAATTCCCAAAAAATAAGATAAAATACCCAGGATGTAAAAGTGGCATCTGGCTACATTTTTTGTCCGCCAAGCGTGGGCGCCTAATGCCGCGTTTGTGTGCAATCGTCCGGGCGGCTTTTCCTCGATCTCCTCAAAGATTGATCAATATCTCGGCGGCTGTTGGTCTCAGAAACAAACTTTGGTGAGAAAAATTGGTCCTATAGGCCCCAGGGAGGCCCCTATGAGGTGTCCTACTATTATGCCGGAATCGCCTTACGGCGATTCCGGCATAATAGTACTAGGTTTCCTTCGAATAGCGGATGACACGTTTGGCTTGTTTGCACTAAGCGTGACCCGGATTCTGGAGATATTGTGAGTCATTAAATGTGAGACCGTGTGAGTGCTATTCGGCCGCATCCCAATCACGTGTACATCAGTAAGCCGATGGCTTCACAGTGGGGCACGTTCTCTTCACTATGGAATCGATGCGAGCAGCCTGCGAGGGTAGATAACTCGAGATCCAGTCGTGCCTGACTCGAATACCGAGCATCCATGCGATCTCACCGAGGTGTGTCATTTCGAAGTGACCAGAAAGGTCTGACTTGAGCATCAGAAAAACGCGGGTTGATGTATATGCGCCTATTAGATGCGGTCAAACTGGCCGATTATCAGAGTGAGGATAAGTCGAGAAAAGAAAAAAGTTGAAATAAGTTTATTGCTATGTTGCTGATGAAGTGAATTGCCCTTAATCAGCAAACTTGATACTATGGCTTTCCATCTAGATAAACAGCTTCAGTGATACTAAGAACATGCTTCCGAACCAGTCCGACGCACCGTGATGTCTCCACCCCGGTAGCTCCCCCTCTTCTTCTTGTTCTTCTCCTTCCTAAAACTGGCACCCTTTGTCACGATCAAATCTGCGCTTGCCTTGGCTCCATAATCATTGACTGCAGCCTTCCGTGATTCAAAGGTGTTATCCTTTAGTCTCTCATCAGCGAACTTGATCTCGTCAACCTTGATCCTCGAGAATGGGGTGTTGGAATTTCGGGGTTGGCCACTGCCCTTTCCTTTATAGTGGTGGTTGGGAGCTTTGGGCTGCTTAAGAACAGAGGTAGGAACGGAACCTCCTGACTCGTCTGTTCTGCGTTTCTTCGTTATCGCGGTATGGCCGTCTAGTTTTGGCGTGTTGGGCGCGTTGACAACCTTCACCCTCTGTGTTTTGGCATTTTCTTGTAATGATTTCTTTCCTGTATCGTCCGAATCGGAATCGGAATCGGAGGAAGAGGTGGAATCATCCGACGACTCGGAGCCGTCGCCACTTTCAACAGAGCTCTTGATTGATGGGAGGGTTTGGCTTGAACCAGTCGGTGAGCGAGACCCGGGTACTGATGGGGCGTTAGTTCCATCGACCTCAAGAATCACGGCTTTCGGTGTAGGAGCATCCTCCTCAGATTCCGAGTCACTATCTTCATCGGACGAGCAGTCCGATCCTGAGTTCGACGAATCTGTGGGTGTCATCGCTGGCGAGAGATTGAAAACCAAAGGGAACACCCACCTCTGGGTTTCGACTTGGGCGAGACAGCGATGGTTGTATCCCCCGCCTTGGTAACCTTTACTTTCGAACCCGATACGATTCTTTTCGTATCATTATCATCTGATTCTGATTCTGAACTCGAGTCTAACTCTCCGTCCAACCCAGAGGACGATGGAGAGGATTCTGACGCTCGAGGCTTAACCTTGGATTTAGCGCCGACCTTTGGCCTTGCGGGGCTGGGAGGTTCGAAGGGAATAGCTTTGGTGCGCTTATTGCTTTCCAGTGGCCGAGAGTTGGCTTCAGATTCAGGGTTTGAGGGCGAACCTGATTCGGAACCGGTTTCCTCTGAGGTCGACCCAGAATCCTCCGAAGCTAGCTTAGACGTGTGAGCCAACTAATAGGCAGTATGACGCAGGAGAACCATACAGTCGGTATCAGTATCGGAACTCGAGCTTTCCGAGCGAGTCAAGCCAGTTCTGTCGGGAACGGATCTTGAGCTTGAATCACAGAATCGCGGACTGTTAGCATGCTTACAGGGACGTGGTTTTCTTCTCTTGATCGGCCGTGAACTTCTTCCATTGCTTCACAATAATGGGGAGACTTGGTCCGTCCTGACCGCCGCTTTCGATGACAATAACGCGCTTGGCGGCTTTCTTCACCGCTTCTGCGGCCTTGAAGTGCGATCGCTCCGTTAAGAACGAGCATATGAGAGAATAAGTGACTATTGGATTCCTTTCAGTCAGCTTGATACGACTAAATATACGCGAAATGAATTGTACCTGCCAGGTCGTTGTCTTCTAGAGGCATCTCCCAAATACACTTCGTGATCAACTGTACAACGAGAGCGATGTGGACAGTGATGTCCGCGGAACCGCAGATTCAGAACCACGGGACAATTTTCTCAGGTCACGTGGATTTATGGGAGCTTATCGGATAATATTAAGATTCTCGGGTTGAGCCGATCCTCAATAGTTTATGTCTGCCGCCACCCCGACTCTCATCCCCAGAGGCGGGCACTTTCCCGCGCTTTTGCCACCAGTCCCGAGTCGAGGGGAACCCAAGCCGCCAACATTTCGCGGCCGGTCCGATGCTAGGATCAACACGGTCAGGGACCTTGCCAGAGAGATGGAGGATCTCAGCGATGAGGAGGCTGAGGTAGATGCCCTGGTGAGTAAGGTTATGACGAGTTCCTTTATTCAGTCGCGAGGAACCGGTCGGCTCTCCCATCCAGAATAATGAGATCCGGAAACGAGGATTTACTTGGCTCGTCCCAATCGGCAGGCTTTTCACCGACCAGGAGGAGAAAAATGATGTGTGTTTCAAGTCTTCCTCGACGCCAAAAAAAGCTTCTCACAATATCACAGGCGGACGAGGAGGAAGATGACGATGACGACGACGACGATGACGATACGGGCGGTGACGACGATGGCACTGACGGTACAGACGAAGAAGTCGAAGACCCGGAAGCGGACAACGATGAATCGGCACGAGATCTCGACGCCAGCATTGAGGACATGGATGAACAAACAGAATCATTATCCGGTGGGGTGGAAAGTATGGAAGAAGACGAGGAGGAGGAAGCATCTGAATGATTTTGTCCCCGTCTGTGGTTAGATGCTTGAGCTGTTGGGTGCTCAAACGTTGCACAAGTATCCTTTCCGTATATGGGACAGGAGCCTCGGTATCAAGTCCGATTTTGTCTGGCACTGACTTTGAATCACAGCCGTGCGAAGGGTGGGGGGATATAACACCCCCATTGCACACATACGAACTGAAGTTTAATGTGACCGTATATTTGGAGGGTCAGAACGTTTGCGGGTAGCTTCAAAAACCTTGGTGAACGAACCACACACGACTGAGCTGTCAGCCGCCCGCGTTATCTACACGCTTACGCGGAAGGGGATAAAAAGTCTAAACATGAGAAATACTCATACACTAACGATGAATAAGAGATCCGGGTATTGACGATGACGAAAGGAACGAAAGCTAGAGGAACATGAGAAAAGCAACGACTAAACCCGGCACCCTAGATATCACGGTAGCCAGACTTTAATTGTCTGGTCCACACTCCCCGTCGCTACCACATTGACAAATTTCGGGGCAGAATCCGCAGGATTCGTGGTGGTCGAACCGTTTGAATTCGCTTCTGTCATTGCAACTGTTCGCCGTCCCCATGCCAATGTCGTGACAAAATGTCCATGAGCTTGGACCACCTTCATACATCTGCCTGTGGATAGCTCCCACACACGGATGGTGTAATCGTCGCCAGCGGAGAGGAGGAATTTGCCTGAAGGATGGAAGACGAGAGCTCGGACCCAGTTATCATGGCCTGCCTGCAAGGAGAAATACGATCAAACCAAGAAGAGTGAGGTGATGGACGAGACAAACCAGATTTCGAAGCATCTGTCCTGTCTGACAGTCCCAGAGTTTGATTGTTTTGTCGCGCGAAGCGGTTGTAATGTACGAGGCAGGCTTTATTGATCTATCGCTTGCCTGAAAGACGATCAGCGGAATGCGCCGACACCATAAGAGGTGGACACGCACAGGGAGACCGGCGAGTTCCCGAATTGCAGGATATGCCACAACTGGAGCAAACACGGCGATCTCGATGATATGGTCGTGGCCGCGGAATTCCATCTTCATCTCCCCTGTTAATGGGTCCCATAGGCGTGCTGTCTGTGCGATCTCAGTGCGTCAACTGCAATTGGAGGGACGAAACAAACCTGATCGTTCGAACCGCTGATCAGGAACTTGCCATCTATTGAGGGTTCGACATATCGAACCCAATCTGAATGCCCAGATATCGTGCGAACAAGATGCCTACCGGCAGAAGCGTTCAGAAATCAGTCTCAAATACTGAGCAAAGGACAAACGTTGATGAAACATCGAATACTCGTATGGTCCTATCCCGGCTTGCAGAGACGATGAATTGATCACCTGGCATAAAGCGAGCGGACGACACGGTGTGGTCATGCCCAGCCATCGTCTTGACGTTCTTCCAGTCGTTTTGAGTGTCCCATACTTTGATGAACAAATCCGAGGAACAAGTAACTTGATCTCTTTATGAACGGAAGGCGGGGAATATGGCAACAGAAGAAACTCACCCAGGAGGTTACCTTTACTATCAAAGTCGACGTCATTCACAGAACGCGTATGACCCTTGAGCGTTCTCTCAAACTCCCCCGTTTCCCAATCCCAGATCTTGACGGTTGAGTCGTCGCTCGCGGAGGCGATGACATTGTACGAGGGGTGAAAAGCAACGCGCAGAACTTGGTCACGATGACCTGTCAATGTATACGCCGCAGGAGCCCTCGGCACCCAGTCCGTTTGGAGAGCGGCACGCTTTGCGGGTGACATTGAGACTTCTTCCTGCAGGCTGGCATTACGGTTCTCTAGGTCCATGATCTGCGAACATTCCACTCCGTTGAATACCACACGAGGCGTGGAAGCGATGAAGGACATGCCTTCTTCTGCAGACGAATTACGCTGGTCCATTTTTTCTCCAGCAAGCCGTTGTACTTGGATTTGGGATCGGGGGTGTGGTTGATCCCGGTTTCTGAGGCGAGTGACTTAAATGATTCTGCAAAACCATTGGAATGGAGATATTCGAGGATAGATCTATGGCTGGAGTCACGGTGTTCAGTGGTAAAAAGAGACGAGCGACGGCGGATTCGGCGTACAGATCTTCTCTCTGTCTGTCTGAGAGGTGGGACATTATTGGTTTTGATTGAAGAAAAGGAAGGTGTCGCCTTTGACTTTGCCGTCGTCGTCGTCGCTAGCGTTGGCTGCGTCAATCGCTGTTTGTCGTCAGTCGTTGGTTGTCGCCGTCGTCGTCGTTCGTTTCGGTCTCAAAGGCCGTAGTCTAATAGACCACACGTGTACGGGAGGAGCACGCTAGATCTCGGTCGGTCACCATCGTTCCCGTATCCTATTTTTTACCTCCTCCCTCCTCCCGAAACCTGGCCCTTGTCACCCCAATGGAGTCCCGTAACAACACGGTTTCTCCTCAGCCAGGCACAGCTACCCCTCAGTCCTCAGGAAACATTAGACGGCATCACACAATTACAGCCGCTTCCAGAATATTTCGCACTGCCTCCAGGCTTATCGACGACGAACAAGCTTCCTGGAAGGGCAACGAAGACGAGGTCGTCGACCTTGACTGGGTAGGCGGTGTAGGCGCTGTTGGTGAAAAATCGTCATCGCTTCACAGGCAGGCTTCTCTGCCAACCAGGCATCCCCGTCGTGAGTCCCCCCTTTTTCGGCATAAGAATCATAATTTACCCTCCCTCCGACGGTCTCGCTGATCACTCCGATAGCCTCCAGAACCCAGCAGGGTGGAACTCTGACCCCACGCACACTCAACAGTCTCTCTGTCATCGTTGGCCATGAAGGCGAGGAAGAAGATTGGGAACGAGAGATGCGCGACATCAATCGAGCGGACGATGAAGTAAGTGCAACAACTTGATTTCGTCAAAATCGTCACGGTTCTCCCTCTTTCCACCTCCACACCTACCAAGCGCCTTTCTTCCACCATTCCCTCAATCAGATCGTCCCCCTGAATCTTTCTCTGAGTCATTTGTCCGTTTTGGCTTGCACGTAAAGTTCTGCTAGCGAAGCCCAGCGGTCTTTCAATCACCTAATATGTGGCGGCTGAAGTGTCGCCTTTCCGTACCCCTGTTGTTCACTCTCACTTCCGCCGTGGCCCGAAAAGAGCTGACGATCTCGTAGCGTTCCCTAGGTTCCAGCCAAGAAGCAATGGAATCAGTCTCTCAATACGGTTCTGCTGGTCCTTCTCCGCCTCCAGCGGCCAACGTACGCAGGCACCAAAGTTTAAATTATCCCAATGCTGCCGGTCCGAAACGGATGAACGCCCTCAAACGTGCTGGGACTCTACAAACTCCTCCGATAAAGACGCATCAATCCCAAGGGTACTCGTCTGGCCAAAGTCCTAGTCCAACCGGAGCTGAGGAAGACGAGCATGAGCAAGAAGAAGAGTCATATTTCCCCGGAGGTCAAGGAACTTATCCACCTTCGATCGGGAGATCTTCTCCGTGGGGTACGCCCGGAGCTACAGGAAACCACGATTGGAGGTCCTCTGCCGGACCAGTTACACCCGGGAGCATCCACAACCCAGGCATGGATGAAGTCTCGCGTGCTTTGAGTACTCTCGAGCTCAATCAGGCTTACCAATCCTCGGGAAATTACCAGCCGTCGCAAGGCCCACCTAGGTTCAACCTCAACCATCCATCCGCTCAGCACCAACAGAACTTGAGAAGAGGAAGCCAAAGTGGAACATCGACGCCTGGGTTACCCAACAACCTAGGAAATGGCAGCAGAAAACTCAATCTCGTGACTGATCTAAACGACGGACGCGGCCAAGGTCTGTCGCAAGGTGTCGGAGGCCCCGTGAGTGCTTCGGCGTATATGCCGACTATCGGCCATGCACTCGCGCAGCGCGAACACTCCGACCTTCGCAGCCAAGGCGGCGGAGAACGGCATCAACGAGACCGCGCGCTCACTGCCTCGAGCGCTGGCCAGAGGGAGCCGAAGGAGAGAGTGCTTGCTGGACGTTCTTCAAACCCCAACCTCAGTGGATCCTACAGGAACGGAGGTGGCAATGGAGGAAACAATGGCATTCCGAACGTTCCTCCGATTCCGCCACAGTTTTTGGGTAACCAGGGACAGGCTCCTCGCTTAGGTCAAAATCAAAATAATTTCATAGTCGGTGGACAACATGATCAGAACCAAGGCGGGGTCATGAACGGCAACGGTGTTGGGACGGGCGCCTCTGTGACCCAGTTCCCGGTCAGGTCTGACAATTTGATCACCTCTCCTGTGGATATTCCGACCCTTTTGGCCACGAAGGGCTACAATCCCGTCGATTTCGAGATCAAACCACCTTGCGTGAGTTTCTAGTCGGCTTTCCCGGACAGTCACTGACTATCGGGAATCTATCAGGCGAGGTACTTTGTTATCAAGTCTTATACGGAAGACGACGTGCACAAGTCCTTGAAGTACGAAATATGGAGCTCCACGGACCCTGGTAACAAGAGGTTAGACAAGGCATTCAAGGAGACGAACGGGAGGGGTCCCATTTACCTATTCTTTAGCGTCAATGCGAGGTCAGTTCTTGTACGTGCATTGTATCCGTTCAGCGATACTGACAGGTCCCAGTGGTCACTTCTGCGGGATGGCGGAGATGCTAACGCCGGTGAGTGTTGTACGCTCCAACACCCCACGGTTTCCTCATGGTGATATTTGCCGTTTAGGTCGACTACACACGAAGCAGCACCGTGTGGGCATCCGACAAATGGAAGGGGGTCTTCAAGGTTAGGTGGGTCTTTGTCAGAGACATCCCGAACACCAATCTTCGTCACATTCGCCTCAAGTAAGTCGATCGAACCCCCATTCGTCGCTAGCGAGAAGTGACACCTGCCATTCAAGCAATACTCAGGAAAGAAAACCTGTCACCAACTCTCGGGATACTCAAGAGTTGCTTCCGGAGGCCGGCCAAGAGATGTTGAGGATCTTTTATACACACCCCGCCAGAACGTCTTTATTGCAAGATTTTGCTTTCTATGAGGTTCGGACCTCATATTCCCTTTTGTGGTGATTCTTATCCCTCGCGTTTCTAGCTCCAGGCCATGCAAAAGAACCAGGTTCAAGGCAACGCGTCTCCACAGCCCGCCGGCCTATCGAGCCCCATGCAACCAGGCAATCAGCTCATGAACAACCAGAGCAATCAGCAACAGCACCCGTTTGCGATGTCAAACCCCAATGCTTTGGCCTTTGCCACCCAGCAGATAGGTATGGGCGGGATGGGCGGGATGCAGAGCATGGGTGGGGTTAATGGACTAGGAAACTTGGGTGTGAACATGATCAATCCCATGTTGCATATGCAAATGGGTATGGCAAGCCAATTCAACAATCCAACAGCGATGCAGAGCGTAATGAGGAACCCGAGCCCTGGACCCACGGGTATGCATAACCACGGCAGCGGGTTTATGAAAATGGGAGGTGGTCAGTTCCAACCAAATCTTTGACAACGGTACGTTGATGACTCCCGTAATGTTCTCTCATTGACTCCGGATAGTCGCTGGGTAGGTTTTGGGATATCCCTTGTTGCTCTTGCTCGTCAACGTCTCTTTTCTGCACACCTCCGACTATGATTACTCCCTTCTCCGTCCTCCCAGTTATGTATTACCATACTCTGCTTCCTTCCCCAACGTCTTTTCCACGCGATGTTTATTTCCTTTCTGCATCAGTTTAGTTCGTGAGTTTTACTCTCGGTGCGCCTCCTTATCAATCTCCCTGAAACATAACACTATCTCCTCGGCTCGATGCTTGCTTATGATCCGATTCCGATTCGCTTCCCTTTGCCTCACCCTCTCTTAACATTTGGTATCTCATCTCGTATGACCAGGCTAGTTGTCGCGTACGGACAGACAAGGGACAGTGAACGGACGTACCTGGACCATCGCTTGTTCGCATGTTATCTTGTATACGAATCCACATCCGTCCTAGTACGTTATATTTTACCCTATGATATGTACGATCCGCTGGTACTCTGTTCCCCGTTCACTCTGCTGTTGTATTTCGTGGATAGGTGACTTTTAATTTTATATACCTGTCGCACGGGAGGGAGTCAACTCTCCACCGACTGTGTGCTGAAAGAATGTGAGGTGGCGACACCGCGTCCGTTAGCTGAAACACATGAGCCATCTGACCTTACAAGACAGGTGCATCGAGTCTCGTGATGACAATCGGGCCTCCCGCCCAAGGCACTTTATCACTCTCGGGAACGACATGTGCTCCGTTCGTTATCTTTTGTCTCGACGAACTCTTTGCTGGTTCGTCCACTCTCGACTGGCTCCCGCTGTGGTCGCGGCGCGCAACCGAAGGCATACTGACATTCTCTGCCTATAGTATTGCGCCACTACGGCAGCCTTTCCTTACCCTCCTACGCTCCGATGAGGTGCGCTCTTCGCCCTTTTCAGTCCTTGGAATTTAGCTCTTTATCCTTGGCGCGAGCATTGTAAGTTCCTTGCAAACTAATCGAGTACGAGACTGAAAACCGTCGTGGTTTGCGTTGTGATTGACCTCATCTATCCTGCGTTCGCCATTACCCCCTGCTTTCGCTACTGATGGTCATCTCAATACCGTTGATACCGTTGGGATCCTTCCGGCTCGCGTGTTCCCCAGGCATCGAAAGGCCGAAGTCATCTAGCCTACCTACGTGACCCTACTAACGCCACGGCACGTCACCTCATGCTCAGGACCTTTCGCACATTCAGTGATTCATTGTTGGTTAAGGTATCGCTGCCTTCAGCGTAATCGCGACGAGCTCAAGTTCAGGATCGAGGTCACAGTTTCCGCGAAGCGACCGAGTCTCATCAAGACCGCCTTGGATGTTACCATAATACAGTTCCCTGACGATTTTCATCTCGCATCCGGTCTTCGTAATCTAACTCGTCTCTGAACCAGCAGGCGTACCTGATACCCTTTCAGGCGTGGGAATTACGAATTTACCCGTCAAACTTGTTCTCCAACACTTCCTAGTATCGGAAACAAAGTGTTTTTACGAGGTCGACCACTCGTCTGCACTGGGAGCGAGATCGAGAGACTTGAAGACGACTGATCGTTCTTGGAAATGGCGAGCGCTCCCCGTGCGGGGAACGGTTCAACAGTGTGGGCTCACCATTGACAGACCAGGGCTGGCATGATGTGATCAGTTGTTTGGTTGTTTGATTTCGATTCCATGACGGGTCGTTCAATCGATGTCTCGGTGATGAACCGAAGGCCACGGTGTGTCTTGTTCCTTTTACAATATCGGTGTTCGGTGCAGAGGCCAGACGTAGTCAGTGTAGCACAATCCATAACCTAGAGTCTTTCTTTGGGGCAAGAGATGGTTTTATGATTCGGGTAAACAACTTAGTAAAGACCGGATGTCGGAATTAGATTGACACGTCCCAAGTCCGACCCCGACCGCCTTCCCCTCATACTTCGATCATCCAACCCCACGGTAGGTCTCACCAGTCGAGGGTTTATATACATAAGCTGAGATAGTGGTGAGCACGCCGCAGTAGGTCCCTCGTGGCCCATGGTACTGTCATCACGAGCGCCACAGCACATAGGGAAGCAGACTCCATCTACCCCCGCGATCCGGCCCCGCTGCTCAGAGTACCTCCACCCTATCCTAACCGTCGTCTCAACCCTTTGAAGTCTGCCGTTGTCGAAATCCATCTACTCCGATCCACTCACACCCACCATTCGCGACCCCAGCAACGGATTGCGATGTTTGAGACAATCCGAAGGGTCACTAGATTTATATTTTGGCTTGATGAACGTGAGTGCCTTCATAAACTACGCTGTCCCTCCGATCCCGGCGTAGACGTTTCTCATACTGGGGATGAGGGTGGCGTCAACTGGGTCTACGACCAGGACCGTGATCCTAACCATCTCTTCCTTGCATTTCTGCCGATTTAGAAGTTTACCACGAAGCTATCAAACTAGCGGAGAAGTTGAGAGAACAACAACGAGAAGCGGAGGAATTGAAGAAGCTGGTGAAAGAGTTGGAGACGTTGGAGAGACAGCTGAGAGCGTTGCAGGAGCACTGTGAGCGGGTCAAAAGAGAAGCAAAGGAGCGGGAGGAGAGAGAGAAGCAAGAAAGGGAGGCAGCAGAAGCGAAGAAGGAGGAGGAAGATGAGGCCTGAGGGATTTTCTTTGGATTTGTATGATATGGAATTCGACATGTGTGTACATCATGGTATGTTTAAATTTATGTGCCCGCTGCGGCTGAGCATCGCAACGGCTGATTGCCGTCGTCATGGCTGGTATCCGTGTGGCCAAGGCGGCGACCACCACTTGAGAAAATATTACCCTCAGAAAACCCAGGTCTCGGCCTGGGACAAGGCAAATGGCATTGAATTCCAACTCGTTTGTACCGCCAGAGTTGTCTGTTTGGTTCGGCAGAAGAAAAAAAAAAAAAGGAAGGGTGGAATTGCGACAAAAAATGCCGAGTTTACCGAACTTGGGAGCAGGCGTTTTCGGCCAACACCCTCACCTCGTCCTCCTCCTCCTCTTCTCCCCTCCATCCTGCCCAGTACATACCCGCTTCACTTTCCTGTATATGGCTCCCCAGCCCTCGTCGTTGGCTCAGGCCAACGGCGCGACAGGAACGACAACCAGCGTTCAAGTCGGTCAGTCCTTTCAACCTAAACTCGCACATTACACGCTTTGAACCTCCCAATCCAGCTCTGAGGATACGTCCATCTAACAACCACGACCTTGCCACTATACCCCCTCGCTTCCAGCGTGCCATCGTCCATGCCGTTTCTGCAACTTCTGTCTCTGTAGACCCGCTGTCAGCTAATACAGCCCAGACCACAACACCGTCTATAGCTCAAACTTCTGCCTCGAAGAAACAGCAGTTCACTTTTGATCAAGTCCACGGTCCTTCTACCACTCAGCATGCTATCTTTACCTCTACGACACATCCTCTCATTTCAAGATTCCTGGAGGGCTTCAACTGTACCATCCTCGCCTATGGACAGACCAGTTCTGGAAAAACGCATACAATGACCGGTATCGACCTCGACGCCGACCCTACTGATCCTGAGAATGGTATGGGTATCGTCCCGAGGGCTGTGGCGACCATCTTTTCGCGTGCGAAGGAGCTCCGCGAGGAACGGGCTGGTGCTTGGAACTTTGTTCTCAAGGGCTCCTTCATCGAGATTTATAACGAAGACCTCCTTGACTTGCTTTCCGATGACCATTCTGCCAATGGCCGCCGTGAGGTTCAAATCCGGGAAGATAAACACGGTAACATCATTTGGGATGGCCTCCGGGAAGTCAGCGTGAAAAATACATCCGAGGTTATGAAGTAAGTGGCCTTCACCTTCCCTCCTCTACTCTTTCCCCGTGCCCACTCTTCTGTCAACCACGGTCCTTTCCCACACAAATATCCCCTGGCTTTCCAACTCACCCCGTCCCCTCTTAATATTACCCGGATACTTACCCATCCGTTTTCAGCCTGCTCCGTAAAGGTACTTCCATTCGCAGGACAAACGAGACAGATATGAACGCACAATCTTCCCGGTCTCACGCTATATTTTCGCTCACCCTCATTCAAAAGAAGTACGTGGGCTCGAATCCCCTTCCTCCTCCCCGGTCATCCTCGCCCCTTCCGCCTGGTGGGCCTGGGAGATCTCCATCGCGTTTGGCTCGTCCAGGATCTATGATTGCCGGTCCTTCGAACAGAGTTTCCTCTCCCACCCTTGGAAGACCCGGTACACCAAGCTTTGGTTCTGCCATGAGCAGGACCAGTCTCCAGGGAAGCAGTCTCAGGCCCCCTAGCTCTCTCGGCTTTCACCACGCCGACCGTGAACAAGCTGAGCCTATCACCCCAGGAGGTGATGGTGATTGGGTTACGGTGGTTTCAAAGTTCCACTTTGTTGACCTGGCCGGTTCAGAAAGGGTATGTTTGCTTTTTGGTATTCTGTTCTGATTGATCTCACCTCGGGTGTGCCAGTTAAAACGCACCGCCGCTCAAGGTGAGCGTATCAAGGAGGGTATCTCAATCAACAGCGGACTTCTTGCTCTTGGAAACGTCATCTCCGCGCTCGGAGACCCCTCCAGGGTCAAGTCCCATACAGCCTCATACGTTCCCTACCGAGACTCCAAACTCACCCGGTTGCTGCAAGACTCTCTGGGTGGCAACGCTCATACCCTCATGATCGCCTGTGTCAGTCCAACTGAGTGGAACGCGGCTGAGACGGTCAACACTCTCAAGTATGCGAACCGTGCGAGGAATATCAAAAATCGGGCTGTAGTAAACGAGCGGGAAGAAGGGTGGGATGACGTCGAGTGGTTGCAAAACATGGTGACGAGGTTAAGGAAGGAGCTGAAGGCTCTCAAAGAAGGAGGTCCAGGCGCCTTCGCTGATTTTAACGCACCGACATCTTCCAAGTTAGGCCATACTCCTGCCTCTTCAATCGCCACCATCATCTCCTCTGAGTCTCACACCACCCCTGCTTCTGGAAGGATGTTAGCTCAGATGGCAGAGCTTCAGAACAACTATGAAGATCTTCGGGAGCAGTTTACGCAGCGCACGGAAGAGCTCACCCGGCTCCGAAGGGAGTTGGCCGAGAATACCGCAAAATCTCCAAATGCCGCCGGTCAAATGAACCGATACGAAGAGATCGTTGGACCAGTGATCGAAGAATACGAGAAGACCATTAGCGCTATGGAGGCGGAACTGAGTCTGAATCGGGCCGCGCTAAGGCATACCAACGAGATGTACGACGAGAAGGACGAGGAGTTGGTGATCCTCCAGGAGAGGCACTCGGCGACTGAATTGTACGTCGAGGAGCTGAGAAATCGCGCGGCGAGATTAACGGAGAGGGAAGCTTCCACCGAGGTGAACCTTCAATCATACTACTTATCTGCTCTCCTCACTCTAATTGCTTTATTCCTTCAGGCTTATGTCAGGGATTTAGAAGAACGACTGAAGCAATACGACGAATCCACCCTTAGCTCTTCGGAGTCCATAGGTTCCCTCAAGAGGGAGATCGCTCATTACAAGGAGACAGAAACCCACTCCTCACAGTACATCGCAGACCTCGAAGCTCGTCTTCTCCGTGCGGACGAATCCGTTCTCGATCTACAACGGGCGGTCGAACGACTTGAGAAGGATGCAGAGCGCCGCCGTGAGGAAGTGGAAGTCCTACAGAGTCGACTGACATCCCTCGCCAAGGACGGGCAGAGTTGGAGGGATGACTTGGAAGAGAGGGAGAAACGGGTCAAGGAGCTAGAGAAAAAGATGATCGAGCTGGAGACCAAGAAGAACGATGCGGCTGAGGAGCGAGCCCGCCTCGGAGAAATAGTGGAGGAGGTTGCGAAAGCCAGACGGAGCTTACAGCTTCCCAAGGGCGTTACGATCAATGGCAACGGCTCTGGCCCCGAGTCTGTCGGTTCATCACGTCCGGAAACCCCTCCACCCACCACGCTGCCATCCGAAATCCCACAGGCTGTTGTCGAGGGTAGTGTCGACGCTCAGTTCGCTGCTCTCCAACAAACCCACACAGCAACCCTAGCAG
>Ga0307514_10002780_pt1 | contig 17598 bp, 20 predicted proteins | sample 16_EM_MG_FD_203088 | JGI IMG/M metagenome (GOLD analysis project Ga0307514, IMG submission 203088) | Populus trichocarpa ectomycorrhiza microbial communities from riparian zone in the Pacific Northwest, United States - 16_EM | ecosystem: Host-associated > Plants > Roots > Unclassified | place... | reverse complement strand
CATCTCCTGGCCTTGCTCAGGTAGCACGGTTGGCTCATCGTCTACCATGGTATCAGCATCGTCAGCCGATGTATTTACCATCTCTCCCTGGCCAATCGTCCGAGGTTCTTTGCCATCATCCTCATCCTTATCCTCCTCCTCATCTTCCTTCTCTTCATCTTCCTCCTCTTCATCTTCCTCCTCATCATCGTCACCATCCCTTTCCATATCCACATCGCCGTCTAAATCAACGCCGTCCGGTGCGTCCACATCATCCTCCATGCGCATATCCACATCAGGGTCAAGTTCTGAGTCATATTCGCCGTCCGACTTCTCGGTAGAGTCGGTATCATCATCTGAGGAAATTGACACGGCGGGCGATGCTTCCGGCTCTAAATATACCCGCTCTAGTTAGCCCTCCGTGCCCGAGTCTGCCTCATACCTTTCCTTCTGCAACTGCAAAGCAACGGCACGAGAGATATCATCTCCCCCTGGGGTTCGTTTAACAATACCTTTCCCGTTACCGTTTCCCTTCCCCTTCCCCTTCCCTTTCCCCTTCACGTCCTTTGTTCCCTTCCCTTTCCCGGTCCCTTTCTCACCTCCCTGCGTGTCCTCCTCACCCTCGCCATTGTCATTGTCATTGCCATCGCCAGGACGGCTCCTTCCACCGCTCGGCGCTCCGGGATCCGCCCAGTTCTCATCATCATCATCCTCGTCGATTATCTCATCCCAATTCAGTGGTCTAACGGCCAGGAAGTCGCCTGGCTTGTACTGCCGGCAGCTTGGTGGCTCAATCTTTGCCCTGAGATCATCGCTACCGTACCAAGAGAAACGCTCGCCGGTGCGTTTAACCTTCCCCGAGCTGGTTGTCTGCGGATTGGAGCGATCGACTTGATCCCCGAAGGCATGGGGGTTGTCCCACCTCCAATTGTTCATTTGGTCGCGGGTTTTGTCAAACATTTGCCCCATATATGAGCGGAAGGCAGCCCACCACTCCCGAAAAGGCGAACTCCTGCTCCTGCGGTGCGGCCACATCAGCTGGAATTGTGAAAAGTGGCGAGTCGTGACTGGATCAAGAAAGATTATATCATAAAAGAGGTCCCATGCCCTCTCGTCCTTAACGCCGCAAACATTGTATATCCGTATGAGTCCACGGATGTGTTCCGAGATGAATCCCTTTATACGGTCCCGATCCAACGACAAGCGTCGATTTATAACCGATGTCGGCATCTTTGCCCTAGCCTTCCCCTTTCCTTTGCTGCTGCCCTTTGGTGCCATCGCTGTGAGTTGACAATGAATCTACATCCGAAACGTTAGCATTATGATACAGTTGCATGTAGCGGAAGGAAGCCCAGAGGGAAAGTACAAAGTTGTGTAGGTTATTGAGTGTGTTTTGGAACGAGAGGCGTTGTTTTGTGCAAGTCACGTGAGGTCGAGATCAGGATGCTGTCGGTGTGTATAATACGAGAGGAAAAGAGAATGGAGGTGTAGGAGGGAAGAAGGGATATATATACTCGAGTTCCGGCGATTTCTTAGTTCAAGGTTCAACTTGTGAGTTTTGTTGGTTAAGGAACACAAAACGGCGCAGCCTTCATCCTGCCGCACCACCAGGCACCTCATGAACGACAAGCCTCGAGACGAGATTTAGTACTCGCCGTGAGGACAGTTTGCAACGCCGGGCGTTGCGTTTGCATCACACATCATTTTTACCGCTCAGACCTCGTGCATCTCGGAGGAAACTGAGTAGTTCTCAGTTTGTCCCAACTGTGCAACCATCCAACACGGCTACCAACGCCTAGCAGTGGAAAAAGCACACGCAACTGATGTCATAGGATAGAGAATACGTCATTGTTCGCTTTGTGATGCTTTTAGCTCTGCCAAAGTGGGATTTCCACCGGGAAGCTGAAGATATACACAATCGATGGTTCGAAGTATTGTGCCAAGAACGAGTGCAATACGATGATAATCGCGCCAAGATGGCATAAACACCCTTCAAGCGGTGCAAATAGACCTTCAGACGTTGCTGTAACAGTGAATATCAATGCTCAGTTTAATCTGAGTTTAATCTGATGGCAGTTAACCCCATAATTGAATGCTTTTGAAGGGATCTCATCCCCGAGTATTGTCAGGGTTTAGAGTCTAGCGCGGTCTACACTGCGCCTCCCTTTTTTGTCAAATCCGTCCATGGTCGCTCAAATAGGAGTCTACCTTGCCTGCCGTTGCATATGCATGCAGAGGATATTATTCCTACCTTCTTAAAGTCGAACATCTATATCGGAATATGCCTTCCCAAAGCACTCACCCTGACACGACTCCGGTCGTACGAAATGTTCGAAGTCTTGCTAATCGTCAGAATCAACAAAAGCGTGGGCCTTTGGGGAATTCTCAACTTCCGCCTGCTAAGAGATGCGTTTCCGTACCGGCTGGCGAGAGGGATTCCTCTCAAGGAGGGAGTTTCGTACCCTCTACAATCCAAGGTCAGAACTCCACCCCCTCATCTTCGCTGAACAATTCTCGCGTTGCAGATATCACTCAACGTGTGGCTTCCACCCCGTCCACTACACAGCGACGGTCAATAATTACTCCAACCGCCACGCCGGGTACAAGCAGTCGTAACACACCAGCTCCCAGCAGAACCATACAGACAGACTCAACGCGTCGCGTTGTATCCAGCCCAGCATCCGGCATTGCTAGCACTCCCACTCCTCTCAGCGATCTTGAAAACCTGCCTACCCCCATCCCGAATCCAGAAGCCCGCGCGATCATTACAAATCCACTGCGAACGCGAGCTACTGAAAAGAATCAGAGACAGAGGCAGTGGCAATTGCAACCGCAGGCGGTGTCTACACCTCGATCAATGGTCTCCGGCAGTCGCAGCATCTATCGATTTGGTCACTCAGACATGGCGCGTCTTGTATTTGCAACGGGCAGACTCCTGGAGCTCTACATGTGGAACAGACGGCCGTTTATGAGTGCAAGCGACTTGGAGACGGTAAGTTATGCAACGCGACGCGTTGCGAAAGCATTACCTGAAGCCCCACACTCGCAGATAATTGAGACGTACTGGAACACCGCTATGCAGCAAAACAACATTTGGTCCATAGCATTCGAGGCATGCACAAAGGAGATCTTGAAAGAGGTATGCTGAATCAACGGCCCACGGTGGATATTACACGCTCAAACAGGTACCAGGTTCGCGCACAAGCCGATAAGGTTAAATCCCATTTTATTCAATCAGTAAGGGACAACATTGCAGAGCTTTATGATCTCCACCACTTTGAATCCGCCGCAGAGCGTTTGGAATTCATTGATTCCCTTCTGGCAGACAATAAGTATCTTTTTCCTGTAGCAGAGCGTGTGGAAGGTGGTGTACGCGGTCCAAATCCAACGCAGAGAGAGTCGAAAGCTGATAACGAATGGCTAGCGTCCACTTTACTTCCTGGCGGAGGCAATCCCGCGGTTTATCTACATCAAATTTTATCATCGGGCGAATAACCGCGGTAAGTATGCTGATGGATTTTATAATTCCATGATTAACGACATGGACGGTCATATACCCTCGCCACTGATCATGTTTACATGCACCGCATTGCGCCATGCTCTCCTGGAGTGGCAAAAGAACAAAGCTGTTCATCCGAAAACTTCCAAGTCAAAGCTGTAAGCGGACAGACCTGATCGCTCGAACTACTTCAACCACAAGAATGACGGTGGTAACATCGCATCCTGCTGCGCTGTAACGGGTTGCAAGTTGTTAACCTCACCTGGCGTTGCAGACACGTATACGTTCTTGATGAATACCTGGAACACACTACCGGAGAGCTATCAACAGAGGGTGTATAACAACACTCTTGCTACAGTCAAGCATCAGATCCAACAGGCGGAGAACCCAACGCCTGCCGTGGTGATCAGCATGGAAGCAGCGCGTGTTGACAATGCTTTTTCTTCTTCTTGATTATTTGGCCTCCGAAGTGGCGCTTGAGGAGCCTGAGATCAGAAGCACTGACCCAAACATCCCGATAGACAACAATTGCACGGATGATGAACTTCATTTCGGGATGCCAGGGGGCAGCGGGGATTACGAAGATGAAGGTGATGAAAGTGACGATTGCGATGCCATCCCCACCGCCAGCCGGCGACAACAGCCCGTGACGGAACTCGAGACGTTCGACCTGGGAACCAGTGATGTCGACGGGTATGAGGGCGAGGATGGCGACGATGCGGATGAGGAGGAAGAAGCATCGCAAGTCGATGATGGATCAACACAGAATGTGGAGGATTGACCTGGAACCGAGTGATGTCGACGGGTATGAGGGAGAGGATGGCGACGATGCGGATGCGGATGCGGATGAGGAGGAAGAAGCAATGCAAGTTGATGATGGATCAACGCAGAATGTGGAGGACTGACCTGGGACCCAGTGATGTCGACGGGTATGAGGGCGAGGATGGCGAAGATGCGGATGCGGATGAGGAAGAAAAAGCATCGCAAGCCGATGATGGATCAACGCAGAATGTGGAGGACTGAGGGCATATTACTAGACAGTGTGAAGATTGGACTGTATATTTCAGACCTGTAAAATACGATAATGGCGAAGCAAATGCAACGGCAAGCGAGGTATCCGAAGCGAAGACTGTATTGCAATATGTGACAAAATCTCAAAGCTAAACATATATGGGGTGAGTGCGGCATCCGATATATTATAGCAATAGCGGAGAGGTAAACTGTGGCTATCGGCCGAAGAAAGGCATAAACATCGCCAGGCGTTGTGTGAACGGCTACAGCATAACTGCAGCCCTTGCGAAGAGTGTAACACACGTGTCGTTCTGATAGTGCGTATACCGGGCGCATAGTAATGGAGGTTAGTATGCAACGCGACCCGTCGCCTGGGTGATGGGTTGCGTGTAATTCTCCGTCAGAGGGTACGAGGTTCCGTCAGAGCCGTTAGAGCCGTCCGGAACACCTGGGTGTTTCAGATGGAAACTAGGGTTGTTGCTGATGAAGGGCTATCACCCCTACGTGATTTTACCACCTGTAGGATGGGATCAACGTGTGCCATCATGGTTCGACTTCAGTCTGTGCACCTGAATGGCCATCAATTAGCTGAGTCAACTATTTCATCTACTCATACATAATGTACCTGGTGCACCACCACTTTCAGATACTCCCGACGAAGAACCTATAGACCCCCAGAAGCCTGATTTGACTTGTATCCCTGTTCCAACAAAGACAAAGGCTCATAGGCAGGTAGTTGGAGTGGAAAATGCAGGGAGCAAAGCATATGGCAAAGCAACTGGATTGTACAATAAGCATCGCAAGTACTCAGAACAATGGAATCCATGGCATCCATTCCAGCCAGCACACAACTTTCAACTTGCTCAATCATTTAGCCAACAAAACAAAAACATCGATTGATCAGCATCTGAGGCACGGACTGGACCACTTCAAAATCGAATCATTTCAATCTGCAGATGCTCTGCAAAAGGCCCTCGCTGAAATCAATTTTGGGCTTGGCGATGATAGTGGGATTGAAGATCATTCGCATGTCTTCGGAACATTATTCTACAAGGATATTTTCAAATGTATCCAGTTTCTTTTGGCACATCTCCCATTTCAGGCGCACCTCGATTTTGATCGGGTGCGCCTCGCAGACTTGGAATGTCTCCAAATATACAGCAAGATAAATACCGGCGACTGGTGGTGGGATACATAAGTTCAGCTTCCTGCAGGAGCGATGATTGTACCAGTCATTTGTGCATCCAAGAAGACTCACTTGACCAATTTTTCAGGCAATCAGCATGCCTAGCCATTGCATCTCACAATTGGTAATATTCAAAAAGATATCCGGCGGACACCTAAACAGCGCACCTCGATTCTCGTTGGGCTGATTCCATGTCCCCAGAAAGGTGCCAAAAATATGGACAAGGCAAGGCATTCCGCAGTGGGAACTGTGCTGTCCCCACTCTGGAATCTTTACATCACTGGTCCCGGCTTCAAATGGAATTGTGCAGATGGATTCCAGAGACAATGATATCCTCTTTTGTCGGCCTGGGTTGGGGATTATCCAGAACAAGTCATGATCGCTCAAGTCTCATATGGCTCATTGTTATGCCTTTGGTGTTACAGGTATACTTCTGGAATCTTAAAGAATCACTCGATAATCCAAATATGGATACTCAATCCGAACACATGAAATATCACTCGGATTTCCTAATTGGATCAACCTTCCAGATCTGTTCACTTATTGGTAATATCTCCATTACCCTACCTTTTGATCTATAGACCAACGACAGCGATCAGGCCAAGCGTAAATAAGATGTGTGTCAACTTCAGATCAGTACTGATTGTAGGATCTCTATTGTCAGTGGTTCATTCCATATCGGCAGGAAACCTTATTCCTAGTCACCAAACAACCGACTACTCTCTCATGCTCCAATGGTCTAGTCCTAGGGAGATGAGGTGTCGTCAACATCAAACCATTATGACATCTCAAGATAGGCAGAGTCATAAACGAGACGGGTCAATAATCAATGGTTGATATATCGGAGCCCTGTCAACTGAATGGACTTATACGAAACAACCCTTATATCGACCACACCTTCTGGGTCAGGGGCAAATGGGACTTACGATTTATATGTCCTGAGTGGTGCGGAATACTCTCCATTTGATATACGGCAAAACAACTCAGTTGCAGAATACTGTATATTTGGCTCCAATAAGACGTAGGCAAATTAAGAGTTCTGTTGTTTGCCGCAATCATTAAACTGTTACGTACCCGGTGGGTATATAAGAGGGCACTCTCACTGGCCCTTGGTGACATGAACCTATTTGTTGAAAATTGGCTTCAGATAAGCTTGTAACGATACAAGATATCGCCAATACCAATAGTGTGGCAATACAAGCTCATTACCTTGATGATGTAGTTAATACTCATGGGAGTTAGAACTCGACCATCACTGGTAGAAGGCAAGGATGATACAGCAGTTACATACGAGAACTCCAAAACAGGCTTTGGCAGTCTTAGGATTGTTGAGGGTGTAGATCGTCTGATATATATCAGCGATACCGACATGGAGGAAGGACATCGATAACAGTTCTATCGAACACACAATCTACATTCAGGTTTATCTACGGATACCTATTGACCTTTTCGACCTGGAGGTTAAGCCTTAAGTTTATTGCCTTGTATTATCTATTAGTTCTGTATTGAAGTCAACGAGGATACTTCTCCTTTGAAGTCCAGAGTTGTACGTTTCTCTTCAGTTCTATATCACAGATACCTAGTGTTAGCAACGGGTCCAGGTAACCCGCCAGCGGTCCAGGTTTGGACTGCAAAAACGGGTCGGTTCGGTTCCAAACCCGTCCAAAAACCTGACTCGCAGACTCTTGGTGGGCCAAACCTGGACCTGTACCCGTCAACCCATGGGTTTCGCCGGGTTTGGCTAGACTTGTCGGTTCCAATCTCCAGTTCTGCATTTCGGGTTTCACATTTATGGTCGCATGCAGATATACTACTGTTAATCGTAAAATATTGACATTGGTACATCACGGTTCATTTTCAACGTAATAGCCGCCTTGATGTGCAAAACAAGAATACTCACGCGCCCAACCACATCATGAAAATGAGCGTCCACGGAGCGTCAACGATTTTTGGTCATGCGTCCAGGGAAATGACACCTCCGATAGGGTGTAGTCAGTAATAAAAGAATTTTTGGCTGCCTTTATAGGCAAAACAGATTGCAATACCCTTAGTGTTAGCAACGGTTCCGGGTTACCCGGCTGCGGTCCAGGTTTGGAACCGGACCGGATGGTCCAGTCCAGGTTGTTACCCGGAAAACAGAGGTACCCGCCGGGTTCAGGGACGGATTTGAACCGGACCGTGGTTCCATTTTACGGTTCCTACAACTTTGGCTCTAATTGAGTATTTGAGTTCTGATCGTATCATGACATGATCAAAACGTAAATTGTGCAGCATTAGTCCCTTTTTCACCTCCCGCTTTCATATTTGCGATCCGACTGATATTCGTTGAGTGGCTGTGAAATAAAGGATGAATTTAAGCGAAATTGGCGGGTTTTCGATCGCTACTCAACCAATACTTGTTGTATCGCAAATCTGAAAGCGGGAGGTGAAAGAGCGACTATACCTGCACAATTTACGTATTGATCATGTTGTGATACGATCAGAACTCAAATACTTAATTGGAGAAAGAAATGTTGTCTTTTGAGGAGCTGGTTTTGTGTGGAAACCCATTGCAACGGTTGAGTTCCGGGTTGGAACCGGACCCAGAACTGACCCGGGAATTTGGACCCATTGCCAACCTTAATCAGGGGGGCGCCAGGTTCCACATTGTCATAAACTGATTATTGACTGCCTTTATAGGCAAAAGTGAAAGTGAAACTCTTCCTGCCCCATCTTCAAAATGAGCGTCAACAGAGTGTCAATGATTGTTGGCCTTCCATGATGGTTAATCGCAGCGCGATGTGGCAGTTATTGTTTATATACATAGTTTTGACTGTTATTATACGCTAAACGGCTCAAGAATACTTAGTGGTAGCTCTGTAAATGAAATAAGTTGTTACTGTCCTGGAGGATGTGGCTAGAGTATCCCGTACATATCTGCCTATAAAGGCTGCCATATCCTTCTTTATGGATGTTTGTGATCTAGCACCACTCATATTACCGAAGATGCAAGACCAAATATCATTGGACTAGTGCTAGGAACGGGTCCAAATTCCCGGGTCGGTTCCGGGTCTGGTTCTAACCCGGAACTGAACCGTTGTAATAGGTTTCCACACACAATCCGCTCCTCAAAAGTCAACATTTCTTTCTCCAATTAAGTATTTGAGTTCTGATCGTATCACAACATGATCAATACGTAGATTGTGCAGCTTTAGTCGCTCTTTCACCTCCCGTTTTCAGATTTGCGATCCAACAAGTATTCGTTGAGTCGCGATCGAAAACCCGTCAATTTCGCTTGAATTCCGCCATTATTCCAGAACCATTCAACGAATATCAGTCAGATTGCAAATCTGAATGCAGGAAGTGAGAGAGCGGCTAAAGCTGAACAATTTACGTATTGACGATGTCATGATACGATCAAAACTCAAATACTTAATTGGAGCCAAATTTGTTGGAACTGTAATATCGAACTGCGGTCCGTTTTGAACCGGTTCCCGAACCCGCCGGGTACCCGTGTTCTCCGGGTAACAACCCGGACTGGACCATCCAGTGCGGTTCCAAACCTGGACCGCAGCCGGGTAACCCGGAACTGTTGCTAACACTATGATTGACGCTCCGTTGATGCTCATTTTGATGATGGGTCAGGGAGGGTATGGCTATCGGTTTTGCCTATAAAGGCAGCCAAAAATTCCTTTATGACTGACTACAACCTATCGGAGGTGTGATTTCCCAGAACGAATGACCAAAAATCATTGACGCTCCGTTGACACTCATTTTCATGATGGGGCAGGGAGGGTAGTGCTATCCATTTTGCCTATAAAGACGGCCAGAAATTCCGTTGTAACTGACTACAACCTATCGGAGGTGTAATTTCCCAGGACGCATGACCAAAAATCATTGACGCTCCATTGGCGCTCATTTTGCCATGGCTGTATCCACAATATGCAATCATTTAATTTGGTACAGTCCATCATTCACATTGTTTTGGCTGCCTTTGTGGCATTTTCATTTACTTTCTTCCTGATCACTACGTTGTTCTTTAATAATACATAGATATAGATAATAATAATCTCCAAAATTCCATGTCTTTTGTTCAATGCTCATCATCAGTTGCAGGATTGCTCAATCTGCTGCATTTGTCTTCAAAATGAATGTTAGCCTCATTACCACACAACAGATAGTGTACTAACCATCATCAGTCAGCATATCTGGATCAAAATCGGTATTGTGCTCAGTATCCTCATTATCTTTGAAAAATTCCGTAGAGGGAAAAGATGTATGAGAGTACGTATATCCGGCCGGCAAATTGACGATTTCAGACGGTTGAGTTCCGCAATTGTTACCGGTTGGGGCAGGTGGCGTGCCAGGCGGAGGTGGAGTTAGCTGGGGAGTCCGCACTCTGCGTCGGGCGGGGGGGAGGTGCATCGGTTCCTTTGCGTCTCGAGCGTGTCTGCGGAATCTTTGCAGTGCCATTTTGGTAAGGAAGGCAGCCAGACATTTGGTTTTGACGAAGCATTGCCGGGTGTCTTTGTATCACAGCCTTCACCTTTTTATGCCCAGGAAACTCAACACACCGCTTCTTCTCTTCTCGGACCTCGGCGTGTGGTTTCTTAGTGAGATATTTCGTTTCCTCTATTGCGGCGCGCGAAAAGCCTTCTTTGGCCATTTTGCCCATATTCAACGCCAGGCGCATGTCGGACTGTTCCAGCTGTACCCAACCTCCTTGCCTCGCCATAGTTGCAGACATGTTGAAAACCTACAAGACATTAGATGATGCTTCTGACAATGAAATTCGGCAGTTACCTCTACCATATACGCTTCTGTAGCCTCCTCTAAGGTGATTAAAGTCTGTTTCGTCCACTCACTGGGACGCTTATCAGGAAATTCATCTGCGAAACTCCCAGAGCTCACAACATCATGATGTTCCATTTCACGGACATTGCGAACAAATGCCTTTGTCAACCATGGAGGTTTCCTGTTACGGGCAGCGATGAATTCGTTACATAGCTCCCTACCAACACCCGCTGTACGATATACTGTTAATTGAGCGCTGTTTGCCTCGATATGGATATACTCACATCCAACTGCATGCTGCTTCTTGTTTTTGCTGCTTTCAGTTTTGCGGACAATGTTTAAATGTGCATCCTGAGTCATATGTTTGGTGGCTACATTGGCAGCATTGTGGTGGACTAACTTGTGTCTGCGCTCTTGTTGTGTGCCCAGAATATTCGTATTTGATGTTGCGCCCGCCAATCTGCCGGTATTTGATCCACTCTCACCTAGCGGAGGTGGTTGTGTATCCATAATGGGCTGGTGTGGAATAGGAGAGAAAGACAATAACGAGAGGAAGTGGGAAGCCCTGAGGACTAAATAGTTAGCTTCATGTCAGAATGGAATAAGTAGCAGCCAACATGATCGTTATGCTCAAGATGAATCCTACTGAGTATGGCTGCAAGTTGCAGGGGTATCCCACCGCCCTGCAATTTGCAATAAGTCGGTCTGATGTTGTCTGTTTGATGACAGGGATCAATTGCGGTGTACGACCACCGAAATCGCCCAATTGCTAGATATTAATTGGATGTAGTTCGAGGGAAACGACGTCTGCTGATGTTTGTCTCAAATAATCCCCAGGATATTACATGGAACTGACGCTAACAATCATGTCATGTTGTACGGTTAGCGTCACTATTCCTGATTTATTGACAGTCAAGAGAGCGATTTTGCTTTGTTTAAGATGAGTAAATGTACTAACCTTGACATAAAAGACGCAGCTTACCTCCATATTGTCCATAACTTGCAACATTCAACATCTCGCCCAACAACAAAGTCCACGAAACTACAATGGTTAATGCTCCGAAAAAGACCTTTTCGCCACTTCCGGCGGGCAGATAGGGTAAATCGACAAAGCGCTCAACCCAACGACATCATCAAGTAAATGAAGGCAAGAGCGGCTTGGAGGCAGAGAGGATCCAAGCCCTTGGGGCATTGCGCAGCTTGAGATCCAAAAAGAAGCTTGCAGCAGAGAAACGACGAGAAACGCGCTTCTTAAGCAATGAAGAGAAAGAGAAATGGATTGAGGATTATGTTGAGAGAGAAACCGCTGGGGCAAGAAAGCGAGTTGAAGATGCAGAGGAAGTGGTTCAACAAGAGCAGGACGATATGACACATGCTGAAAATGCGGGATTGACGTCGAGAGAGCCCGAAAAGACGTTTCAGGAGATGCTGGCTGCTATTGGAGACTGTCTGAGTGATCTTGCAAGTTCCAATGATGGGGAGGATGGGGATGATGAGGATGATGAAGACACTGAGCAGGGCAAGTTGAGCGAAGATGACGAACCCAGCTGGGTGATTGGCACAATCACCAAAACGGTCCAGCAGCACATGGAGAGGTTTCGGCAGAAGCAGATCGTCGGGAAAAGCTTTGGCATTACCATAACCGAGATTTGTTATGGCCGTTAGCGCAGGACTACAATAGGTTATTCATATTACCGCCGTGCCACGGTACATTACGGGTTTATTACCGTAAGTTACGGAATTTTATGGTACGTTCAGTTACATTTTTACTGTTTGCAACATATTATGGCATCTCGTGTGTGAGAGTCTCAACTTACGCACACGATTTTTGATACCAATTCGGATAGCGACAAGTTGGTGTTCACATACAATAACGATATGTCACAATTACGTGTTATATCAGAGCAATCATGTCATTAATCAAGATATATGCTACTTTTTTGGTGTACAATTCGTTCAGCTAAATATATACACAAAGCTCGACTCTTCTACCACTCCCGCAATAGCTCTCACCACTCCTCGAAAGTCAACTCTATAACACGGTCAAAGGTCACTGTTTAAATCGGAAAACACGTTGGGCGCAAGAGTAGCGGACACTCGACACATGTTCATCAACTAATGGCAATGTGCACATACCGAAGGTAACTTGGTTTGACTTGTGTATCAGCAGTATGCGACCTTCCTGAGACGATCAATGTCTTTCTCATGAGATTGGTACTGCAACAACTACCTGGTATTCATCACCGCTCTACTGTGACAAGTGCTGCTCTGATATGGTCTCTGACAATCGTGGTCTGATTAATGTGGCTCTGACATAGTCCCTGACAATCCCGGCTATGAAAGTGCGCTCTGACATAGTCTCTGACAATTCCGGCTCTGATAAATCTGGCCCTGACAAGCGTGGCCCTGAGAAGTGCAGTGTTGACATGATCTCTGACATGGTCTGTGACAATCCCGGCTCTGATAAACATGGCTCTGACAAGTCCGCTCTGACAAGATCTGACAATTCCGGCTCTGTTGGGCTCTGAAGGAGATTTAGTTGAACCTACCTCTCCTTCAGAGCCTCCACGATTGAATCTTAGATCTAACGAATCTTTCATTTTGTGCATTAAAGAGTATATTATATGGCTAAGTAAATTGGCCCTGACAAGTGTGGCTCTGATATGTGCAGCTCTGACATGGTCTCTGACAAGGTCTCTGATAAGGTCTCTGACAATCCCGGCTCTGATAAACATGGCTCAGACAATCCCGGCTCTGATAAACATGGCTCTGACAAGTGCACTCTGACATGATCTGACAGTCCCGGCTGCGATAAATGTGACTGACAAGTGCGACTCTGACATGGACTCTGGCTCTGATTGGCTATGACAAGATGCAAAAGGCGGCACTGCATACTAGACATCCCTGTTGAGATCAACATATCCGATCGATCTAGTATATCATGTTATATGATTCGAATGATGCGTACTGGTTGAGTAGGTATTGGTTATCTTCGCCGCTCGGAACAAGTTGCATGGGTGTAAGAACTGAAGAAACATCTACAATGCATCGTACTCTTTGCGGCACATCTCGACACATTATCATTCCATGGGTTCTGTTTGGCATCACAGACGATAGATACTCCAAATCCTCTACGAACAATAGGTCGTGATGTACCGTCCGCCATATTACCCTCCCATTTGTGTTGGCTTCCCCTGTATTGATTCTATTGCTAAAACGAAAAGCATATAACAGGTTGGCAGGGCAATATCCTTGTTGACGTACCCAACTATTGTTTCGTGGTGTTCGATCTGCTTGAATCAAAATATTGTCGAATCGATTGCCTTGTCCACGCCACTTCTCCACGCAACTTGCCTTCTGAACTACAACTGTATCTGGATTATTGTGCTGCTGTATAGTGACTGTGACGCCGTTTGCTCAGTATATTTTTTGACGGAGAATCCACAATGCATGGGATCCAGAGGTCCGTAGGTCTAGACTGGCGCTCGTATCCCATTGAAATGTCGAAAAATAGGATGTCAGAGCATCAATAAACTCTGATATGCTGATACCCTCTGGAAATGCCAGATTTGCAATCGTGTTGCGTTTGCTCATCACTCCGTTGATGCGAGGTATCACACCAGGTGATAATTTGTCGGACGCCAGAGAATCCCCTGCAAGAAGCTTTCTGCATAACTCTGCCTTTGGCAAGAGGGGATCTAATTTAACGATTTGTAGTAAAATACTAACTCTCGACTTGATATGAAATAGGCGCGTTTCCCATCATAACATCTGCGGAATATAGTTAATCTTGTTGGAAGAACGGTAGCAATCCTTGATGAGGTTTTTGTGGGCCGCTTCAGATATTTCGGTGTCTCTGTTATCGGCAGAGCCCATTTCGCTAATACATTCGATATAGTGGAGAAGGGAATGAATTTTGGGTATCTTGCTCATACTGTGGCTCTTGCGGTATGGTAGGAAGAGGTGGATGTTGCTGCTGATGCCACTAAGCACATCCTGTAGGTATTTGAGCATGGTTTCGGTGTGGGAGTGGTAGCTGGTAATCAATATGAAGTCGGTGACAGATATGATGAACTTAAAGTGGTCTTGATGCCCTTTAAGAAGAGGGGCAAGCGCTGCAAGCCAGACCTTCACCATGTCCTTGTACTTGGCACCGGTCCATTGTTTCACGCGGGTATGTTTGTCTCCAAACTGGCGTATGTTAGAGAAGTGAGGAATTATGGAAAATCGTTCATCTATCCGATCCAAACCCTTTTCCTGGCCATAAATATCTTTCAGAAAACTAACAATCCATTCCCAGGTGTGATCTTTAAATAAGCCATTCAGTAGCTAGTGCAACCAGTCAACATTCATACAACGATAAATATTACAACCTGCATGGGCATCGGCGAAATTTGGACAGTCGGCAAACTTCCACAGCCCCACCTCCTCAGCAGCCATTGTTGACAAATGAAGTTACCGTTGGGGGTGGCGGCGCCTGGGCCTGTGGGCAAAGCCGGGCATGTCATCCGGACATATCTCGCATCGAGGGCACCATCCATTTTTCACCATAGTTATGGTGGACTGCTCTGGGTAGTCTGCAAGGAATGTCGCAATTCGGGGAAATGCGTGATGAGTGCAACCGTCTGCACACAGAACGGCTAATCCGCTCTTCCCCGGCTCCTCTAGAGTGCGCAATATTGTTGCAATAGATTCAGGATAGGCGAACCTATTGGTGTGGATTTTTGGTCCGTTTGGACATTTCGGTAAAAGACCGATTAGTATTAACCCATTCATCTTAACCGATTGTCTCATTGCCTTAGAGAGGTTGCTGATACTGAGATAAACCGGCCAAGCCGTTTTGTCGCCGCTTAGCGTAGAGAGCATAGTTTTGTCACTGCCGAGTATAACGGGGACAACTGTTGATCCATCTGGCAAAGATTCCTAGGATGTGTTAGCAATGAGTAATGAGGTTCTAATATCTAGACAAATTCGGTCAACACTGGAGCTGACACTCTTGACACGCTACCCGCTCTGACATGATGAAACTGACACGCTATCTTTGCCACACTCTCTGACACGCTCTCTCTGACAATATGACTCTGCCGCTCTCTGACACGCTCTCTGACACACTCTCTGACACGCTCTCTGACACGCTCTCTGACACATTCTCTCTGACACATTCTCTCTGACACGATCTCTCTGACACATTCTCTCTGACACGATCTCTCTGACACGATCTCTCTGACACGATCTCTCTGACACGATCTCTCTGACACGTTCTCTCTGACATGATCTCTCTGACATGCTCTCTCTGACATGATCTCTCTGACATGATCTCTCTGACATGCTCTCTCTGACACTCTAACTCACCCAAACACAACGAAAATCTGAGAAGAAACAATCTCTCTGACAATACAAGGAGACTTGCCTGTGTTTTCCACCACAAATCTGCGGTCCACATCTCAGCGTATATACGTTCGCCACTCGAATCCATTTGTTTGACCGGCGCTTATGAGAAATGGTCCTTAAATGGGGGATGTCCTATGATATATCGTACCGCTGCAATAGGGTTCTGATACCAGAACGGAGTAGCTTTTCCTTCAATATTAACAGAACTCTCCTCCCATCCTCATACAAGTCCGTCCATTTCTTCCATGTCTGCAATGAGTTGATAGAGCTGGTCAGGGTTTGTGGCATTGGCGTCGGGTACAATGAGTCTTCGTTTGAGGATGTTGTTGAGTTTCGTTTTACCTAGGTTGGTATCCACAACGGAACGACAAAGTTGCCATTGTTGGGGTATAGCAAACGGAGCAAGGGTGTCCCAGTCATCATCCTCAAAAGAATGAACTCGTACTGTGTCATCGATTGGGGCTCCTGCATTGGGGAATATCTCCGTCTCAGGTGGCTGGCTGAGTGTAACGTCGTCAAATTGGAGAATGTCGTCTGCTAGTTCGTAGTCTAGCCCATCTGATGTGGAAAGATTGCTAGAATTTGGGTGAAGACGCGCATGTGTTGAACGGCAGTGACAAGTGAGACCACTTTGTCGGGAAAAGACCCTGCCACATAAAGTGCAAATAAAGGACTACATTGTTGAAGGTGGAAAGTTTGTGATTGAGTGCCCCCTGGAAATTGATTGTAGTGAGGCTCTTATCACGTGTCCCAATGCTGTGTATTCAGCCTACCCTAAACGGACTTGGACGCTAGCCTAGCCTCGTGATATTGTTGTACCACACACTAGTATCTTTAGACTTGGAGTATACTATCTTTAGCCCCCTTGTGTGGAATGCTGGGAAGTTCCGCTTCTAAGCATGATTTTCGGCTTCCCTAAACGGAACAGTGTGAGTTGATGTTTCGGCCGCACACCGATCAGCATTTCTGCACCACAACTCCTTACTTCCTTCCGAACCGCGTTGTGTTCGGCCTTCCAAAAAACCACCAACATTTTTGCATCTACCTATTCTGACCTGTCTCAACTAGCTAGCATTTTGCTTCTTCAGACTCTCCTCACTTCAATCTGCAGCGCTTTCTCAACCGGATCGACTTCCATATTCGCATCACAGTAACAATGTGTGTTGGAGTGGTCACCCCACTGAGCGTGGGTCAGAGCGCATCTAGTACTAGTTGGTATATAACACATACAATCCTCACTCAGATCAATCAACGTTAACTTGACGACCATCACATCCACTCAGCGACCCTCATATCCACTCAGTGACCCTCATATCTGCCGAACAACTATGATTATGGCACCACCACAAGTTCCACAGAGATGGCCTACCGGCATTTCGAACTGGACCAAAGAAATCTGTGCCTCTGTGCTAAAGAAGACAGCCCAGGACATAGATGCTGTGAGTAGCCGGTCTGCATTCACTGAAGGCCTTGCAGCAGTCCAGGGATGGAAAACTAAACATGACAAATCCACTATCCCTTCGTACACCAATATCAAATTGTACACCGAGGTGCGAGGTGTAGCAAAGACGCGTGACCAGGTTAGTAAATCCGACTCTGACATTGAGTCTCTGACATTGAGTCTCTGACATTGAGTCTCTGACATTGGGTCTCTGACATTGAGTCTCTGACATTGGGTCTCTGACATTGAGTCTCTGACATTGGGTCTCTGACATTGAGTCTCTGACATTGGGTCTCTGACATTGAGTCTCTGACATTG
>Ga0307514_10002779_pt1 | contig 17599 bp, 9 predicted proteins | sample 16_EM_MG_FD_203088 | JGI IMG/M metagenome (GOLD analysis project Ga0307514, IMG submission 203088) | Populus trichocarpa ectomycorrhiza microbial communities from riparian zone in the Pacific Northwest, United States - 16_EM | ecosystem: Host-associated > Plants > Roots > Unclassified | place... | reverse complement strand
TTCCATGTGTATTACCATGTACAAAACAAGGTGTATAGTTTGATTATAGATTGTGGAAGTTTTGCTGATATAACTAGTACTACCTTTGTTAGTAAATTGAACTTGAGTATTATTAAGCATCATAAACGTTATAAATTGCAATGGTTGAATAATTATGGTGAGGTAAAAGTGACTAAACAAGTCTTGGTTCCATTTTTTATTGGGAAGTATATTGATGAGGTTCTAAGTGATGTGGTTCCAATGCATGCAAGTCATATCTTGTTGAGAAGAGCATATCAGTTCAATAAGAAGACTACACATGATGAGGTTATAAATAGGTATACTGGTGTAAATGATAGTAAAACCATCACTCTTGTACCTCTTACACCCAAACAGGTGTATGATGATCAAATAAAGATAAAAATGAAACATGATGATATAGGTAAAGAATCAAAGTGAGGACCAAGGTGAGGGAAGACCATAAGATTTGAATACAACCCAAAACACTTCTTCCACTACCTAAAACCATTCGGCCAAGAACCTAAAGCATTCAACAACTTCTAGAAAAACCCAAATCTAATCGAGAGTAGAGATAAGATCCGAGGAGTGAAGAAAGTAAGTGAGCGAAATGTGAATTATGTGAAAAAACTAAAGAAATAACCAATTTTTTTATGCTATAGAGGGTGAGGTTAAATTTGCCTATTATTTTTACCAACTGATAATCCTACTTGTTTACAAGGATGTTTATTTTAATACTAATGAACTTGACATTTTTATTCCTAGTGTTTGTGTTTATTTGTTGCAAGAGTTTGATGACGTGTTTCTTGATCAGATTCCTAGTGGATTGCCACTAATAAGAGGAATCAAACTTTAGATTGATCTAGTACTTGACACATCGATTTTTAACCACCTAGCCTATCAAAAGTAATCTCGATAATACAAAGGAGCTTCAAAACAAGTAGAAACGTTGATGAAAAATAGGTATTCCTTTTAGATGAATGGAAGGCCCATAACTCTTGTACCTTTTATAATTATGAAAATATATGATGAGCAGCTGAAATTGAAGAAAAGGAACATGGCTGAAAACGAGATTTGGTATATCAAGGAGACCTTCTTTGCTAACAAAGTCCTTTCTGGCTTTGATGATGATGTTATTTTTCAGCTTGATAATGATTTTTTTCTTCAGGGGATGATCTCTATCTTATATATTTAAAGGTAAAACTTTTTAAAGAGGAAGGAAATGATACAAACCAAGTTCGGTCCGAATTCCACCTTAAAATGCCTAATGACAAGTTTTGTAAGATCATGCATATCTCTTAAACCTTACATAAGATTGAGTTGAAACTTCACATGGAGATAGTAGACACATGAGACTATATTATGGTAAACTTTTATGTCAATTAGAGCTCATTAACATGTCATGTTAATTGGTAGAATCTGCTATTACTGTTTTGGCATATTCGTCGACAAAGTGTTTTTTCTTGGCTATTTTCAGCCCAATCAATCTAGACCTATAATAAGTTATTTTTTGACAGAAAAGGGAGATTAAATGAGGCAAAATAGACCCTAAACTTGTGCACGGGATTGGCTTACAAGGGTTTCTAATGTGGCTTGGATTCATTGAAGAATTGTAGTTTTTTTTTTTCTTATGATATATATGGTGGCTAGGAGCTCTATAAATTCTTTAGTTTAAGTTGTCTTCTATTTTTTTCTTTTCTCTTTAAGTTTGGACAAAGTTTTTCATTCTTAATTTATGTTTTTGGATTTTATTAATTAGATAAGGCCCAAATCTTGTTTAGGCTTAATTATTAATTAGTTTGTAGCTATGACTCAAGGCTTGTTTAAGTCCATACTTTCAGATTTATTAGTATAGGATTTGAGTTAGTTTTGTAAGTGGGCTAATTTAGCCTAAAATGGTAGATCCATTAGGGTTTTATTTTCAAGAGCATAAATATTCTTTGTAAGGACAAAATATTCAGACTTGATAATATTATTGCTATCAAATTTATTCAGCTTGTGTGAGAGAGATTCTAGCATTCTTTGGTTCTCTAACAAACTAAATTGACTTATCAAAGATTAATTGGCTTCGTAACATCTTTCTTATACTTTTTATTCGTGAATTGACATTCATAAGGTAGAGTTATTATTCCAATAGTGTTGGTGCCTTGAGAAAGGTTTCCATTGTGTCACACTTCTATCATACTTGTTTTGGCTTTCTAAGATTCATTATTAATCTTGTCGTGGGTTACGCGACCACGAGGTTCGCGCCACATGGTGTAATATATTTTGCTTAGAATAATAATTCACATCAACTAACATATCATTCCATATATCACAAAACTTAAGCAAATAAGAAGAAAATATAATCTTAATATTTTTCTCATAATTTGTTATAATGGTCATTACATTCATCTTAAAAAGGTCATAATAGAGACACTCATTTCTAAGAACATACCACTCTTAGAGAGTATAAATTTATTACTCTCATAGACCATATTAAAACTATTTTTGCTGAATAATGAGTTAAACACTAAGTTCTTTTTAATGTTAGCAACATGAAGTACATTATTAAGGGTGAAAAGCTTTCTAGAGATCGTCTTCAGTATGACCTTTCTATCACCTAGTACCTTGGAGGTTGATGAGTTATCTATGTATAAGTTTTCTCCATCCACTTTTTTGTAAGTGGAAAAAATCCTCTTCTCAACCAATATATATCTTGCAGCACCAGTGTCAACCCATCATTACTCAAGATTATTGATCAAATTAACTTTGAAAACAACATAAGACAAGTTTCCTTGTTGACCTTTTTTTTATAATTTTTGGCTAGATGCCAAGTCTTGTTCCAAAGAAAGCATTTACCTTTGAATTTCTAGGCAATTCATTTCCCCATCACAACAAGCTTCTTCTTTTAATTCTTATTGTCAAACTTTTTCATTTGTTCCATAATGATTTCTTTAGAGGCATCAAAAGAGTTGGCTCTTTTTTTGGACAATTCTTTTCTATCATTAACCTCAAAATGAGGTTTTCAACTCCCATCTCCTTTTTGCTTTATTCAAGGTAGTTCTTGAATTCCTTTCAAAATAGTGGTAATTTTTCAATGATTGCATCCACTTGAAAGGATTCACTTAGTGACATGCCTTTAATATGTATTTCATGCAATATGAGTTACAACTCTTAAACTTGGCTTATCATGGTCCTTGATTCAACCATCTAGAATTCTAGAAATTTACCTACTATGAATTTATTCATATTAACATCTTCAGCCGTGTACTTTTTATCTCAAGCTTTTCATAGTGCCTTTTACACTCTTGATTGAACTATAAACATCATATAATGTATTGTCCTACCCATTAAAGATATAGTTTTTTAACATGAAATTAGTATGATTTCATACATCCACAACTGCCATAGTACTAGGATCATACTTATTTTCTAATGTTTTTGTTTCTTTCTTAATCAAGGTGGTCAGGTAGGAAAATATTTTTTACTACTACCTCATAAAGTTTAATCCATTGAATTTCTCAGGTTTCTCACCATGCACCTCAGATGGTGTTGGTGGAATCTTCACTACCGAAATAATCTTGACTAAAAAGAGTAGAAGACAAGATAAAATTTATATAAAAAATAGCCAATAATATTTATAAATATCTTGGCCCCACAACAAGCAAGATATACATTAAAAACTTGTAATAAAGCAAATTAATAAACAAAAATATTTAAACTATACAAGATAAAAATTAAATACTTTTGTTTATTTTAGTTCAAAAGGATATCAATATTAACATGCATAAATAAATCTTGTTAAAAATTATAAATTAATAACATATATGACATGCATTAAAACATCCAAATTGCATGAAAAACAATTAAACTATAACTGTAAAACAAAGATATATAAAAACCTTCTAAAATTAAACAAAAAAAAAATCACAAAGCTATAAAGAAACCAAAAGGTCATAGATTAAAACATGTATTATTAAAATAAATCTATATGTGAGAATATAGCAAATTAAAAAGAAGTTAAATTATAACTTAAATTTTAAAGATACTAAAATCCTCTTTAACAATTGATCTTATATTTTTTTTCTCACATGATAAACTAAACAAAGTTTAATATAAAGTAAAGGCTTAAGATTATTATCAAAATATTAATTGTATTAAACTAGGGAGTAAGGATGTTTAGTTTATCATAACAAAAGCATTCAAAACATAAAAGATATTAATGAAATTCCTAGAGTTCGTACAAATTTAAATTTATAAGCATACAAAATAAAAAACTCATAGCAAACATGCTTTCAAAATATATATAATAATATAATTCTAGTATGCATACTAAGCATCTATTCGAACTTGCAAATTGACATTAAATCAAAGTCCTAACATGCATACTAAAAATAATAAAATATATATGTTTAAATTAAAACAAATACTTGTTGAAGCACTTTAAAGTAATAAAACTTTTGGTGTTGTCAATGATAAATCTTTTGTTCTTGAGGTTTTATTGCTCCTCACTTCGCAATATGTTTCCCGACAAAGTGAACCTAAACTCTAGATTTGAAAGGAAAACCAATGTATAATAAGAGAAAAAATACTAAAAATGAGGTGAAAACAAGTGTGTAAAAATTTAAAAAACTTATTTTAAACTCTTCCTTCACCCCATTTTATAGGGGATTTTGGAAGCTAAAAAGTTGAAGAACTAATTTTGGTAATAATTAAAATTAATTTTCATCATTATCAACCTTTGATTAGCCACCATAGATCACAAATTAAACTTGAACATATTGGTTATAAATCTAAGTTTTTTTAGTTGAAAAAAAACATTTAGATTTGCAGAAAATACTTTTGGAAAAGACTGTTAACATTCATAAGTTGGACTAGATAAAACAATAGGCTAAAGGAAATTATTTTTCATGGACTAGACCCAAGTTCAAATTTCAATTGACAAGAAATAATCTTTTATGGTTTAAGATATTATTTTACAATAAATCCACACCTAACACGACCTGAGCTGGAACAAATGTGTGTGAGTTTAAGTTCAAAGCTCATTTTGCTTAGGACTTCTCTCCTCCAAAAACTTAGTGCCCTTAAAGTCTAGTTTTAACTTTCCAACTTTTTAGTTTATAAACACCAAGAAAATTTTATTTTACTATATCGGATAGAGTTGTAGAGAATATTGGGTTTCACCCAAATATGACAATGAGTTCATTGAGATCAATTTCTCATTTCTTATAATTTATTTAATTCATGTTAATGTTCCATATTAATGAGTTTATATTGGAAATTCAATTTCAACAAAATTTTAACAAAAAAAGTGAGTAGAACTCCCTTTTAATTTGATATCAAATATGTCCATTAATAATATTTTAACAAATTTTGCAACATTAAAATATTAAAAAACACTATGAAAAATTATTTTCGTATAAATGCACCAAGATAGAGAATATGTTTACAAGGCCATACCAACGAAGGGACTTAATAACTATGCATGGAAAATGACCTAAAAATATTATAAACGTTGTAGAAAAAAAAATGTGCAAGTTAAATTTGCTCTGACAACATAACCACTATATGTCCGGCATCCAAATCCAACATCCTTAGGATATTTGTACCGTAGACGCTTGTAAAAGAAGGGACTGTTTCCACAACTCCACAGTATGTTTCACAAGGGAATGCAATCAACGATACCAGGGCACTGATACACTTTCCTTCTGTATTTAGTTCTCCTATGTAGATGGCATTTTTTTTATTTATTTGCTTTCCTGTATTGTAGTTCGCTATGTATATTTCTTGTAGGTGTTTATATAAAGTTAATAAAAACACTACACACACGGTGCTCTTACATTATCATCAAGCAAAAGATTATCAAAGTCTTCTCATAATAGGGTAATACTAGGTTTCTCTAAACCTAGCTATTTGATGAAAACTGATTTCACATAAAGGAAAAATTCAATTCTATGCTTTTGGTGCTTTTAAAAGGGTGTCATTATTACTTGATGATTTGAGTTTTCATATGTTTAGCGCATTTCAAAAGCACTTTGAAGCAGCATATTTTACCTAATTTGTTTTGATGTGAGTCTTTCTGTCACATTGACAACAAAAGTAAAAGCCAGCCCAACACCATTTTAACCTATTATATGCTAGACGACTGTTGCTGTTTGCTGGCGGCTTTTGAAGCATCATATCATATCATATCATTCTCAAAATTTATTTTTAATTACCTTTTTTCTGTAAAATATAAAAAGGTAAACATGAACGTCGTAAACTGTTGGGTTTGGGGCAATATAATGCTGGTTAGACAGCCCATCTGTCATAACCAAGCTAATGTTTCAAGCTTCAAACGCAAAACACCTTGGGGCCGAAACACAGTAGTAGTACTAGACATGTTCAGTATGGGGCATTCCACCCAAAGTAATATTTTTAGACCACTGTGGGACAGGCTGGTGCCAAACTTATGATCAAGTTTCTGCTCACAACTCATAACTAATAAAAACCGGGAAATTCTTAGTTATTTACTTTTGGGAATGTTAAAACCTGTTAATGCTCAATTTCAGTGAATGTAAACCACAGTTTCATGCCTCTATAAATTATGCTCAAAGAAGAAGAAGAAGAAGAAGAAGAATAAGAATGGTTTAAATCCTGCCATTACCTTTCCCAACTAGTGTTTAAAACCATTCCTAACTTGTTCTCTCTTCCACCCAAATATAATTTAAAGGCATTAATGGTCAATTATATTGTCCGACTATCATTTTCTAGGAAAACATCTCTGCTCCATCACCATTTATTTGATTTCATTGTTAGATCAAAAGCCAAACTTCCGACCTTGGAAGAAAAATTCCTCCAAAAAATTTCATTGTGCTAAGAAAAATTCAATCTACTTTTTGTGTTTTTTTAGGTGAAAGCATATTTGTTTAATTTCTTTAGCATTAAAAATCTTAGTTGAAGAATATAACGTGCGCTTTAGAAATAATATGAATTTAATTTTTAGTATGATTCTAAAAAACTTTACTATTTAAGTACATTTGGTTGATTTTTTTTGTTGAGAAGTTAATGAATTAGTAAGGGGAATACTAAGTACCACAAAATTAATCTTCTTAAAAGGGTAAATTTTATATTTAACCTCCATATTAATTTTGTTTATCTCTTTTTTTTCTCAAAATAAAAACAAAATAATTTCTTATTAATTATCTCTCATCATAATTTATTCACTTTTCCTCACTATCCACTTGTATACCCTTAAGTTTAGTAATTCTACTAACATTTTTAAAAACTAACTTTTACAACTTTAAAAATCGCTGTTATAATAATTATTTTTGTAATAATTTAGTTTTATTTTTTCCATCTATTACAAAAAGATCAAATGATGGTAGAGAAAAAAAAAATTCAGTCAATTAGGTCGGCCCAAACAGATGGGTTTCTCTCTTCTCTCTCCCTCTCTCGTTCCTGCCTCGTTCTTTTTTTTTCTCTCTTTTTTCTTCCTTACCAAGCCAGCCTATCCCTTCCCAAACATAACTTTTTGTATTTTTTTTGGTTCCTAAACTATCACCATATTTCTATGCCAATTATTGTTTCTTGGCTTTCACAAATCACCAACTTCTTCTTTAAGCAACAATCTCCATAAATAAATTTTGAGGGGTATCTTAACTGGTTAGACCTTGAGTTTATTCCCCAATAGTCACAAGTTCGAGTCCCATCAGAACCACTGGAGGTTTACATGGTCGTTAACTTCAAGATCCATGTGATTAGTCAAGGTACGCGCAAGTTAACTCGAACATCCATATTAATAAAAAAAACAATCTCCATAAATATTACAACTTCAATATTTTTCAAATACCTACAACTGTAATAGATAAGGTAAGTAGAAGTGACATGGACTATAAATATATATCTTAGTTATCAAGTAATCTAGCGAGGTAATTTTATACATCACCATTAAATACTTAATAATTTTAATAACTACCATCAACCACTTAATAATTTCAAGAGTAATTATCAATCACAACAATTCCAGAACCTTCAAATAATTATACAAGTTTAAACTTGATATGGACTTTATAGGTTGGGTCTTTGGCTGGTTTGAGTGATTGGCTTGAGCTTTTTTATAAAACAATTTTTTTTATATAAAAATAAGAGACTAATAATTAGCTAATGTACGAGGAGAAAATAATTGGTCCAAGGGAACAACAAAACAACATCTTTCTTCTTTACCAAGCTAGGCTATCCTTGCTTAACACATACATCTTTATGCAATTTTTAGTTTCCAAGACTATCACCTCTATAATTTTTTAGTTCCGAGGTCTATGCAGCACACAAATTCTCCATGTATGTATCATATTTTTTTATACAGAGCATGCACCATATTTCTACCTCAATGGTTGTTTTTATTTTTTCCTCTCACAAATTACTAACTTCTCTATCAAGCACAACAAGCACCACATTAATCTCCATAAATAATACAACTTCATTCTCTATATACATTGAGATAACAATATACAAGATATGTAGATGTAATTAAAATTTATAAATATCTTGGATACCAACTAATTCTTTGAAGACAAGTTATTTATGTGGCCTTCAAACTGTTAATTAAAACAATATTTAATAGTTGTTTATATTTGTGGTAGCGGTTATAGTTCAAAGTATTTTTCGTTAAAAAATGTATTAAAATAATATATTTTTTTATTTTTAAAAAATTATTTTTGATATCAGCACATTAAAATGATCTGAAAACATAAAAAAAATTTAACAAAAATATTTTTCAAAAATTGAAAAACTAGCTAATCGTAGAAGATTAAGAGGTCGTTTGTTGAAGAAGTTGAGTTTGCGTTTGAAGCCAAACGCAGGCGCAACTTGTTTGATTCATCCAAAACATAATTTACTGTGTATGAGGGACCCACATATATTTTAAAAAAATACAGGTTTGTGGAAAGTAACTCTCAATTGCTTTCCGCAAACCTACAGATGCTGTAGTGGAGAGTGAAACTCTCCACCGAACACCTCCACAGTGGAGTTCAACTCCACTGTTCACGTGAACAGTGGTGCATGATTCCGGTCAAACCAAGTTCGGTCCAAAGCTAAATACATTGAACCGGGTCCGACCTAGTAAAAAAATTAAATTTTATTTTTTATTTTTAATTGGGTTTTATTGATGACGTAGCATTTGCAGAATTTGATCGCAATCCCAATTTTATTCCTGATTATATTTTACATGATGTTGTTGCGCGCTTAAAAAACCAATGAAACTTTAGTCCTTATTGGATGTATTTCATACGTGAAGGAATTGTAGATAGTTTAATTGAACAATAAAAAATATTTTATATAAAGTATTATTTATTTCATGATGTAATAGCAATAGTTAAATCTACAATATTTAAATTCAAAATCATCAATATTAATAAATATATTTTTTAATTATTTTGATAATCTCAATTTGAAAAGCAATTTTTTAACCAAACACATTAAATTATTTTTTGTTCAACCTTAAATTCAACCACAGTTTTAACCAAACATATATAAATACCAAACCAATCTCAACTAAAAATATTTTTTATAAAACAATTTTTTTCAAATCACAACCACAAAAACTACCATAATATCAATCATACTCTAAGGATTCAACACAGTGGTTCTAAATATTTGTTACCTTTTTTATTCTGGGAGTTCACATCTTGTGGCCCATATTTAGTAAAAATTCTTCGTGATTTATGAAATCCATTTAGAGATGTATTTTTGAAATCATTCTAAAAAAAATATAATCTAAATTATTATTTAAACTAATATAGAAAAAATCATTGATTATTCAGGGAAAAAAAAGTCATGCAACTGGGCCGTAATTTATTTCACAATCAATATATAATATCTTGTCAAATTGTGAACCTAACTTTTTTAAAAAAAAAACAGGCTAGCCAGCTGGATCCTTGCATCTAATTGCAGCTCATGTGTCAAATAAAGACCCACCCAGTCTTATTCAAACCGGCAAGTGGGGGACGCGTGTGAACAGTGGTGGTACTAAAGGTTTCCAATTTGGGTTAGACAATTAGGTTCTTTCCTCTCTGTTTTCACATGTATAGCTCGACTGCACATGGCCATAGATTCATGCAGCTTTTTAACGGCCTTCGCTATTTATATTTTTCTTTTATCGTCTAGTCCAGACGCCGAGAGATTCCACCCACCCAGTCCCCGTCTATAAGCTTGCAAACTGGGAACATTTTCTGCGGTGCATGATTACTCTACCTCAAGACGAGAACCTCTTCGAGCCTTCATCAACCAATGTACAATCTCATACTAAGCTTCATGTTAAATCATGAGTTCTTAGTTGGTTTGAAAGAAAAAAAAATGTATATATCCTTTGGTTAAGCAGAATTTATGTGTCTGAAATGTAATAGGGTGATTATTAAGCCAATCTTTGCTCCCTCCCTCCCTCTCTCTCTCTCTCTCTTTTGTTTTAGAATCAATATAGATTGAAAAAAAGCATAAATTAAAGTACTAGATTATGTTAATATTCATTTTCAAATAAATCACCCATTTTTCCATAATTAAAGTTGAAGTTTAGAGGATGTAAGCCTGATACACGAAAACCTCCAAGTCTCAAAGATGGTGATAATTAGCAACGCTTATGACTTGAGAATTGTTGGACCACAACATAAAGTGCAGTAATCTTTATGCTCCAGCTAATAATTTTGTGGTCCTCCACCGACTTGTTGCAAGTGTTTCTTTCAATTTCTGCTTACACGCATCTTTCCTTTTCTTGAAGAAGGTGTTCAAGCACGGGAAAGGATTTAAAGGTTTATACTTTATTCTGTATCATATTTTTTTTGTATCTTTAAAACGAGTATCGCACATTAATTGCATACTCTTCTTTTTCAGAATTCGGACAAAGCAACATGCTCTAGAAAAGCTATTGCCAATTAACATCATCAATGGCCAAAACATAAAGTAACTTGTAAAAGTTCTCCTTTCTCTTTCCCACCCTTCAATTATCCAACCATTTATGTTGATCATATTTTGTAAGCTAGTGAGGAATATGAGGGAACCAGGAGGCTATTATAACCTATATTCAACCAAATATTTATTAGCTTCATGAATTTCAATTTTTCAAGTAAGCTTTATAGCAAACACTATCAATAAATTGGCAAACAACAATGAAATTACCAATGAGAATTGGCAAATAGCAACGAAATGTCTACTAAAAATAGTGATGAGTAATTTCTATCAAAAATTACCGACTATGTTAGCAATGAAATTTGTGCTATCAATAATTCCAGACGGAATTGCCAAGGAAATAAAAATAAAAATAAAAAATTGTCAGCAATTCTATCAAAAATATGAGTTGTCATTATATTCTAACATAAATATTGATGAAAATATTCTATCTTCATTTTTTTATCGAAAATTTCATACATAACTTTAAAAGTGTTATAACCAACAACAACCTTTCCATTTCTTGTTCTCCTTTCTTCACAGTAGAAACAACAATTCCACTCCATTTTTGTCACAAATCTAGCTTTCATCATCAAAAATCCAACCACTCCAACCCACAGTAGTGTCAGCATCCTTGGCTTGGTTAAATGTTTTATGTAACCCATATATGTTTTAGGTTAATTTATTGAATTTTATTGTATTAATGTATGACTTGTGAGGGTTTGTTCGAGATTTGAAAAAAATTGAATTTGTTTGTAATTTGATGAAATTGAGTTTAATTTTGTAACTTAGGTTTGTTATAATGGAAGAAATGATGGGTTATTTAATGGGTACCAATCAAATTTTGTCAATCTTTTTTATTTGTTAGAAATTTAAGGAAATTTGGAGAAAATTATTTATTTGTGAAATTGATAATAATTAAAAGGTATTAATTTAGATTGAATAAGTTTGAATTAAAAAAATAATACATAATTAATAGGGAACAAATTATTTATTATTAATATGATTGAGTTCTCATTTTAACGCAATATTGATTTTGTGTAGAAATAATAGTTGGTTATTAAATTGTGAATTCATTTGTAATAAAAAAAGTTGAATTTTGAATTGATGGTTACATTATTAATAAATATTATCATTAATATTCTATGTAGGTTTCATAAGTAATACATGATCGTTATTTGATATACTAAGATTCATTCAAAGGATTGCATAAGGAAGATTATCTTTAAAAGGTTAAGGGTTTTATTAATTTTGTACTTTTTAATTCAAAGAATATTAGTAAAGGAAAAATTGGATGTCAACATAGGAAATATAAAAATAAAAAGTTTCATCATAAAGATGTAGTGATGATGCAAATTCTAAAAAAGAGGTTTGTAGAAAAACACTTGTGATAGTTTGTTTACAGAGAACCATATTGTAAATGTCATTTTGTTGGCTTAGATTAGTGAAGATCTTTTCACAGTTGATAAAAAGATAATTTGACTAAGATAGAAGTTTATCAAGATTAGTTAGCATTATCTTCTCTGTAATTATCTGATTAGTTTAAAGTATTTAAGAGATAAGTTCAGATAAAATAGAAAAAGTTATCCAAAGATAACTTTATCAGTATTTTTGTAAAACACATTAGCAATTTGTTACCAATGTGAAAGACTAGGAAACTTGAAGATTATCCTTATCTTTATCATATAAGACATGTATAAAAGGAAGGTTAAGTATGAAGAAAGGCATGCGTCGTGTGCTTCATACCATTTAATATCGGCGAGTCTTTTAGACCTAAAGGTTTAGGCCTGTCATCGAGTTGTAACTTGTTCAACTTTTTCTTTTAATTCATCACCTTTAAAAAGATAGGTATAACAACTAAAAAGGTATTTCCTGAACTTCTTATTCAAATTATTTAGCTATACCATGATCGATGTACCTTTTTTTTTTAATCACAACATTTATGACTAATTTTAGCCTCTATCATAGTTAAATAAGTTTGTTTTGTATAATTCCCCTTTACTAAAGATTTTTTTTTCTGATGTAGGATTAGATATTGTTGTTATCACCTTAGGGAATGAATTGTCATCCACCTTTATTTTCCTTTCAAGAAAAAGAATGCAACCAGATTCTACCATCTATCGGACTTGATTCCTAAAGACAACATAATTTTCATGTCTTTATGATTTATGCTACTTATAATATTTCTTTATCTTGATTTGTTTTGTACCAGGGATGGTATAATTGTCAAAGAGCTTGATTTCTCCCCTACACATCAACTTATCAAAAATTTCTTCAACTCTTTTGATGTTAAAAAAGTATTCTTTTACCTCAATGACCATTATGGTAGCTTTTGTTACTTTATTGCCAAGTTTCCTTGCCTCTTTAAGCTTTCTTGACTTGACAATCTTAAATGATTTACCTTCGGTGAGTTATAAGATTGATATCAATTATTGTTAATCTTCTTGAACTCCTTGCTAGAGTTTGAGTTGATCTTTGAATGGGCCATTGCGACATCATTCAAGTAGCCATTTGGGTAAGTTCCTCTAAGTGAGTTCTTTTATTTAGGTAACTAAACATTATGAAGAAGATAAACATAAATAAATAAGATAAGAACATGATTATGATATAAGTTAACTAAGTATATGAAAGGAAATGAAAAGGCATAAACAAGAGACTAATATAGCATGAAAGAAAACTTGAACATTACAAAGAGAGAAAGCAAGAAGATGATCTTGATCTGAATAACAAGATGACTAAATACATGGCAAATGCCTTCTTTTATAGGCTAAAATTTGAAACTATTGATTGGTTGACAAATTATTTAGTTGGTGGCCAACCATTGACTTGGTGGCTGGTTTTTAACATTGTTGGTTGCTGGTTATTGATATTGTTGGCTGGCCAAAACGTCATTGCTAACATCAGAATTCGAGCACCTTTCACCATGAAAGTTGTGGGCAATTGTCTCAGCTTTTCAACAAAAAAAACCAGAGCTCATTTGGATTTCTAGAACTCAAGATATGAGCTGAAAACCAAACAGTGTCTGGGTTGTTGGACAAATTCTGACTTCTCCGTTGTTGCTAAGATTTGAACTTGAAAATGGTAGAATTGAGTCTTGGACTCCCATAAAAGTTTTAGGTCTATGTCTTAGCTTTCCATACATATAAACCAGACATAAATCCAAGGTCTACAGCTCCAGTTATAACCCAATAACCGAATGGTGTTCCAGTTTGAATTGAACCAGCATCTCTTTTGTAAGTTTAGTCCTCTTTTTGTCTCTTCACTTTCAATAGTTAATCACATCAATCAATCCTTTGAATTGTGAGATATACCTGTATTAAAAATAAGCATTTACCATAAATTAAAGATATCTTATATTATCAGACTTGTTATTATAAAACATGCTTTAGTTAGCGAATTTAATGATACTTTAGTACAATATGATGATATAAAGCCTTAATGAGAATGCACTTTTAAGTACTAATCAATAATACATGTGTAATATTGGCTAGTATGTCACTTGAACTGCAAAGGCAGTATGAGAATATAAATATTCATACTATAATTTTGCATCTCAAAAAGATGTTTGATGCAACTAGTAGGAGTGAGATATATGAGATATTTAAGGAATTGTACCACTATAAGATGACAGAGGTTTCCTTAGTGAACACCCATGTTTTAATAATGATTAGTTATTTTGAGAAATTAGGTCAATTAGGCTTTTTCATGAACCATGGGTTAAGCGTTCACTTGGTTTCGCAGTCCTTATATTAAAAGCATAGAAGCCTACTTGGAACATAAATAAAGACAAGGCTATTGTCATCTTTGTGGTAAGAAAAGCTACTATTGAAGGAAATGCAAAAACTATCTTGCAACCGTGAAAGCTAAGAAGTTTATTGAAGCTTTTGCTTCAGGTTTGTTTATGATTGAATAAAGATAAAGTAAACCTATGTATTGATAATAGAGCAATAGTTGTTGCATTAACTTTTCCAAGTAGAATGATACTAGATCTTGATAATTTTTATTTTGTTGTAGTACTTTCTAAAAACATCATATCCATTTCTTACTTGGCATTAAATGGATTTAAAATTATTATTGAAGGTATATGTTTTTGTTTTTATTTATAATAATGATGTTTATTATAGATTTAATATTTATACAAATTATTTATATATACATAATTTAGAAATGTCCTTGTTTAATATAAACATTAAGAAAAATAGAATAGATAATCAATATTCATCATATTTATGGTATTGTAAACTAGGTCATATTAATGAAACAAGAATCACTAAATTATATAAAGAATGATATTTTGATGCTTTTGATTATGAATCGCATGAAATTTGTTTATTCTATATGATGACGAAAACACTATTTACTAGAAAGAATGAAAGGTCTAAAGAATTGTTAGGTTTGATACATATATATGTATGCGGACCAATGATGATCCACACATAAGTAGATATACATATTTCATCACATTTATTGATGACCATTCTAGATATGTTTATGTCTATTTGATAAAACACAAGTATGAATAATTTGAAATGTTCAAAGAATTCAGTAGTGAAGTTAAGAAACAAATTGGAAAGAGTATTATGATACTTCGATTTGAACGAGATGGTGAATACCTAAGTCAAGATTTTCAAGATTATCTAAAAGATAATGTGATTCTCTCATAATGAGCACTCTTATAACATCATAACATAATGGAGTCTCTAAAATGAGAAATTGCACTTTATTGGATATGGTGTGGTCCATAATATGTAGACGTTCCACCTTTTTTCTAGGGCTATGCTCTACAAATTGCTACTTACCTTTTAAATAGAGTTGTAACAAAATATATTGATATGACTCTATATAAAATATGAAAAGATGAAAAACTAAACTTATCATACTTAAAGATTTAAGAATGTGATGTTTTAATGAAGTGTATTATATCTAAAAAGCTAGAAGTTAAGTCAAATAAATGTAAGTTTGTTGGATATCCAAAAGAATCTATTGGATATTATTTTTACAATCATATTGAGAAAAAGGTGTTTGTTTTATACAACACACGACCTTCCTAGAGAAATAATTTATTCTTGAAAGGAGTAATGATAGGAAAATATAACTTATAGAAGCTCAAGAACTACAAAATAACATTCAATTGGAACTTGAGCTCAATGCTATAACATTCGATGTTCAACTTAAAGCTCAAGAAACAAAAGAACTCCATAGATCTAGTAGGACATGTCATGCACCAATGAGATATGGACATCTCATGAAAGCTAAAAATGATAAGTTGCTCATACTTTGTGAGCTTACCAACTACATGGAAAAGGTGGATACGTTATGCACCAATGAGATATAGACTTCTCATAATATTGATTCTGAAAAAATGGCTTAAGGTTATGAAATTTGAGATGGATTCCATATGTGTGGGATGGACTTTGGTTGATCCATTTAAAGGGAAAAAAACCCATAAAATATAAATGGATCTTTAAGAGAATGACTAGTATAGATGAAGATGTACAAACGTACAAAGCTATACTAGTTATTATAGGTTATAAATAAAGATAAGGGGTTAAATTTGATGAAAGCTTATCGCTAATAGCTATGTTAAAATTCATAAGGATTTTTCTTGTTACAGTTGCATACCATGATTATGAGATTTGACAAATGAATGTCAAAACTGAATTCCTGAATGGAAATCTTCACGAAGATATGTAAATGACACAACCTGAAGAGTTTATATCTAAGGAATTTTGCAACAAAGTATATAAGCTGTAAAAATTCATTTATAGACTTAAGTAAGTTTCAAGGAGTTGGAATATCAATTTTGATGAGATAATCAAACAATTTGGTTTCATAAAAAATATGGATGAGCCTTGTGTTTATAAAAGGGTTAGTGAGAGTGGAATCATTTTTCTAATATTATATGTAGATGATATATTATTGAAAAGAAATAACATTTTTTTTTTAGTTAGTATCGAGTTGATACCAATCTAATCTAAGTGAGTATAATGAGTAGATATTAATCTAATCCAAGTGAGAGGCACTGGATAATTGTTAAAAACATTCTTAAATACTTAAGAAAAACTAAAAATATCTCTTTGGTCTATAAACGAGATGAATTTGTAGTTTATGGTTATTTATATGCTAGTTTTTAATTAGATATTAATGATAGCAAATCTCAATCAGGATAATGTTTTACTCTAAATGGTGGTGATGTGAGTTAGAAGAGTCCTAAACAAGACACCACATTATATTTAACAATTAAAGTTGAATATATCTTTATGTTTAAGGTGGCAAAAGAGGTTATTTGGATCAAGAAGTTCATCATTGAACTAGGGGTGGTTCCTAGTATTGTTAATCCAATAGCCCTGTACTATGATAATAATAGAGTTATTGTAAAACCAAAGGAATCAAGATATAATCAATGATCCAAATATGTACTTAGGTGATTCATTTGATTAAAAAAATCATAAAAGGAAAGTTTTAAAGATAGAGTAAGTACCCACTAAAAATAATCTTGGAGATCCTCTCACTAAAACATTGTCCTAGTAGAAGCATGATCACTATACAAAGATATATGGTATTAGGTACATGAGCAATTGACTTTAATGCAAGGTTCCTATAAACTCCTTTTTTAAGACTAGCAAAACCCAATGAAGTTGTATCTATCAAAACTCCAATAAATTTTAACCTAACAAGGCTATTTGATTTTTAGATCGGCACG
>Ga0307514_10002778_pt1 | contig 17602 bp, 16 predicted proteins | sample 16_EM_MG_FD_203088 | JGI IMG/M metagenome (GOLD analysis project Ga0307514, IMG submission 203088) | Populus trichocarpa ectomycorrhiza microbial communities from riparian zone in the Pacific Northwest, United States - 16_EM | ecosystem: Host-associated > Plants > Roots > Unclassified | place... | reverse complement strand
TTGGGGTTGTTGGTATTTGGGTCGGTGGAGGGGGTAGTAGAACTCCCTCCGCCATTGGGCTCACCATTCGGTAAAGGTTTCTCGAACATAACGACGGCCAAACCGGGGCTAGGAATCTTGAGGGTATTCGACGCCGAGATGTCCACTTGAGACAAATCCAAATCCCGTCCAGAAGCAACCGGTTTCCCGTCCAAAACACCCTTCCAAGTCTTGCCAGACCAGGAGATATCTGATCCCTCGTGGATAGAGGGCGCTGTGAGGAATTTGACCGTCGTGTTCTTTCCTCCACCTGCGCGTGGGCTACCCGTGGCTGGGATAACGAAGTCGACCGTGCCGTTGCCTTCTTGGTAGTTGATCAGGATAATTCTGCGGAGTTCTGAGGTGTTCTTGTCGTAGATTCCGTAGCCAGCTGCCGAGGGGCTGGCCAATCCGAGATCAACAACCCGACTTCCGTTATAGCCCTGCAAGCCTTGGAGGATCGGGAAGTAGGAATAGTAGGTCGGCTGGGTAATCCATCCATCCACGCCATCGCCAGGATAGTTGAAGAGGTTGTAACTGATGTTACGCTCGCGAGTGTGGAGGTAAGCAGCGGAATATCCGACCACAGACATTTGCATGGCGTAATCGATCGACCAGAGGGCTACGCCAAAAGTGTCTGATACGGTAGGGAATCCTCCGCATGAGGCGGAAGAAAATTCAGACATGATTACTGGTTTTCCGGCCTGGAGTGCGAGTTGGACACCATATGCATTCCATTGGGCCAACCCAACGACTGTTCGAGGAGTTCCAAGTGAGTTGGATTTGGCGGCATTTGATTTATAAAGATCTGCCTACCGTTGTTGTGATTGACGTAGTTGCTGAGTTGTGGAAGGGGAGAGCCCAAGCCACAGTTATTGGCAGGATAGTGCTGTAGACTAGATACGGGGATCAACGGATGGCCGGACCAACGTCCTAAAGCATGCTGTTACCTGATGTACTTTAACTGTTGCTTGAAAGTCGCCAACCAGTTCTGCTGCAAAACCGTCGCGAGGTCCTGTTTCACAAAACATGAGTTGTGTGAAACGTCTAATGTCGAACCGGCGTACCCAGTTACAACAGATGGTAGGTCCAGCGATCTTGTCCAGCGCCACGATATCACCGATCTCGGTCTGACGCAGCTGGTTGAACACTGTGTTGTAATCCTGCCGGAAAAAAGTGCATCAGTCACACGCGGGACTGTGAAACAAAGCCTGAGGAGTACGCACGTCGATGTAATTACCGACTGTGTAGTTGGCAAGGTTTGGCCTTTGACCATGGCGAGTGTAGAGATCGGGTTCCTATTCGAAAGTCGCCCAGAGGCAAGATCAGAAGAATGTTCCGATCTCTCTCGGGCGTAACTGCCGCTCACGTTTCCTAAGAGGAACGCATCCAACTCGTCTCCCAGGATGGATTGTGAAGACGCGGCGAGTTCGGAAATCATGGGATCATTGGGGTTCCGCAGGCTCAAACCTAATGGCAACGCGGGGTTATATATTTAGGCCTCGTGTTGGTTTTAGATCGAGAGTTACCGATCAAGTATTCGACACCACCCAGACGCTTGCTAACGGCGTCCATGACCTTGAACACGAGTGGGCCATAGTCCACGGGTTGGTCGTTCCAGTTCGCGTTTGGGTCGGTGAAGGCGGAGAATTGGGTCTGGGATTTGTTAAAAGTGGAGCTGTCCATAGAGTTTCCTCCAATACGCAATCGGAGGGGAATTGCCGAGAGCATCTCATCGAAATTCGAGAGGTAATTGATGAATGGTTGTGGCGCGTTGGTCTCATTGTCACCAACTGCCGGGTGCGGTCAGTCTGATGTTTTGAGCTTCCCGGGGGGGGGGGGGGACTCACAGTACTTGTCTAGGAAACTGAGTTCGAAGCTGACGCCCAGAAAGTTACCGTACACGACGTTGCCGGTGGTTGGGGCAGTTTCAGGAAGTGGGACATCCAGCGCGTATGATGTCTGAAGGGATGGGAGAGAAGAAGAGACGATAAGGAGCGACTTGAAGAGAAAACGGGCGAAAGGCATCTTCGCCGCGACGAGGTGGTGGGGACGAAACGAGGTTGTGGGGCGAACTGACCGCCCCCCTGTGTATAAATATCGAGAACTGGATACCACGGTTGAAGCTTCAACCGTCACGCGTCAAGCTTCAAGGGGGAGCACGTTCACCCTAAACCCGAGTGAAGCGACCGAGCAAGACGATCGTTACGACTAGCCGTACATGTACAAGAACATGTGCAAGAGCCAGAGAACTTGAATATCGCTCTGAGATTGTAAAGACCGAGAGCCTCAGAAGGACCCCGGGGATATCGATATGAACCTCAAGCAGGAGGCGTGTCCATTACATCACGCCGCGGTGACAGTGGGGGGTTCTCAGTATAAAGCACCCTTGGCTGTCAATAGTCTCAGGTGGAATACAGATTAAACGCGGCCCCGTCTTCCAAGAGATGCTACTGAAATGTTACGGTGAGTGAAAGCTAGTGAGAGGGCTTGGCCAACTGTTCGCCAAGCTACCCGTCGCTTGTTTGGTGATTGATGTCGCGGTTGCAATGGAAAACGTTCAAACCTCTCCTTTCCTTCCTCTTCGTCCTCCTCAACTACCACAAGCGACTTCCTCGTCGTCGTCTTCGCCCTCAGCGGACCCACGCTCCTTTCGTTCATAACTACGCCCGTCTTTTTTCTTGTCGACAGAAATGAAGTCCTCTCTCGCAGCCACCCTGCTCGCCGTAGCTTCAGCATCCGCTCACATCCGCTTCGCCAACGATGCCCGTCATGTCCATCTAGCTGGGAGGCAAAATCCTAGCCTTGCCGCCGGTTCTTCTCTCAGCTCGTCTAGCACGTCCAGTTCCGTCATCCCCAGTGTCTCCACTCCAACCCTTGGAACGACCTCCCAAACCCCTCCTAGTACTATCACCGGTGCTCCCGGTGCTGTCCCCATCAACCAGATCACTTCTGGAATGTCCTCTGGTACTCCGGACCTTCCCACCACTACCTATTCCCCTGGTTCCACCCCGACCTGGTCCGGTGCTCCTCCTCTTCCTTCGTGTACGTAACGTCTTCATTGTTACTGTCTATTGTCCTCACATGTTATTTTAGTCGCTTTCAAGAAGGAGGAATGGCCAACCCAAGATGTCGTTGTTGATCCATGTACGGTGATTTCATTCGTTGGACCCTCACAAGTTAGTTAAGAAAAGCTTCTAGCTCTCTTCCCCGATCAGATGGCAATTTGGATGAAGGAGCTCGAGGGTGTTAACATCCCCAACATCCCCCAAACTGACGGTACTTGCGCCGGTAGTCCAGATAACTATGCAAAGGCTTCTGAGTACGCTTGGTGGTCTTGCGGTGGATATACCAGATCTACAGACGTTACCGCTTGCCCAACCAAGTACACCTGGGGTGTCAGTTTCGATGACGGTCCCGGGCCTTACACTGGGTGTGTTCCCTACGGGCAGCAAACCGAATCTCAATCATCTGACTTGGGTCATTTTGTAGAGAATTGCTTAAATACCTCGACGAAAAAGATGTCAAGGCCACCTTCTTCGTTGTCGGCTCTCGTGTTATCGAGAGGCCAACCATATTGGTTGAAGAATACATGTCCGGCCACGAAATCAGCGTCCACACCTGGTCTCACAGACTTCTTACAACCCTCACTAACGAGCAAATCGTCGCCGAGCTCGGCTTCACTCGTGAGGCTATCAAGCGCGTCCTTGGAGTTACCCCAACAACTATGCGCCCTCCCCAGGGAGACATCGGTATTTTCCTTTTCATGTGCTTACCATCGATTGCCGGGAGCTGATTCTCATGTCCATAGACGACCGGGTCCGTGCCATCTCTTTAGCCATGGGTCTCGTTCCCATCATGTGGACCAGCACTCCTACCGCTGGCAAATTCGATACCAACGACTGGCGAGTTACCGCCGGTTATGTCACTGGCGAACAATCCTTCAGCACCTTCCAGAGTATCCTTGGAAACGCTTCTCTCTTGGATACCGGGTAAGCGTTCGCTGACTCTAAGTTTTCCCCGGTTGCTAAATTTTACGGGCTAGATTCATTGTCCTACAACATGATATCCATTACGCTACCGTTGAGCTTGCTACCGGTTATACCCTTAATTCCGCTTTGAGCCACGACCCCAAATTTACTCTCAAGCCTATCGGCGAGTGCTTGGGCTACCCTGCCTCTGACCTCTACGTTGAGACCACCAAGAATACCACTTTCCCTAGTTCCAAGACCAAAGACTCCATCTCCGGTGCGGCTAATAACAAAACCTCTAGCGGTGCAACCAACTCTGCCCCCGCTACTGGCGCCCCATTCGTCGGCGGTCTGCTCTCCGTTGTTGGACTCTTGGTTGCTCTCCTTTAAGCCTTGCTTGTCATGGTTCCTTCTCTTCTTACATAGCTTTTAATCACTTCCGTCCCACTTGGCTAAGGAGGCTGGCCGATTTTTATCTTCAACAACGCATAGTTAGATTTTTCTTCGCCCTTTTTTTTCTTGATGCACACAACATACCGCACTTTATCCAAAGTAAATTTGAGTTAATGCGCAGAAAAATTTTCCGTGAATTTTGGGTCTTCTCTTGAAGCCGGTAAAACCGATAGTCGGATTTTCCCAATGTGAATGGGGAAAAATTCCTTGGTCGGAGCCGCGAAAGAGGTGCAATGGGCCCAAGATCCCAAGCACCCTTCAGCCCGGTTCACAGCGGCCGTCTCGACCCTCTTCATCGGAATATTAGCATGTAGGGTTATCACCCTGCATGTGGGCTTATCGTAGCCGTGGAACTTACATCCGAGCGCTCGGGAATGAATTTTCGGCGCCCATGGCGTTATATCCGGGGTGTCCACATTCAGCCCTAGGACAACATTGTCCGTACCCTTCACGTTCTGCGCAGTGTTGCCTCTCAGATCCACCACAAGACTTAGTTTTTTTCCTCTGCGCTGGTACCACACTAGCGTTCTCTACTCGCACTATTCTAGATTTCTACAAGTCCCATTGGATCAGGTACGGCTAATGAGTGACGAGAGGGAAAAGGGAGAGAAGGACTCTCCGCCGTTGCAAGTTGATCCAAAATGGTGTGTTCGATAGCACTGTATTCCTTGGGTCCCGCTGACCGCTGAGCGTGACGTAGCATTCAAGACGCATTACGCGCATTCCTACTCCCAATCAAGAACGACGACCCCCGTCTCGATTTCTACACGATGTACAAGAGGGAGGCGACAGAGTATGATGCGGACTATGTCAAGAAGTACGACGAGGATCTCAACACTACCTTGATTTTCGTGTGTCGTCTATCGCTCGCTCCGTGCGCGATCTAATTTTTTTTTCTCGCAGGCGGGTCTTTTCTCCGCAGTCAGTTCCGCCTTCGTCATCGACGTTCACTCGGGCCTCCAACCCGATCCAAACGACCAATCCGCAGCTCTCCTCCGTGCGATTCTCCTCACCCTCAACCAGTCCGCTATCCCAAACGAAACACCCACCGTTCCACCCGTCCAGTTTAACCCTCCCAGTGAGATCGTCACCGTCACTGGACTTATGTACACGAGTCTCTTGATCTCATTGCTCGCCGCATTCATCGCAATGTTGGGCAAGCAGTGGCTCAACCGCTACTTGCGGAATGCTGGCGGCTCGGCGATCGAGCGTTGTGGAGACCGTCAACGCAAATGCGATGGACTCAAGAAGTGGCCCTTCCATCTCTTCGTCGAGAGTCTCCCGCTCATGCTCCAGCTCGCCCTCCTTCTTCTCGCTTGCGGACTGTGCAAGCACATGGCATTCATCAACACCGCCGTTGCCAATGTCCTCATCGCCTTCACTATACTCGGAGCCCTGTTCTACGTCGGGATTGTGATTGTCGGCACATCTTCATATGAATGCCCGTTCCAGACACCAGTATCCTTCGCTCTGCGTACCATATGGAAGACAGCCAAACCCTACATGATCACACTCCAAGCTGTTATTGGCATTGCCACATCTCTGCTCTGGTTGCCGGTGTTAACCACTTTGGGTCATTGGTGGGAGGTCATTCAATGTCAAATCCTCCATGTGGCCCTTTGGTTGCCTTCAATCACCCAGTGGCACAATTCTGGTGATCCACCTCTGCCAACTGCATACCCCCCTCCTCCACACCCCACATCATTGCTGGCCTCCCTGCACAATGTATGGGAAAGCATCCAATGCAGAATTTTGCGTGCAGCACTTCATCTCCCACAAATCCAATCTTCATTAGCCCCTGTGAATCTACCCACTTCCCTGTGGCTGACACCTGCAGCCCTTGCCACCCTCCACAGCACAAATGCCAATGACGTTAGGTGCACCTCATGGATCCTGTGGAACATCACTGATCCAGAGGCACTTGATGCTGCCATCAGGCTTGCTGCCACAATCCACTGGTTTGAAGATGGACTGAATGTGGAACCTCCCTATGATCAGATTGTCTCTACCCTCAAGGGGTGTTTTGATTCTAATGGGAAGGTTTACCCTGGGTCAAGGGATAGGGCATACTACTCTGCACAAGCTGTGCTGTGGATTCACATTTGTGCAATGTGTGTATCTGAGAAGTTTGCAGAGAGGTTCCCTCTCCCAGCTATTTCCTGGAACACTGCATCTCTAGATCCAGACCTTAGTGTTCTTCTTTACAACTACAGAGATACAGAGACTTCTGCTGTCATTGATGGGATGTATTTCATCAGTACAAGCTGTACCCCTGCATGCTTACAATGGACCTCAAATGCACTTCTACACCTGTCTTGGGCCCAGCAGAATGTACCGGGCATATTTAATGAAGTTTCCCCATACTATTCAAAAGGAGACATGAGGAGCATTCCATTGAATGTAGTGCTCAATCACCTCCTGACATTGTGCATCTTCCTCAACTATCCTATTGGACAGGAGTTGTTGAGAATCCAAGACAAGTCGTATGTTGTTTCCTTCACCTCACTCCTCAATCTACTCACTCAATTACCTCTTAGTGATCGCTTCAACCAAATCCTATCCCAATTCTCCAATGCAATGGTTTCTGCCCTCAACACCTCCCATCCCCAATGTGAACTCCTAGCAGACACGTTGATTGCCCTCTGTGTTGCAGAAAACCAAACTCCACACTTAACAGAGCTGGCATACAAATGGTGTTCTGTGATTTGCAAGAACTATTCCAGCCTTAGATATGGAAAGGACCTTCTACTCCTCTCTTTGCAAATTGGTTTCTCCAATCTTGATCCTAAAATATATCAGATTGATGCCAAACTCACTCATACAGAACACCATGAAGGGATGGCTGCCATAATCTTTGATAATGGTAGCCAGGAGGCAATTGCAGACCTTCTCCATGCCTGGACTTCAAGAAGCAGTTCCCATGAACCATTTGCCTCACTCAACATCTGCATAAAGCACCTTATTGGTCTCCAAAAATGGTCATTCTCTCCAAGGCTGAGACAATTTATCATATACACCATTCAACTGATTGGTTACCAGCCATTTGAAGAGGCTGGGGTAGAGGGATTTGTTGGATTGTTGAATAGCCTCCAGGTTCATGTTGGGGATATAAACAATCGGCTTCAATGGGCCAGAATCCTCCTAAACACTATCCAATCTTCCAAGGGAGCTCAAATTTTATCCTTTCAATACTGGGAGTTACTGGGGAAGCTTGTAGTCTCCTGCAGTCAGTACCTTGAAGATAGCCCCTACAACCCACACACTATGAAATCCCTGAAGGATGCTGGGGAGTGGGATAAGTTAAAGTGTTGGGTAGGTGTTATATGGATGATATGGCCACCAGAGGGTGGTAAAACAACAGAGGGGGATCTTGAGGATATAATGCTCTTGCTGTTCCACCAACAGTCAGATGCCATTCAGGATCTTAAGGAACAGATAAAACAATGGAGCAGAAGGCCATTCTGGAACAACATTCCCATGTCATTTCAACAAATATGTAGGCAAGTTGATATTGAGGCAGTGCAGAAGGTTATACTGTAAGTTCTCTCCCTTGCCACTAACTAGACTCTGAGTCTCATGAAATTTCAGGACTCTTCCTGGATCAACCCCTCCTGACAAAGAGAATATACAATCCACTTACTCTCCCACCTTGCCACTATACTTTGGAAATGACACATTCTGAACGTTATTACCACCTGGTACCTCCTCATGTCAAAAGCACTGTGCTCATTTGTTTGTCCATTCATTATATCTGGTAAATTGGATGGTATGATGCAAATGGTCGGAGACAGAAAGATGTATGCAGTTCTCTAATATGATGATATAAATACAATCCAAACCCTACCATGCTTGGCGAGGACACATTTTACCCAGATTCATCCGGTTCTGGCTCAGATCGGTCTTTAAGGACCCTAGGTGCAAAGATTTTGCCGGTCTCGGGTGACCTCGAGCTCGAAAAATCATTCTGTCAAGGGGGGTGATGGACCCTGGGTCGCGCAACTGTGACTGGAGACTCGCATGGCTAGATATTTACATCGGACAACGAGATTTCCGAGAAAAACGGTAGGATCTGAACAAAGTACCGTTGGGAGTGCCGCAGATTTTGTTCATCGAGCCATTGAGAGAACCAAGTTCGCCTTGGAGGATATGGTCCAAAGTGAGGCCGCTTTTTCTGGGCCTGCGCATGGTCCTTAGCCATCGATGTAGAATGTGTCACCGGGGCCAGTGGTGGAAGTGGTGTTTTGGTTGCGGCATGAGAGAACGTAGCTGGGTGAGTACCGGGAAGTTGTTTTTACACCCCATGGGCTGTGACTTCAAGACTCGAACGCCCTGCTCGTTGAGGAGCAGAAGACACGCGTAGCAACCTTGCTGTCTTCATCGACAATGCTAACGCCAAACTCCTGATTAAACGTGTGTGCCTGATGTACTGACGCAACAACGCGCGACTTCAGGAGCGGGAGGAGATGACTTACGGCGGTATTGGATCCCGACCTGACCGTTTCAAATCCTAGACCTGAGCTTCCGAGCCACTCGGCCTCTCTGTCTGTTAAGGAAAGCGCGATGGTGACCTTGGAGAAGTCCCAGAACCACTTTTCGAGGTCGGGACAGGTTCTTTGTTTTCATCGGAGTTGGCTTGGCTGGAGGAGTGGTGATCTCGTGGCTGGGGACGGATCACCTGCGCGATGGTTCGTTGCACCTCCTTGACCCTGGTCGCATCTAGGTAGGCTCCAGGGACCAGAATGGTAGGCAGGTCCTTGTCCATATGTTTGATGGATCCGCCGTCCCGCTTTCGATCATTTCCGAGGGAATATACTAATAGTAATCGGTGACCCGTGGTGAGTTTACTTAACGACCAATGAAAGCCAACTCGCATTTTGCCGTTTGTCAAAAGCTGATTAAGTCGATTCTATCATAGCGGAGACAGTCGGATTGCCTTTCGCAGGTGGATGAGCAGTTGCGAGAGTGACCTACCACGTAAAGGGAAACTGGGCCACGCTGGGTGTGCTCCCCGCGATAAGATCAAGGCCGTGTATGTACTACTGAAAAACTACCTACCGTACTTCCCTCCTCTCCTCGCACCCCTCAACCAGCCCTCATCTACAGTTGGCAAATTTCATTGTCCTCTCATCCCGCCACCGCTTATAATGGCACGCTCCTCTCGAACCCCCATTGACCGTAAGCATCGCCTGATCTTACCTTGGCAACAGCTCTTCAACCACATCCACCCCAGACTGGCGTATGCAACTCAATAACTTCCTCCAACTCAATGGGGGGACTCAACGCCTCCAATTCATAGACATCGTTAGTGGCCCTGCACATAAAACAATCTGGCACTGCACCGCATACAGTGAGTCTCAAGTCCCCAGGTGACGTGTTTGATTAGACCTCCTCCCCTTAGTCGATGGCATCCCCTACGCCGAAGGACGTGGCGGAGAGAGGGGTGAAGCTCGCGAGAACGCGGCGTATAACTGCTACATGATCTTGTGCCCCCAGTAATCTTTCGTGCACCTCTCTGCCGTCCTACACCGCAGACACTGCCAGGCTGCCTCGGGACAAAGATTCGGATGATCGATATCAGATTCAATTTCTGCTGGGGGTGTTGAATCTTAACGAGGTCGATGATTCAAACACTAGGGTGGAATAGTGGTTGTATCGCGGGACCGGGCGATAGTGGCATATTGTCGTTGGTACGTGATGGGGTTACATGATTACCATCGCCGCATAAGATCTCGCTCTGAAGGATATAGTGGGAAACCTATTTGTTGCTCCGCCTGATGTGCGGAAAGAGTTGGCCTCAGTGACTTTGAGAAGGATGCTGCGCGGTCGCAGGTCCTATCCAATATCCAACGAAATAAGGGGTGACTCAGACCGATTGTCAGGTTTTCCGCAAGTTTATCTCATTCTCTCTGGTCGTCCGCACTGCTGAAATGCGAGTTCCTTACAGTAAGCAAATGGACATGGTAAGTCTTTCTTTCCTCGCATCCAAGTCATGGTGATGGTATCGATGGCCGAGGCTCGATCAAGGAAAACCGCCCAAGACCGTAAATAACGCCCAGCAGTGTGCTGGAGACTACAGCAGGCGAAGGCAACAAGAAATATAGTTTAGCATCAGAGGAATTCAATCAGCGGTCACCAAGTGATCCGGGGAGATTCCGAAAGCTCTATAGCCAGTAGGGCGCATGTGGCCGATAGTTGAGAGGGATAATCAGTGGCCCACGGAGAACAGAGTCTGTACATAGCGTCATGGCAAAGAATTTCTCCCGTCCGAGGAGACGGGGAGGGGACCTGGTGAGCGGCAGCGCCGAAGAGGGCGGTCAAGGCTATCGGCGCTCTACTCCCACGGACCGATATTTCGTAGACCCTCCTCCCGTCCATTGTCATCCACCATGTCCTCCTTGATCGCCACCGTTCGTTCAAGTGCGCACCTTTCATGCACCACCCGCTCTGCTGATCCCAACTCTCGCTTTTATTGTACGATTTTAGAGTATCTGGAAGCCATTCGGTCGGTGGAAACACCTCAGAGGTGGAAGGTCCTCGTCGTGGACGAGCACTCTCAACAACTCACCAACGCCGTCCTCAAACAATATGATATCCTGGAAGAGAACGTCACCCGTTGAGTCGTCGTCACCCTGTCGATGTTGTCGAGACTGACGCGCCCTCCGCCATGTCATCCATGTTCCGCTCTTCCGCCACGATGCATTCCGCTCAGTCATCGAACTTATCACGAATCATCGAGAACCACAATCCATCGAGGCTGTCTACATCTTGATGCCTACAACCGAGAACATCCGACGTATCATCCGGGATTTCACACCTGGCAATGAGAAGTACTCGGCTGCCCATCTCTTCTTCACCGACCGTACGTATCCTCAGAATCACTCGTTTGGTTCAAGGCGAGTGATGGCATACGCGTAAACAGCAATATCGGATCAACTACTTGCGCAGCTCGGAAGCTCCCCAGCGGAAAGGCATTTAAAGGGTGTCAAAGACCTATACCTTAATTTCTGGCGTATGTGAACCCCTTCCGGTGGTTCAGTTTTATTTTGACGCGTCCGCAGCGATTGAGTCGCAGGTATTCTCGCTAAAGTCACCAGAACATTTCTTCAGTCTGTACAGCCCACCAAAGTCAGTCAGCGCCTTCAAGTCATCACGCGAGAGGGTAGAAGAGGACATTAAATTCATCGCCAACATGGTGAGCCTCTCTCGTGCATCTTAAATCAGCTTAACAACTCATAGACATCAAGATTGCCAATGTGTGCATCAGCCTGAACGAATTTCCATACATACGCTACTATATGCCCTCTCATCACGAGCCACTGGGTGCTTTGAAACCCAATGAACAAACTCGCGCCGCACCCCCTCCGACAGACGCCGCGAGCAGATGGCGGACAAATCTCGCACGCGGTGCTCAGGCGCGAGCGTTTGAAGAGGCCGATACCGACTTTTGTACCAAACTTTTGGCTTTCCGAGTCCAGGGAATATTGGACGAGCATAAAAAACAGAACCCAACGTTTCCCGTGAGTAGATTCGTGCATCCCCTGAGTCATTGTTGATCACACCCACCCGTAGAAACTCGACCAGTCTCGACCACGAGGAACGTTACTCATCACAGACCGAGCAATGGATGCTATAGCACCTCTCATTCACGAATTTACTTACCAAGCGATGACTAACGATTTGCTTCCGATCGAAGATGGGACGAAATACTCGTAAGCGATCTCCGTAGTCTGGCCCTACTATAACTGAGATGAGTAGATACAAGTTCCAGACCGCTGTTGGGGCGTACGAGGACACGACTGTGACGCTCTCCGACACCGATACCGTTTATACTGATGTTCGCCATATGCATATGCGAGAGGCCATCGACAAGCTGATTGGCGACTTCAACGACTTCCTCAAGGAGCACGCTGGTTTCAAAGGGTGTGAAGAGCGATCGAGATCCCACACTTATTATAACTGACCTCGTGTTCTGTACAGGGATGGCGTTGCCAGCTTGAACGACATGAAGGATATGCTTGCAAGCTTACCGCAGTATCAGGAACAACGCGAGAAGGTGGTGCATTTCCACTCTAGAGCGACTGCCCCCTCTGACATGCAGACTACCTAGTTCTCACTGCATCTGAACATGGCGCAAGAGTGTATGGGTATTTTTGAACACGATAAACTCTCAGACCTCGCCAGCGTGGAACAGGTATTGACACTCGTCTCATTCCGATTTACTTCGTGGTGCTTACGTTCTCGTAGAACTGCGCAACCGGCCTTACACCAGAGGGAAAGACCCCCAAGCATCTGGTTGAAGAGATGGTTCCGCTCCTGGACAGTCGAGATGTGGTGTAAGTCCGGGGACACACTATCATTAAAGCATATAATGACATGGTTTCAAACCACAGCAACTGGAATAAAGTGCGGATCATCGCACTGTACATCCAGCACAAGGAAGGGGTATCAGACGAAGACCGTCGAAGGCTGTTCCAGCATGCGAGACTTTCACCTGCGGAGCAAGACGCGATTAATGCTTTGACGTATCTCGGTGTCAGGATCACCCGCGTGCGCCTTGTTCCCCCTTTTCTTACCCTGGTAACTGACGGTTTTGCGTAGGGACCTAATGATCGGGACACAAGAAGGAGGCTCAAACAAAGAACGAACAGCGAAGACGAGTACGAACTTTCTCGATACAAGCCACTGCTGCGCACCGTCTTGGAGGTGAGAATCCAAGTGTTATCTATTCTCACACGCCTTGACGCGGCCTTCCAGGACCACGTAAACGGAAGACTGGACCAACAAGCCTTCCCATACGTCAAGGATTCACCAGCAACCCTGACTTCCTCTGCGAGTTTACGGAACTCCCCCGCCTCGCCAATTACACCAACTAGTGGTTCTCTGCGGAGCGCCAAACCCAGTTGGCACAAGGCTGCACCCAAAAATGGGACAACGGTGGAAACTCGTCAACGGGTGTTAGTTTTCGTCGCTGGTGGGATGACCTATTCCGAAATGCGGGAGGCCTATCTGCTGTCCAAATCGCTGAACAAGGATATCATAATCGGTGGGCATCATTCTTGAGTGCCGCTACCGACGCTGACGCGGTGTCGCCCACAGGTTCGACTCACGCCATTACCCCCAAACGCTTTATGGAGGACCTGAGGTCACTGGAACTCGCTGGCGTAGGGTCACGAGCACTTCCGAACGGACTACGGCCAGGACCGGGTCAACGACCGTTCCAGGAGTTCTACGACGAGAAGTACTTCACGAGGGACCAAGCTAAGCCTCAACCCCAGCAGGCTCCACCTCAACAGCCGCCAAGCAAGGGATTTGGGAGGAACGTGTTGACGAGACCTGGTGCGCCACCGCAGATGGCGTCCTCGTTCTCTCAGAACAGTGGTACAGAGGAAAAGAAGAAGAAGAAGCGGTTCTTCTGAGATCATCTCCTTTCTTTCTCGTTCTTTACGACCAGGGCTTCTCTATACCTAATCCTCTCGTTACTCGGTCGCTCATTGACGCACTTTCCCCTTACTTTTGGAAACGATTCTGCTGACTTTGTGAACAAATCTTTGGATGTAATGGAAGACACGGAACAGAACATTTCAAATGGATTACTTGTAATTAAGCTGTGTACTCGAGTTTTGCTGCGCAGGGGGTCAGGAGAAGTTTTTTGGGTGTGGTGAGAGAACGCACACTCGTGTTTCTTGGCGTCGCCAACCTTCCTCGCCGCCTTCATCAAATCTTCCTGAGTGACGTAGTCCCTACGCGGATTCGGAGTGAGTTTCGCAACGCCGTTGCTGTATAAAAGTCTTACCGCTCGTCTCTGATGGCAAACATTCCCGCTTCTGTGATGACGTTACGAAGATCGGCACCGTTGAAACCATCAGACAACTGCGGACCAATCAGTCATCGACAGAACTCGATATAAGGCCAGTCCTACCTTCACGACCGCCTCGTAGTCGATTTCGCCACCCTTGTTGACAGGAGCGGCGTGGATCTTTAGGATTTCAAGTCGTGCCTGCTCATTAGGCAACGGAATCTCAATCTTTCGATCCAGACGACCGGGTCGCAGTAGGGCTGGGTCAAGGGTATCGGGTCGATTCGTGGCCATTATGAGTTTCGTTTGCCCCAGACTGTCGAAACCATCCATCTGATTCAGCAGCTGCGCGAGGGTGAATAGCTAGTCGATGATTGAATCTGAGGAGGAAACGCACCTCCATCAATGTTCGCTGAATTTCACGATCCGCACTTGTGCCCTCTGAGAACCTCCTTCCACCGATGGCGTCAATTTCATCCATGAAGATGACGCATGGTTCGTGTTCCTTGGCATAACCGAACATCTCTCGGACAACCCTGGCGCTCTCTCCGATATACTTGTCGACGATAGCCGAGGATACGACCTTGAGGAAGTTGGTGTTCAAAGTGGCGGCAACGGCACGGGCGAGAAGAGTCTTTCCGGTTCCTGGTGGCCCGTAGAGTAGTACGCCTTTTGGTGGTTTGATTCCCACTCGGATAAAGAGCTCGGGGCTCATGAGTGGAAGCTCGATGACCTCTCGAAGTTCGCGGACTTGTTCTCCCAAACCTCCGATTCCGGCAAACGAAGCTCCTCCGGGATCTTCTAAGCTCATCTTATACACCATCGGATCGACCTCTCTTGGCAAAATACGCATGATTGTTAGGGTCGTCATGTCCAAGCTGACTCGGGTTCCCGCCTTGAGTTTCGCAACCGGTAGAGTAGGTCGATATGAGACCACATATCGTGGGCCGGAAGACGCCTTTACGATAACTAGGTAAAGGTTTCAGGATCGTACGAGGGGATGGAACAATCCCGCTACTTACATCGTTCGTCATCGAGTTGTTTCATGACCTCCCCAATGATCTGACCAACGGATTGGACGGCTTTGATATCGTCCTCCGTCTTGGCGTAATCTTTCTCGAGGTCCTTGAGCGAAAACCGTACTGCACCAAATAGAGTCAATCGCTCAACCCAGAGGTGGACTGACAGGGTGTGGGTACTGACGGTTCTTGAGGCTTGTGCCGTTAGCCTCATGCTGTTGTATTTTCTGGACGCGGAAGGTGTAAGTTTGGGGTAACTCTGAAGCCGTCAGTCAAACTTACGTTTCGATATGCTTTGAGCGCATCCTTCCTCCGCTGATCTATTGGTGCAGAGTTTGAGGATGAAGCCATGGCAAGAGAGCTGTGAAAGATCAGATGGAATGACGAACGCGTCTTAAGGGACGCGTAATCTACACTCGAGAGGGTTTTGTATATATATACAAAAGAGTCCTTAATCCTTCAACGGCTTGGTGGTCTAGTAGTATGATTCCTTCTTAGGGATACAGCGTGATGCGGCGGCGCGCCAGTCACGTGAAAATCACGTGGAGGAGGTCCCGGGTTCAATTCCCGGCCAAGCCCTTTTGTTTTTGCATAGGAAATGACACTCTCGAACGCAGGATGCACCGCAAAATGACTGGAGACCATCAGCGAATTTTCTGCATTTTTTTTTGTCCTTTAAACGTCGTATCTACGGGGGGGGGGGAGTTTCGCGATCACACCGACCCTTCCGTCGTTTTAACATTCCGGCTGTGACCACTATGATAAGTTAGAATCGTTGTTAAGTCTCCAAAAGCATGAGTAAATCTCATTTCCGTGGAGCGTTGAACCAAAAATTTCCATCCGAGAGGGTAGTAGCATCAACAAAACAATCAAGTGCCGTGGCGGGCGTTTGATTGTCTGAAGACTGGAGGCACCAGGAATGGAATGGGAAAGGAATGCGCCGTTTATAGGGGAATTACTGAAGCCTTGCGGTCCACTGTAATCCCAGCGGTACCAAACACATCCCTGTCTCGTAGCCATATTGCCGGGCCCCTGCTTGTTGGCCCATGAAACCGTTCACGGTCATCAAGCTTCTGTTCGAGCACTCGAGAATGAATTTTCGGCACCAGCCGGCACTCGTGACATACTTATCTGGGGTGTCCGACACGTTTAGCTTGGTTACACTTACACGTTCCAGGCTGATGTTTACTTTGGCCAGCGAGATATTTTCCTCCGCGGTACCTGGCATCTGTATCAGTTTGATCCACACCCCACTCTCAATCCCGCCCAGCCAGACCCATTGGATAACGCAAAACCAGTCATGGACGAAAAGGGAGAGAAGGCGAATCCTGTCTTCATGTCTGTTAACAGCGCTCGCGGTTCTTTCCGCAGACGGAAGAATAGGATGGCAATGGTTCCGACGTTGGCTTTTCACGTCTGTTCTTACGACCTGATTGTCCGAGTGATACCTCTGAAGTTCCTGCACTCCAGGGTATCCGAAACGGCAGGTTTGTTTTTGCTGGGTCCACACGCTCAGCACCGCATGAGGTAGATATCGAGGACACGGAGCTCGGCCACAACAAAGATGGTGTCGATCTGGCTTCTTCTCCCCTTCGTGTGCCACCACGAATTCAACGCTCAGCGCAGACCGCGAAACTGCAGTACCGAATACCTTCGGAATCTGGTGCCCTACATTTCTTAACCACATCTTGGTAAGCTCCGTGATACCCAGTGGAAGTAATGCTACCTTGATTTCAACAGTCTTTACAGAAATATTTAAATTTTTCTTGACAATCTCAAGCGAGGGGGGAAAAATTGTCAAGGGGGGTGAAAAACAACCCCCCCTGAGGATTTTACCCTTCAAGGGTGGCCGGGGTGGGTTCCCACGGTCCATCCCTTTTGGGTAGGGGCCCCCTGGGCTGATTGGGTGGGTTCCCCGGTTGATCAGGGGTCCCTGGGTGTTGCGATCGTGGGAAACACCCATCATGTGTCATCCCAGGGCTTCCCCTGGCCTCCCCTCCCATCAAAATATTTTCGGGAGGATGATCAGCCGTGGGAAACACCTCCCCTGGGATCCCCCCCTTCCAGATACCCACCCGGTGTCGCACATGCAGAATGCATGTATCATTATTTACGCTTTTTTGAACGATTACAATAAAAGCTCAAGTAAAAATACAAAAGATAAGATAAGATAATAATAATAAAGATAAGATCAAGAGATAAGATCAAGAGATAAGATCAAGAGATTAGATCAGATTAGATAGAGACTTACAGCCTCAAACTGACAGAACATCCTTCATACCCCTCACAACCCACATCCCCTCACCCACCACCACCTTAGGACCCCTCCAAGACACTGGTAGAAC
>Ga0307514_10002776_pt1 | contig 17606 bp, 21 predicted proteins | sample 16_EM_MG_FD_203088 | JGI IMG/M metagenome (GOLD analysis project Ga0307514, IMG submission 203088) | Populus trichocarpa ectomycorrhiza microbial communities from riparian zone in the Pacific Northwest, United States - 16_EM | ecosystem: Host-associated > Plants > Roots > Unclassified | place... | reverse complement strand
CATAGACTAAATAGGATTTATAGACCCCCCCCCCAAAAAAAAAAAAAACCAGAGGTCTGCCACATAGGCTAAATAGGATATATAGACCCCCCCCCAAAAAAAAAAAACAGAGGACTGCCAAGCCGCTAGGCGACGTCTGGAGCGAGACTGTACAGAAAAGAAAAAACCTGTTCTCGTTCCCGCCACTCTGGCCTGATTTTGGCATTCGCCGGAGATTTAAACGGAAGAGAAAAGAACCCTGAAACATATCACCACTCCACGCTAACCAGGTTAACTATTCCAACACCTCCCCCCCACCCCCCTCCTCCCCTAACCTCTCCACTCCCCCCCATTAAAAGGGAGTGCTATCGCTGGGGAGTGAGATACTTAGATCCTGAAGACCTTCTGCAAATCGTTCTCTTTGCAAAAGTGTTTCAAATCTGCTTCGAGGACAGCCACAACTTTCTCATATACTTCTTTCTTGAAGTCCTCATTTTCCAACTTCCGCTCCTTATGCCCTAAACCTTGAATGCATGTTTGAACTGCTGACTGGTAATTTGAACCTGCCTGCTCACCTAGGTCCTCCACTAGCTTAACCACGGCTGCGCAAGTGTGCTTCGCGCATAGCCTTTGGAGTTCGTTAAAGGGCTTCCAGTGATGAAGTTCGATGAGAACGATACCGAGTGAGAAGAGCTCAGGGTTTGCAAAGAGTATAATTGCAGAAACCCCGTCATCCCCATCATCCTCCATGCGAGTATCGATATCATGCGGAGTGTTGAACATTCCCCGAACCAATGGTTGATCAAGTCGGGCATGTTCGGAATCATTACCTTCTCCTTCAAAGAATATATCTTTGCTGCTCCAGAATTCCTTTAACCAACCAGTTCCATGGAGCTGCATGACTGATGATGCCAGAAGAACTGCTAGTTTGAGCCGCAGCAGCATTGATGGTGGACGCCTCTTCGGCTGCATCAAGATCAGGTCTCTGAGTGAAATTAGAGTTCTTGAATGATTCGGAATTCGGCTATTACACTCGCAAATTCTGCCCTCTAGACCTGTACCTGACAAAATGCCAAGACAAGACGATTGCCTCAGGTTGATGGTGTCTTTTGTTGCATTCACTGCGCACGGTGTGAGGACGATCCTGTTATCGGAGAGGGTAGAATTTCGACAATTCCAAGTGCGAGCGCTTGCATGGATTCTTGATGTGTTATCGTGAGGTGGTTCAGTCTCAGGCATAGAAGCAACAATCCCTGGTGTGGCATGCCGATTTATGTTCCCCTGTAAGCTCAAGGAACAGAATGCTAATCCAGTTATATTTGAGGAGGACACCGTACTGGCTAATCGAGGCCGACTACTCAGCTGTTCTCTAATGCTTTGATGTGGATGCATGATATCCCTTGGATCTCTAGACCTACTTATCCGATTCATAAATCTACCACCTGGTACCATAGAGCGAATCCACGAGCTCGAGAGTGGAAACGTAAGTGCTCTGCGTGGTCTGTTTCGATCGGGAATCAATAAATGGGCAGACCTCTAGATTGCTTGGGGGGAATGTTTCAGTACCTGCTTTCTCGTAACCCCTCCGACTCAAGAGCTCGATGGTGATTAACCTCATTAATGATGATGCAATCCTGACCATCCATGGAGATATCAATCCTAATGGAACTGTCCGTGTATGTGCGAGTATCATCATCACAAACAATAGTGTCATGTAGGACATCTCGCATCTTTACACAGAAGCTACTAGCCTCCTCTTGCTGGATAACTAGTACTCCAAAGGTCTGGTGAACAAAAGAGAACCGAAAGTGGTTGATATTCTGCTCATGTAACCCCGATTTACCACCACTAACGATATCGAGAATCCGAGCCTCTAACCGTAGTACTATCTCGTGCGGTATCTGATTAACCATATGCAGTTTGTTAGTACTTTATAGTGTGCTGGTATATGCATTACTTAATTTTTAAAAAAGGTACATGCATAGGTAGCTTCTGGTGATTTACCTCACAACAGCGCTGCTCAGGTGGTGCTAAATCTCGTTGCAAAACAATGTGAAGAGCCTGTGCTTGCCCCCGAATAATATTGAACAATTTGGTTTGTGCAGCAGACATTGTTGGCCCTGAAGGAGGATGACTGTGAACAGACGCATAAATCTTGCCTTGAAATTCACCACTGACGAAATTTGAAAGATCTTCGTTTAGCTGGCGAATCCGGGATAGCTGCTCATCTCGGGTTTTATTGCCTCCTTTGATTTCCACTTTCAGCATTTTAATTACGTCCTTCAGGCGCTTTGTTTTTTGATTTCCCTAAAGTTCCTGAGTAAGAGCTCGAGCACCAATATTGCAATATGGTCAGGGTAGACAAGCAAAATCAGCAACTTACGAAGTCTACGTTGAAAGCATCTGAAAATTCAAGGAAATCCACTGCTACTGCTTCCAACAAATCCCGGATATCATTAAGGGCCATCTCAAAGTTTTCCACTGCCGTTTCATCGAAAGTGGTCAGTGCAAGAGATAATATTGTTCGCAGCTGTAAGCCTAGGAGTGCTTGTGGGCATTGAAGCAATTTATCAAGTGTGATTTCAGGGTAGGTTTGTTTGAGGGCTTGGGGGTCGATAAGTTCAATAATACGCCGCCATGTATTTGTGAACTTTGTTTGTTCTATGCTCAGAGATCTTTTGTATCCATTCAAGATGAGGATATAATGGCGGCTGTTCTCAATCGACTTTATTCCCGCCAAGTAGCTCTTTAAAGCCTCGATGATGAGTGGAATGATTGCTAGCACGAGCCCAACACTCTCAATACCGGTAACCATACTCAAGGGCTTCCAGCCCTCTGAGGCCAAAGCTGTGGTGTTCGGAGAAGAGTGCACTGGTCGGCACTTGTAGAATTCTAGATGTTCAAAAGTAAAGCACTAGGTATATCCGTGTTTGTTGCAATTGTAAGATCGGAAAAAACTTAAGCATGGAGAATGGAGAGGTTGTGACACTGGTGGTCCCAGAGTGCCAACAAGGCTGGGTCCCAGAATATACTATACAATGCGTGGGGGAAAGTGAGGACGTATCCCCCTGCAAATTACGCAGCGCGGCGCGTCCTCACTTTCTCCCACGCACGGTATATAGTTATATAGTGAAACCTTCAGCCTCTAAGCCTCAAGCTTAGACAACCACAAATCAAACGTGCTCCACCTTTCACAAACACATCTGGTATACTAGTATCAATCTTCTACCTTGCTACAGTTTTTCCTGATCAGGATCCCCTCCGACAAGTTGCATTTTTGCAATAAGAGCTACTAGTTTCGGACCCTGACCTCACTGTTCGTCAACTTCTGGGGAGCTTCCTGGCTGCTCGTAACTGCTACGAATTCGAAGATCACTGCTATGTTGCTGCATTACAGTTTTCAGAGCTTGTGTGATATTATACAACACAAATTCGACACCCTTTGCGGTGGAGATTTTGAGAAACATTCTGCTATAACTGGCGAACCATTCCAAGTGAGATCGTTTTTTATGGACGAAAGAGGACGTTTCCGAATTTGGGCCAGCAGCGTTGGGGCACATCTCAACCACCATGACAGGGCTTCTCTTGACCACCGCCTGCGGGATGCATACCAGGTCCGCTCGACACTCCTAGAACTGTTGCAAGACTTAGAAGGTTTTCTAGCCGAAGGTTTGTAATATCAATACTTCCCTAATTTAATTTATCAGTTTGATATTCAAGATCTAGAGTTCTGCATATTAATCAAATATGTACTAATACTTGGTCATTTAGCGATTAATGGAGAAGGTTTGTATTCAGACTCGGAAATATCTGACGATAGTGATGATGGCGATGAGGGTGGTGATGGTGGTAGTGGTTATGGTGGTGGTGATAACATGCCCTCTGTAACTGAGGAGCTAGTTATAAAGGAGGGGGACGACTTTGAATACGTTTGTTCCGACATATCACAGTCTATCAATGCTTTGTATCGCCTGTCTCTGATCACCCAGAACCCTGCGATGCCAGAAAAGGTGCACAAATATGGCACTACCCACCTCGGTTTCGATAACTTTTTTACCCCTCCAGTGCACTTGATGCCGCCAGAAGCATCAGCAGCGGGAGTGACGTCGACAGACATAGGCCATGGCCTAGGGTCTGTTAAGGTACCTCCCTCCACGACTCCTCATGCTAACTATTATGCGGAGCTACAAGAACGTTTTACGGAGCTACTGCGGGGGAGGGATTCACGGAATCGCAATGACAAATATCCAGATCTATCTGGATCTGGGCTGACATGTGCTAAGGCGAAGTGAGTTATTACATGCACCTGCAACCAGGAGTAACCTTCATAGGTTACTAGTATTAACGCTACTGTAGGGAGGATGCTCTAAGACACCTCAATGGCTACGAGTGCGGCACTTGCGGGAAACGCTTTGGCACCGTGGAAAGGCACAATACAGCGGAGCATTCGGGAACCCCGTGCAAGCGCACCCAACGTAACTTTGTTCCATTCCCCCGCAAACTTACGGCCATAGTTGAAGGGGCAAAGGGGTATGAACAGCTCAAGCCCGCAATAGATGAAGTGAAGAAATACATATGTTAGTATATATCTTTCCCCTCTCGCCAGAATTACTCCTAGATGATACAGGCCTATAGCCTTTACAGAACACTAGACTGACATTGGTATTACTATTCAAGATATGGACAGATTACCACTCTCATATGCAGCTGAAAGGGGACACAGAGCGGTGGTGGAGGTACTACTAGGAAGGGGTGCGGATATAGACCCAAATCCTAGCCCTTATCGGCCTCTACCCAACGATCTGTCACTTGAGCTTGCTGGCTTGATAGCGAGTAATCGAGGTAATTAGTAGTAATTACCCCAATCCGGATCCTAATTCTAACATTTGACAATTTAGATGTCAAGCATCTATGTGTTTTTCATCAATCCTCGGGAAACCTAAAGGGCACCAAGCGAAGAGTACAAGCACAGTTATACCCGCATTTTTTTCTTTGTGACATATGTCCATATCCATCTGGATCTCGGTTCAGGGCATTGGCTGAGGAGAAGTGAGTTATTACATGAACCTGCAACCAGGAGTAACCTTCATAGGTTACTAGTATTAACGCTACTGTAGGGAGGATGCTCTAAGACACCTCAATGGCTACCAGTGCGACACTTGCGGGAAACGCTGTGGCAGAAAAAGTGCCTTGGAAAGGCATAATATGAAGCATTCGGGAACCCCGTGCAAGCGCACCCAACATAACTTTGTTCCATCCCCCCGCAAACTTGCGGCCATAGTTGAAGAAGCAAAGGGGTATGAACAGCTCAAGTCCGCAATAGGTGAAGTGAAGAAATACACGTGTTAGTATATAACTTCCCCCACTAGCCAAAATCACTCCTAGATGATACAGACCTATAGCCTTTACAGAACACTAGACTGACATTGGTATTACTATTCAAGATATGGACGGATTACCACATATAGAGAGTCGACATACCAAATACACCCTCCCCCGCCTCCCCCCCTCTCTCTTTGAGTGGTATGAGCGAGCACTGGTTGGGTATGAGAAGGCATTGGGGGTGGATCAGGGCCCCCATAACGTACATCTGCAAAAACCGGATATAGCTACACACTACGACATAACCAAACTCCTTCTAGATCAAGGCACGGATGTCAATACCATCTCTCGTAAATATGGTACTGCCCTAGCTGCTGCTGCCTCCAAGGGCCAGCAAGCGGTCGCCACACTTCTCCTAGATCGAGGTGCAGATGTCAATATCATTGGAGGTCAATATGGTACTGCCTTAGCTGCTGCTGCCTCCTGGGGTCGAGTAGATGTCGCCACACTTCTCCTGGATCGAGGAGCAGATGTCAATATCATTGAGGGTGAATATGGTACTGCCCTAGGTGCTGCTGCAATCAGGGGCCAGCTCGAGGTCGCCACACTTCTCCTGGATCCAGGAGCAGATATCAATATCATTGCGGGTCAATATGGCACTGCCCTAGCTGTGGCTGCCTCCAAGGGCCAGCAAGTGGTAGCCACACTTGAGGAGAAGGAGGAGGAGAAATGGCATAGCGTGTTTGGGATCCGTGAGTAAGATTATGTACCAGGTGGGGGAATGATCCTGATAAATGAGGTTATTAATGATATATCTGGAGGGTCTGGGGGACGGGAAAATACACAATGAATGGGACATTAGCTGGTATTAGGAAACGGTAGGAGTCGCCACACTCTACATAGGGTGAATGCGATTAATGATTCTTTAAAAAAAAATATAAAAAAAAAACAGTAGGAAAGGGGTATATCGGGAAGGGTAAGTTAGTATTCTATGTGTGTTGCCTCTTGATTTATTTTTATAGCTTCAACACCATGTTTCTACATTTCCTGCTTATGATGTTTCTACTTTACGTTTAGGTAGTGCTTGCAATTGCGATATTTTTGCTTTGGACTGAGAAGTTCGCATGTATTAGTTTATCTATGGTACAATTTATCTCTCCTGAATAGGGAAACTGCGCATAGTTGATTAGGGTCAACACGGACTTAGGGCACCATGGGGATGCAAGTGAATGGCCTCATTTACGAAATAGCAGAGATGTAAGCAGTCTGAATACTTACAGTCCTATCTGACGGTCGATGCAACACCCGGGTATTTGGTATATCTCAAGGAGTTTTGATGGAAGAGAGGTGCCCACGACCCTAGAGCATAATTGGGGCGGCTCGATATATGAATATCTCCAGGCCTAGATGAGGAACTTCGGAAATAGAATAAGGAGTCTCAACCTATTGTCAGACCCTGAGTTAGGTATAAAAACTTTACAGTGAGATTCGCGACTAGCCGGGCCTAAAATTTACAGCCAGCGAGACCGCAATAGATGGTTAAATTTGCAGCTAGCTATATTTTTAAAATATCAAAACGAGTTACCCGGAGGGAGGCTCAGGCTTCTTCTACCTTGAGAGCGAACCATCAATACTGGCTGGAGCTTTCACTTTGAAACCAGAGAGGAATGGATAGGAATGGATACTCGACAACCTAGCCTACCAAGTATAATGAAGACAATTCACTTTTTGCCTCTACCTAAGTACCTGGAATCGATCAGTTGATAACCAAAGCCATAAAGTATAGAACTTAGTACATACCACTGCATGCCTACCATCAGTTCATTTATTGGATCACAACAAGGAATATGTATGTACTAGAGCTACTTTTTGCTTTTTAGGGCCACAGATATGTTTTATCTATTTACGCTTCTGAATAGCAGCAGGCATGACAATTAATTTTCTGTGTCCCCTTTTTAACAGTGAGAGTATGTACATCAAAGATGCCTAGTAACTCAGTAGTACCTTTATTCACTTATGTCTATAGATAGATACAATACGTACATATCAAAGTATTTCACCTGGGCAAAGCTCTGATTTTATCACCTGAAGTAGACACTCATGTATCTGCTGGACATAAGATTGATTTCTTTGTAGCTGAGTTCTTGTGTAGCTTGTACTAGAGTGGAGTTTGTGCTCGGGTTTAAAATTTAAATAGTTCGGGTTAGGTAAGATTGCTTGAGTCGTATATAGTAGTTGCCTGGATCTTTGCCCTTCCTTCTCTTGTTTCTATTTTCGCTTGGAGGCATAGGTAGATGCAATTCAGTTGACATAGGTTGATAGAGGTAGTGGTAAGTATATGGGGGTGCTGTGATTTTTTGGTGGAGGAGGGTGGTGTATGCAGAGCAGAGTGGTTGTTTGTTGGATGTAGGAGGCAAAAATGTGCTCATGAGTACATGTACTGGTCATGAAAATGAACCAAATGCATTTTACAATACATCTCTATTTTACATAGTTCAGATTTTGTTAATTTATCTGCTGAAGGAGTAAAAACCTCGTGCCTGCTAAACAAGCCGACCGCGTAATGGTATGGGATTAGTCGCGAAGTCTGGCATCGTTGGGGTGGGTGGGGCGAGTGATGTTCAAAATTCATTCTTGAGACTGAAAGTCTCTACAACAGTGGCATAGATATTGGACACGGAGCTCTAGAGGTCGTCGCGAAAGGTGCCTATTGTCCACTGTAGGCGATTTACTATAAAAAAGTACTCTACACTTTCCACACTATATGCGTATTGTGCGACTGGGCTTTCTGTGCAGCAGATGACTTCAGGGTAATGCTTTTTGAGACTACATTGTAATGCAACTTCAAGTTTGTGGAGAATGGATGGATGTCTATGGACGATGCTAGAAGCGAAGCTGGAATGATTTTTTTGTCTCAAGCCAGGCCATCCTCGAGCCCAGTGTGTCCTAAATCAATTGCATACATGGGAAATGACCCCCCCAAAAAGTCAAGGTATCGGACTTCTATCCCCACCCTTATCTCCTAGTAACTTCATCAACCCCTTGTGTCGCAAGAGGGCTGCATATGAGAATGGTGTGCGATTCAATGAATCTCTTGCGTTTATATCCGCACCCCTTTCTAGAAGTAGCTGCACCACCGCTTCGTGACCCCTCGCGGCTGCATATGAGAGTGGTGTGCGATTGTATGAATCTTTTGGGTCTATATCTGCACCCCTTGCTAGTAGTAGCTCCACCACCGCCTTGTGTCCCCTTTCAGCTGCATATGAGAGTGGTGTGCGATTCAGGGAACCTTTTGGGTATATATCTGCACCCCTTTCTAGCAGCAGTTCTACCACCGCCTTGTGTCCCCTTTCAGCTGCATATGAGAGTGGTGTGCGCTCAAAGGGGTCTTTTGAGTCTATATCCGCACCCCTTTCTAATAGTAGCTCCACCACCGCCCTATGTCCTCCTTCGGCTGCATATGAAAGTGGTGTGCAGTTAGATGAATCTTTTGAGTCAATCTCCGCACCCCTTTCTAGTAGTAACTCCACCACCGCCCTGTGTCCCCTTTCAGCTGCATATGAGAGTGGTGTACGATTCGATGAGCCTTTTTGGTATGTATCTGCATCCCTTTCTAGTACTACGATCATTTCTGCATATGAGGTTGGTGTGCGATTAGATGCATCTTTTGGGTCTATATCCGCACCCCTTTCTAGTAGTACCTCCACCACCACCCTGTGTCCCCTTTCAGCTGCATATGAGAGTGGTGTGCGATTCAGCGAACCTTTTGGGTATATATCTGCACCCCTTTGTAGCAGCAGTTCTACCACAGGCATATGACCCCATTCAGCTGCATATGAGAGTGGTGTGCGTTTAAAGGAATCTTTTGAGTCTATATCCGCACCCCTTTCTAGTAGTAGCTCCACCACCGCCCTGTGTCCCCTTTCAGCTGCATATGAGAGTGGTGTACGATTCGATGAGCCTTTTGGGTATGTATCTGTATCCCTTTCTAGTAGTACAGTCGTATGTCCCATTTCGGCTGCATATGAGGGTGGTGTGCGATTAGATGCATCTTTTGGGTCTATATCTGCACCCCTTCCTAGTAGTACCTCCACCACCGCCTTGTGTCCCCTTTCAGCTGCATATGAGAGTGGTGTGCGATTGAGGGAACCTTTTGGATATATATCTGCACCATTTTCTAGTAGCAGTTCTACCACCGCCTTGTGTCCCCGTTCAGCTGCATATGAGAGTGGTGTGCGATTCAGCGAACCTTTTGGGTATATATCTGCACCCCTTTCTAGCAGCAGTTCTACCACAGTCATATGACCCCGTTCAGCTGCATATGAGAGTGGTGTGCGATTCCCTGAATCCTTGGAGTCTATATTCGCCCCCCTTTGCAGCAGTAACTCCATCACCCCTTTGTGACCCTCCGCTGCTGCATATAGGAGTGGTGTGCGATTGGATGAATCTTTTTGATCTATAACTGCCCCCCTTTCTAGTAGTAGCTCTACTACCGTGTTGTGACCCCCTGCTGCTGCATGTGAGAGTGGTGTGCGATTAAATGAATTTTTCGAGTCTATATCTGCCCCCCTTTTCAGTAGTAGCTCCACTATAGCCATGTGTCCTCTTTTGGCTGCATATGAAAGTGGTGTATCACCATGGATAGCTTTTGAATCCACAATCACTTCATCCCTTCGAAGAAGCAGCTGTACAAACTCCTCCTGCCCATTGCGAGCAGCCACAGCAAGTGGTGTCTCCTGATTATGGTCACGGGTATCCCAATGCTGTTTACCTGCTAGAGTGCTCATGTAATTCGTCAATCCAAAGAATGCTGCTATATGTGTGCCTCCCATCTTCCGTGCAAGAGGTGCGCCGTAGCCGTCAAGCGAAGTTTGGTATAAGATCTTATATGGAGCGTAACTCTCATCTTCTACACGTAACAAAAGCCCGAATGCAAGTTTGGTAACCCTGTCAACACTATGAGTTTGGAGCCGAACATAGTGACCCCAGTGACAAGCTGCATAGTTCAAAAAGGCGAAACGCAACTCATATTCCTCTGGTCCCCAGCTGGCTTTCTCTCCCCAGCTAGGCTCTTCCCTACGCTCGGGGGGGGCAGAAACCTTCCCAAAGTTGAGGTATGTCAAACAAATTTCAGAAGCAATGGTATATCGATCTGGGAAGTATATGGTGGCGTTATTCGAATCCTTGAAAAATTCTTCAAGCGAATAGTGCACGAAGCGGACTGTCGATGTCTCCTCATCAAGAATAACCAGTCCGAGACAGGAATTCAGTATTACTTCACGGGATGGAATGTTGTCCTCATCTAGTTCGGTATCGCCAGGCTCTACAGCAAGGGCATGTTGGAGTTCTCTCAATCTGAGTGGTCGATAGGCTAAATGTAGCCATAGTAGCACCTGCATGCCGAGTTTTGCATGAGCTGAGGGTAATTTTTTGATTCTTTCAATCATGCTAGTGAAGGATGTTCCCAAAGTGGATGGCAAAGTCTTCAGCGCCTGCCGCCGTTGCTTAATCGTTACCCCTTCTAGAACTATGCGGATATGTAGTGAGGGAAGTAAGAACCTAGGTATTACTTTTAGCACACATGAAGAGTAAATAGAATATCATATTACTTACATTCCTTGGGATTTTTCCACAATAGTCTGTAAAATCTCCTCCTTGAGTGATTTGTTCATTGCAGTTGGACTAATATCCAAGGCAATCTGACTGTTAAGGTATGCCCTTATATCGTCACCATTTGCTATGATATCGATTGAATACTGGCTAATCCGCAAGCTTTCATTCACCTCCGGTGCTATGTGCGGTCTCCCAGTAAGAAACAATTGCACCGCTTTGTAACCCATAAATTCCTCACATAGAGCTTTCAGTAGTGCTTTACGAACATCTGGTTGGAGCTCATCCAGAGCATCAATACAGACGAAGCTCCGACGGAAACGCGGTAAAGTAAGTTTCACCATGCTCAAAACATCCGCCGTGTCCACGTTCCTGCGTTTATTCTGTATCTCCTCTAGTGTACTTCTTACCCCACCTGGTACTTGTAGGACACTACCCGCTGTAAGAAGTTGTTTGAGAAGGCTGCCCAGCAGGTTCACCAGTATTTGGTCCTCTTGGTCCCGATAGTCGCAATATAGGCAGGTAATGGCGACCTTATCCTGCTGAGCGAATTTAGAAGTCAAATGATCAATTACAATAGAACTAGTGGGAATCGTTAGTGGAAACACTAACAGGGGCTCGATATGGGCACAAGAAAAGGCATACCTCATCACGGTTTTCCCAGCCCCAGGAAATCCATAACAGCAAAAAGCACGACGGCTATGAGTTTTTCCCACCGCATCGTACTCAAGCCATTGCTGGAACTGGTGATGCTGTAGTAACCAAGTGCCTGTATTCTCAAGTCGGGTAGACCGCACATCTTGGTGCCGCTTCTGGGGCTCGAGTGGAGAGAGCAACTCTAGGAGCTTTCGAATTTTTCTCTCATCTGACATGGTCAGAGTCATTGGCTCTCTCTATGTGTGAAATATTGAATACCTTCTTCTCTCAAAATAGATTCCCGTATATCCTTTGTAACGTCTAAGTGTTCCTGGGCTACTTTTAAAATTTGCTCCATAATCTCTGGACCTTCATTTAGTACAGATATCCTTGTGCTAAAATGTCAACGAATACTAACCCTCCATTTTCTTTGCTAATGGTGCTACCATTGACTCAATGTCACTCAGAAGTGGGCGCATCTCTTGGAGACTCCGTGAGCTTGCTACACAATACTGCGTTAACCCAGACATATTTCTTTAGATGCTGTAGCCCCCCCCCACTTGGATGTAGGAATATAAACCTAAAATTCTTTGCATTGTTGCTATATCTGCACATTCCTTCACTTCCTTTTCCCACTTCAAGATTTCCTCCAAGAGAGGTTGAAACTCCAGTATGAATGGTTTCAGCATAAATGCTATTTTCTTCCCTACTGCAATAAATCAGCACCATACAATTTCCCGCATGAGTTTACTTACTATGCGCTGTAAAGTACTGTTGTGCCTTGACTGAATAAACCAAAACAGCAGCGTAAAGCTCTGGCAAAGCACCCTCCAACTTCCATCGCAGACAATCTGTTGTCAAGGTAGAATCTGCACACAGTTCTGACTGTGTGTCCGTATATACACTTGCATAGAACTCGCATATTGCAATTTTCTCTGTAAGTGTCCCTGTCACAGTCTCTAAATATTCCTTGGTTTCGACGGAATTCAGCGCAACCTGGATTGAGGATTCACTACTTAGTGACTATGCCTTGTAGGCTGATATTCACTGTGCAAGAAAAGAGAAATGGGGGCTGCCTAGGTCAGCGAACCTGGAGCGTTAACCGAATCCCTGCCCAAACGAGTGCTGTAATACGTGGACTGTGGTTTACTGCCACATCTATTATCGCTGCGTATTTGCTAAATGTCTGCAAGAGATTCTTCATTCGTTTCATACCTCCCTCGCTCCCGGAAGGGTGCTTCGTCTCAATTATCGTCTGTAGTTCTTGGACGGCTGAGGTAACAATGTTACTTGCGGGCACTTCACGGGAACCAGAGTTATGGGAGCAGCGCTTGAGATGCTCCTGATCGAGAGGAGGAAGCTTGAGTCTCGAAAGCTTTTGCTCGGCTATACCCAGGGACTTGTGCCAAATAATACACGTGCGAGTACAAGTGCCCTGAACTAGAGGTGTCTTCGGAGCGGTGCTCAGCTCTGGCGGCACTGGAGGATCGGAATTAGGCTCTGAGATAGTGATAGTGATGTGAGGTGCAGGTGCTGGAACTATAGAACTTGGAGGGGGGGGTGACCCCGGGGTTGGGCTGGAATTGGCGGAGATTTCCTTTGTAGATTTCCGGGTTGGGATACAAAAGAGAGACCATTTGGTACCCCCAGAAGTGCTGCTGTTGGACAATGAGTGATGCTGGGTCGGGGGCGCTGATTTAGAGCGTTTACGGAAGTGCTTTCGGGGAAAAGATGGCTCTTTGGACGGTTGGCTCATTCTGAACGCGTTGTGCTACAGAGTTGGTATCTAACTCAGCTGATATGGAATTCCTTCACAAACGAAGTCTGGAGCAGGCGAGGCGGGGTATGGAGCGCAGGTCATGCGTAGTCTCGGCCCCCGACCCTCGAGCTTGGCAAAGCCGATAGTTCCGAAATGTTGAAAGTGTCACCGAACTTGCTTATCCTGCTCTACGGAGCGGCCCGCGCCAACCAGACTACCTAGCTACAACCGTACGGTACCGGTACAACCACCACCGTTTGCTCTTTACTTCATATCACCATCGCTTGCAGCAAACTCCTTTGCTTTCAGCGTATTCAGTTCTTCATGTAAAAGCTACGTATTCACTGTACCAGTTCAAGTATAAATACTGCTCATAATACCTACTAGATAATTCAATCAACGCACACGCTCATATTCTCGCTACCTCTATCATTGAAGCTCTTCTTCTACCATTGAAGCTCTCCTTCATTGGACGTTCAACTGCAACGCTGCCTCTATCTCATAACCTAATCTCGATAGAAAGTAGGTATATAGGAACAATAGCGTTGATGCACGGTGGGCTCTGTCTCACCGGTCTAAGGGATACCATTTTCTGGAGTGGCCTGCCGCAACAGTCGACATCACGAGCGACAGTCTGGGTACGCGATCTGTTGAATTTTACAGGCTATGAATGGGGTATTGCATGTGTAAGAGGATATATGCTTGATATGTAGTTCGCCATAGTTCTTAGATGCTAAAGTTCTGACAGGATTGCTGTGGGGTTGAAATAGACATACACGCGCTCATCCAGAGCGTTCACACCCTCAGCCGCTCAGCGCCTGTAAACAAAGAAACAAAGAAACAAAGAGCTGAACAAAGACATCAATAACAAGGATTGAACAAACTCTGTCCGCAAGCAGCGAAGCCTCTCTAAGTCTCACGTACTTCCAACAAGATCAGCTATACCACAGGGAATGCTATGCTCCGGAATGGTATGCCACGGAGAATGCAATACTAGCGTGGAATGGAGGGAGTTGAATGTATACATGTCGGACCGATATATAAAGGCCCTGCAGTAACCCTGTATGAAATATGATACTGGGGAAGAGACATTGAACAACTGAGATCGAACAAGTACATCGAACAAGCCTTTCTATTATCCATACATACTATAGAATCTTCCGCTGTCGCCTCTAGCCTGTTGATATTTCAACAGGTTATGAGCCCGGTGTAGCTCTTGCTACTGGGTCTCTTCCACAGTCGGTCCACTCATCGGTCACTCCATTTCTTTGTCCTCCCATCAATCCTCCAACCTACGACACTTGGTCAATTATCAGTCGTCTCATCAGTCGTCCCATATTTGCCCTCCCACCAATTCTCCAATCAGCCCTCTCATTACCGGCCAAAATGCAAACTCCCTCTGATTCCTCGTTACTAAGGCTGGAAGTATTCCACGCCTTACCCACACCAATTTGGCGGTTTGGTCAAATTCAACAAAGTCATGTACTGATTGGGGCCAATACCTGGGACATTGTTACCGGGATTGAGGATGTCCCACGCAGTCAAGAACAAGCTGGTCCTCTGCCGCAAAAGAGCAAAGAATGATTCCAAGCAAATTATCAAAGACATCGAACTAGTGACAGCAGAAGTATTAGCCAAAATGTGCTGGAACCATGTTCGGGAGTTTTGCGGTGGGATCGGCTTGAAGACGAAAATTGGAGGCAGAGATCAATTAGCAACGAGACTAGAAGTGATTCGAAAAAACAGGTTCTCCTTGGGTAACTTTATGCAAGCCCAGAATATGGAAAATGGTTTAGACAGTCACACCGGGGTCCCATTGAAGAAGATGCCTTAGGATCCCTGAAGTTTCAGCCGATACCCCCTCTCCCGTGGAATTATGATCAGGACCAGGTATTATTGAGGTTTGGAGGACAAGAGGTCCTCAAACAATGGAAAAGAGATGGTACAACAATAGTCCAGGAAGCCATGGCATGGTTGTTTGAAGAGACTTTGAACCAGGAGACAGCACAAAACTGCACGATGGTTGTTCTTGGTTTTCATAAGAAGATTCTAGAGTGGTGGGGGGACATCATAGCCAAAGGAGAAGCAGAGTCGTCCGGGAAATTCAAGAGGGCCATTAACCACAATGGTAACACCCTGAAAACGGATGATATATACACACCGGCCGATGCAAAAAAATACGGCAGATTGGTACCTGCGGTATGTGGACCTGGCGATATCCGCATATCTCGACCTGAAGTTCTCCATGGGTCGACCGCAAATAAGGACGGTGTGGCAGAGTCTAGTCGGTGGGTTGTGAACCCATGGTTTGTTGGTATCCAAGATGACCATGAGACCCTTGATGTGCCAGAACCCGGGAGTTGGAGTTCGGTTGCTGCGACCCACAGGGATTTGACTGCGACGAATGGAACTCCATCGGGGCAGATAAATACCCACGGTTTCTCTCCCTACCGTTTTCCAGCGGCAGTTGCGATGAGGAATATTAGCGCCTTATCGGATGCATTAGTAGGGCAGAGGAGGTGGGATGACCCACATGTGGTCATAGAAAGAAACTGGCTCTTGGGTCCGGATGATGACCAGGCATGGAGGTATGTGCAACATTGCCGAAGTAAAATGAAGAGAGCGTACAAGAGAAACATGGCTCTTATACGAAAGTTGGAAAAGGAGTACTACGGCAACAATAGTTTTTACTACCTGCGGGAGACAGGTCAGTATACAGAACCAACACGAGAGGAAGCTGAGGATTCACCTGATAGAAGTTGAATAAGGCATAGAAGTAGATAGTAATAATGATGAGAATTTTTCTTATTAGCTAAAAAATAGTAGAACTAGAAAGGAGGGAAGTTTATGATATCACCAAGATGCGCATGGGAGGTGACTCCAGTATTCCTACACAATGCACGCAGTACTGTGAGGCATAATCGTAAGTAATGAGTCATCACAGGAAATAGATTTGAACATATACCTGGGTTAAGGAATGATTATACGTCGTTACAGCGCATCCATGTCAACAAATGATAAGTATAGTCAGTCATGTCAGGCATGGCTGTGAGCAGGCATCATCGATATCCACATCGATAAGACTGGACTTGTAATATTTTTGGCACGATCAGGTATGTCGCTACAGAAGAGAATTGAAGGCCACAAACTTCGACTAGCAAACTTCATCGGATAAGAAGGAAAATCGACCAGGAGACCCTCAGAACAAGGGTACAATACATCGGTATCACTGATGTGTTGCAACAAGGAATATATATAGTTAGGGGTATTCAAACCTAGATTTTAACGACTTTTTTTTAAGCGATTTTCAGCTCGTTCTAATTTTTCGCCGTTAATTAACAGACCACTATGAATTGGGGAGAATTTGAGCGTCCAAATTTGTGGCTGGTGCTGACTTATGCGAGGCTGGTGTACGGAGTATCATACGACTAATGAAGCGCAGTCGCTTGGCATGCGGGGTTCTCCAACTATGCATACGGGCTAGGTACTGTACGTATCCGAGACTACATGTACGAAGTTTAAAGAAAAAAACACCACCAATTACATACTTGCTGAAACATGCTAGTGCACATTACACTCCACCACAGACTGAATTACGTGAAGCATTACATGCTGAAGTATAATCATATATTCACGCCACATATGAGAAGCATGTGCTACCTATTCCTCGTGTATATATAGGTGACTGGATATCTCATATAGAACTAAGGAATCGATTTTCTGATCGGTTTTAACGTCGTTAAAAGTTAGGTTTGAATACCATAACTGATAGAATGGTTAAGCGTTCTAGCAACCCGCCGATTTTCATTGGGGTCATGGGGATGACGGGAGTCGGAAAGAGCGCCTTTATCAACTCCCTCACCAACAACCCCGATATTCTGGTAGGAAGGGGTTTGCGGTCTTGTATGGTCTCACCCCGAAATTGCACAAGTGCCATTTGTTTGGAAGCGGAATTTTGCCTTAGAAATAGCTTCAGTTTGGATCACTGATTGTGTTTGCTTCAGGCACGGAGGAAATTCAATCAGCCCACCTTAACCATGTAACTGCGGATGGGAAATCATATGATGTCTATCTCATCGACACCCCAGGTTTTGATGATACTGAAATGCAGACACAGATGTCCTCCTTACCTTTGTGGATTGGCTAGGTCTCCAGTACGAAAATGAGCTTAAACTCTCGGGGCTTATATATCTCCACCGTATCACGGATAATCGTATGACAGGGACTGCGACACGCAATCTGACAATGATGAGGAAGCTCTGCGGGGAGGAGAATATGAAGAATGTGCTTTTGGTGACGT
>Ga0307514_10002775_pt1 | contig 17611 bp, 9 predicted proteins | sample 16_EM_MG_FD_203088 | JGI IMG/M metagenome (GOLD analysis project Ga0307514, IMG submission 203088) | Populus trichocarpa ectomycorrhiza microbial communities from riparian zone in the Pacific Northwest, United States - 16_EM | ecosystem: Host-associated > Plants > Roots > Unclassified | place... | reverse complement strand
AAAGCAGGTATAGGTATACACATTTTGTGTATATGACACTTTGTTGTCAGAGTCCAACTTGCAGACTTAAATTAATGGGTCATTCTAGATCTGAGTTCATGTGGTTTATACTTGCCACTATCAGCCACTCTCTGACCAATAAGAATCGATAAAGACACATGTCGTCTCCTTATATGAATAATAAAGCAGACTCGTTGAAGCGGCGTGGCCAGAGTGCCCACAGAAATAGCGTGTGGACTATCCTAGAAGACCACCCAAGGCTGGGACACGCCGAGAAATACCCTCCTACAAGTTTATCTCTTGGATATGAAAGGCGTGGTCTTAAGGAACTTAAGACTCTGCTGGACAAAATCTCACTTGGCTTTCGATTCTGGCAGTGGGTTACACCTTATGACTTCTCTCAGCGTCATCACGAAGCTCCCCAGCCTTAACCAATCAATAATTGCCTGAGTGCATCAAGCAAGGCGAGTGATGGGCTATGACCCTAATGACTCGGCAGGCTTCCGGTCAAGGGAAACTATAGTAACCATCATTAGGAACACTCCAAAACTGAATAGAACCCTGTGTGGAGACGCTCTTACAACTCAGTCTACTCAAATCGGACCAAAACGCTGGTGCTCTATCATTAATGATATAAATAGATCGGACTTGAAAAATAATATCCTAAAGTTCCTTTCCAATCTTCAAGATACTTAGAGCAATCACGATTCGACCTACATGACTACATCATGTACGAAATAAGCTTCGAGGCTCTGCGGATGGTTTAGCCACTTTGGGCATGCTTCCATCGTCAATGGTTTAGCTCGATCATCGTTGCCTGAACTAATTAGAGAGTTAGCGTTTTGGCAGCTGACCAGAAAACTGACGGCATAGCCTGGTTTCGTCCAATAAGCGAATCGTTTTACCGTGGTTTGGGACCAGATTTGCGGACAATCGCAAACTCCATTATATAACTAAGTAGCTAAATTGAACATCCCAGTCTTCGAAGAGTCTGTTTCTCTCTCTGAGAACTTCCATCTCAACAAATTACTCAGGGATATTGTTTTATATTGTTTATACTACCATAAGCTTCGAAAAAGATAACTAGTGATGATGCGCCGCATACGAACACTAGGAATTGCACACGTTTAAAGACACTGCGAAATAAGCTCCATGGCTGGAGACGAAGGCGATCCATCGAGTTAATGACATAGTTCTTTGGAGAGTGGAGCTCGTGGTAATTGAACTCCTACAGGACAAGGAAGCGACCCAAACATGCAAATTGGGCAGAAAATACCTCGCCAACAATTTGCAAGTGGCGCCATGATCAGGAGCCAGGAGGTTGATGGACGTGGGTGTAATAGTATGTAGATGCCGATGGTTGGAAGAGAGAGTAATCGGAATAGATCTACTCGCCTCCAAATGTTTCTGATGGACGTGGACGGACTTCATTATTTAGATATGCATATAGGCGGCTGATAATCGACTGCGCACGGTGAAATCAGAGGAAATCGAACTGTGCAAGATAAGAAGGGATCTGCAGTTTCACATGTATGTCGGCATACAGACGCAGTAGGGACTTTACCCGAGTCTGGTAATATACTGGTATCATAAGTCATGGCTGCAGGGCTGTAGGTTGTCTGCTTTACGAGAACATATTTCTGATATCTGACAAAAGATCAATAGAGAGATGTTGAAATGTACTGATTGCTAGAAGCTTGTATTCCTAAGTACAGGTACATTCGTGATCTTATATATACGGTATTCGGAGTATGTCTTGTACGCATGCGTGCGCACTCAGCTGGCATCTCCAGCTGAGTCTGGCATCTCCAGCTGAGTCTGGCATCTCCAGCTGAGTCTGGAATGACCATCATCTTAGAGAGATTATGCATCAGCCCAACTGAAGCCATACGCCAGGGAGATAGAGCACATATGCAACAAGAGATTCGGGTATGAGGGCGAGTGACCGGATATAGCTATTCTGGCAGGTGCCACTCAGAACTATGTCGGTATATGCTAGCTACATGGGTATCGAATTACGCTAGCGGTCCCTAACGCACATAACACGGTTGTATTTGTACGTGTGGGTGAATCTGCGGGGGATCCAGAGGGTGTTGAAAGAACAATTTGACACCATCTCCAGAGCGCTCTCACAGTAATAGTTTCCTGTGGTACTCGTGTTCAAATCTGATACCAAAGCACTCCCAATCTCATCTACGCTATGCTTTACAAGTGCCCATGCTCTGTTGTCTCCGATGCCAACAAGCGTGATAGCATAGGCTGGCCGACGCGAATAAGTAACTTGCAATTTTCAGTGGGAATTTCTGTCTACTTACATTAATGTACTTAATTATCAAGTTATCTATAATAGCGAGCGTACGTTATTCTTCATTCGGATGATACGGCGTTGAGGTTACGTTCAGAATCCGGGCATTGCAATGCAGTAACTCGCGTGGGATTTTTTCCGGGGCAAAGCAGTTGGTTCTACAGCTTTTATATCGGTGTCTCTGCAACATGAGTTTGTAACACAGTTCGGTTTGCATGTGACAAAGTTTAGCGTTTCATCATCAGTGCATAATCTTCGGATTTCTGCAGTACCACGCGAGCGGTAGAAATGGATTTCAGTAACGATATACGATTGATCTACAGGTGTCTCTGGATGGATTTTTAAGCTATGACTGGCGTTGCCTGTTGAAGTATGTAACGTCAGTACATATATTTTTAGAATACAAGGATTCCCGGTTAATGTTGTACTTGGCCGTAGGCGTGGTTCTGACTTTATGAGCCATTTTCTCCTATCGTGCTTTCAGGGTGTATCAACGGAATGAAGTCCGGTTGAAAAGTGTTGCTATGCTTCCAGATTTGTTCAGGTCCAGTGGGGTAGATTAGGGCTATCTATTGACTGCGCAGATCCTGAACAGATTCGTCAATTGTTATGTGCCCAGAGATATATCGACAATATTCGCCGCCGCAATCCCTATGACTATCACCACAACCATCCCCCCTCCTTTCTCATCCTCCGTCTATGTCCTACTAGTGTTGTACATTAAATAATCTCTTTGTCTTCGGTATATTACACTCTTGTGCTAGTTCGAAGCTGAGAAAGACAGGCCCGAGCATTGAATGAAACGGAGAACATGGGGACCTATGGGGTGACTATCAGAACCATGCCCCAATTGGACCGAATATCAAGTCAGCACTGCTATAATAGCGCTCAGTATGCGTGGTCGTGTGTGTTTGTTGGTTACAAATGGGTATGAATAACGTCTCTGGCAGTGACTACCTAAGAACTGTACCGAATCCGGAAGGAAATTGCAAGTGTTATGGAGACTGGTCCAGACCGGGACCACCCAGTGCAAGACTGCCAGTCTGTGGTACAGTCTAGTCTGATCTCTCTGCTGGACTAGACTGTACTGATATCTACCTCAAACCAGTAAAAACATTAGGAAGGTCGCAACCATAGGGTACAGGGAGGATACTGTAGCGAGCACGATGCTTCGAACGGCCACCAATTTGTGTCCCTTTTTTTGTAATAACCAGGTTGATGTGACACCTTCTGCTCTCGCTTCTGAGGGTCTGTGACGCTGGATTTGGTACTATTTCATACTACTGGCCTAGCAGATGCCTGTCAAAAAGGAACCAAATTTGAAAGCATTTGCTATCACCTAGTGCCTAGTAGATACCTATCAAATGGATTTTGGTTACTGGTCTTTGTAGTAGCTTAAAGCTCAAATATTGTAGCAGAATGTGACTGATCGACAGCATTCGGACCCAGATGATTCGAGCAGCCTTGCCGTGACCGTGACAAAACCCATGTTTTCACATACCATACCGCCCTCTGTGACGCCGTGACGTTCGAAGCATCGTGCTCGTTACAGTAGTACCGCAGGAGTAGTATAAATTAGTTTAAATTTGCGATCGGGCTCGGAGCTATATATAATTACACAGGCTCAACGACCAGGCACGAAGGTTGTGAAGCCGTGCAACAGTCGCGCAACCACGGCGTCTACCAGGTGGGTCGATTGTGGTCTCAAGCTGGGCGCGAAACCCCCGACCTCCCACAGTTGAATACTCACTCGTTCTTCCGAATTCATGAACACCAAACTTCATGGCCTATCCATCGCGTGTAGTTTTGAACTGTAGGCTTACTCTAATCCACTCTTGAAGGTACAGGTTTACTACGTGCGGAACCACTGTTTTCGGCACAGAATACTTGAATTTGAAGTCTGATATGCCTTTCAAAATTTCGCGCTTCCTATTGGTGTCTAAGTGTTATTGCGCAATGCTGAAACTAAGCCCATAATCAAGAAAGAAAAACAGGGGAGAATATAGAAGAGTGATGAACAGTTGAATGCTGGTTTTGGCCCAAAGCATGGTAATTGCCACAGGCTTGTGGGCGTTGTGGGTGTAAGTATTATGGGTAACTTGATGCGCGCGGCGTCCATCCAAGAGGGTTAAGAGCTGAGGAATGGGGACTTTGTGAAGGTATTAAGACACAAACCTTAAGTCTGTTTCCTACCTAGGTAGTTACATGAATATTAATACGGTTATATCTATTCGGGTATACGCTGCATGATCACCTGCAAAATTGGTTCATAAACCTAAGGAAATACTCTAACAGTCACCACAACAAACACTGCCATGATTTACCGTACGCCCATAGTATTGGCCCCGATGATGCCTCTGACAACATTCCCGGGCGTATGAATAGCAAAATCAACAATACCACAAGCAAAACCGACAAAGCTTGCGTTGGTAATCGACGATAAGCTGATGTGGAATTGCCTCCTTGTGTTTGTCAGAAGAATTGCGTCTATCAAGGTGACTTCCGTCGGATTTGATGTCAGGCTTTTGAGTTAGTTAGTGACCTCAGATGTTGGGATTTGGAGGAGCGAAAGTATACCTTGGAAATGAATTGGTAAAAGACAGTGGTGTCTGGACATGACTACATTGGGAGAGATGGAAGTGGCTTGATAGTTGCCAACCACGAGCGAGGAACCGGAGCTACGCTGGCTACTAGAGCTATTTGGCAGTGTTCGCCGGCTAGGCCGAAATACAAGTACCTGTGGACTGACTGGCTAGTCAGGTAAGTCTAGATGTACGGATACAGTTCGGCATTGTAGGTGCCTCCTAGGACTGCATAAATATGTAACCTATAGGTACCTGTTTGAACTACATAAATTAAGGCACCAGCAGGTGCCTGCAGGTCACCTGTTTAGACTGCATGATAATAAAGGTGCCTAAAGGTATTGCAGGTACCTGGCGCGTATCTTGAGGCTCGCTTTGAATAAATAAAGCTGCTTTCCCTGCTGATCTCCTGTTGTATCGTCAACCAATGTATTCTATAGTTTATATCTGTAGTTTCCATACATGCAAAAGCCGTTAGGTACCAACAGTCCTTGAAACAGGTACCTGTATTTATTCAGTCCGGCCCATGAATTAGCAGTCCGGCTCAAAAATACTGGACTGGACTTTTGAGAACACTGCTTTGGCATTGTTTGTGTTTTTCGTTCCTTGGTACTGGGGAGGAGAGGATGTGAGCCAACAATTCACGGCGAATTCGAAGGGATGGGAACATATTTGTACACAGTTTGGGAAGGTAGCGATACTTCTGTATCAGGCACTCGCAAGCGAAGTTTGGAGCCTAGATAGAAGGAAACAATCCCGTAATCGATGTTTCTCAGGGTATTGGGAGTCGATATTGAAAGCGGTCTATAGCCGCAGCGCGAGGGCAGTGCATGTATAATATCTATCCTCTTAGTATCTCACTCGTTGTTTCCTAATGAAGTTTAGCTTATTACATCACTGCTCCAGCATGTTAACAAGCTTTTCCAACTTTTCAAAACTGGCAATGAAAGGTATGGAATTGGATATTGTACATAGATTCAGGAAAGGTGATCTAAGGCGGACGCCTCATCTTTCAGTTTCTGGCTGCCCTCCAAAAACCGCAAAGCATCCACAACAGCATGTACCTCCATCCTTCCTTGGACTACAAGAGAGTTTCTGAGCTCTAGCCAAACTTCGAGGTGTCTCGTTTGGTGAAAGTGCACATGTTGTATTACTTGCGTAAGCACGTAAATAGCCGCTGATCGCGAACCTCATTGCCGTCTCTTTAGGCCGCAGCACCAAACTTAGGCTGTTTAGATGTCGGATCAATTTACTGACTCACACATTCGTATTCTCATTGCTATTATCGTCAGAACAATCCTTTGCCCTTTTATGTAGTGTTATCTAGGCTACACGCTCACTAAGTACTGCCCTCAACATCATTCACTACCGACTTACTTGCTTGCTATCCTCATCTGCTTTTGAAGAAGCAACGTCTACTACCACTCTGCCGGATAACTACGCCTAGGTAGAACCTGCAGCGTCTTCGAAATACAGAAAAAGTAGCAGGCACAAGACCCTTTACAAACCCTTACATGCGACGAACTACTACTACAGTGCCGACGCTCTATATTTACGGTGCCGCAGCGCTCTACAAAGACAATGGCGAATATTCAACACTCCGGATCCGCAACAAGCTAGTTAAGACTCGGTTCCACTCTGGATCTACCCACAGTGCACACCCCAGACCACAATTTCGATATAAAAAGTCTGAAGAGCAAAATACAGGACCAGTGTGCGAAACGCCTGCTTCATCAGCCAACTTCGCTGCTCCACCGATGAAAGTTTAATAAGCAAAAATTTGTCACTTACCCTTTCGTTACTGCCCTCGAGAGCTAAATTTCCACGGTAACATACCTATCTAGCAGCAGTAGCTCGGGTACTCTCGTGTTTCGAAACAGCAGTGCCCCTTACACATTATTTTTCGTCCATCGCTACTTGCCGAAGTCAACTTTCGAAGCCAGCCAGTCAAACGCTCGATACAGACACTGTAGCCCATGCGCGATGACTGATGCTTTTGTTGATGTGCATCTAGCACAGTATAGGTATAGCTAAAAGGTACATTTTTCCTGGCATTTTTCTACTCTACATGGCATCTCCATTAAGTCAAGCACATGCAAAAAGTAAACTAATCGTATTTGAAGCGCAGATCCGCAAGTAGCGAGCAGCTTCCATAAGGGGTAATTACCTACCGCTATCGCTACCTCCACGGTCGCCGAGTTTCTTCCCACGATTGAGAGAAAGCGTGTTAGATTCTCTAGATGCAGTCTACTTAATTCGGTGGCCAAAGCTCTGTCGTTGGTTTCCTCACCCGCGGTCATTGACGCAATACGCCTTATCACTGAGATCCGGCGCTTTCCCAGTCACTGGCACGTACTGTCTCGGCAAGATAACTCAACACTTTGCATCGGTCGGCCGCTACAACTTGTGTGGGCACTAACAGGTGTCGACATGCGATCGCCCGGTTAGCTCGCCTATCGGGTAGGAGATCTTAGTGTCCCACAAATTATAGCTCGGCCCTACACAAGCACTACGGGCCATAGGAACAAAAGTGCCGAGGGAGAGATATAAACAGTCCAATTAGTTTTCTACATATTGCAACTCTCGATTAGAAAGTAGCAGCTTGTTTCCTAGTGAGAAATTACCACCGCGTTGTTTCCGGCGGCTCTGAGAAATAGAGTCAGAGATGGAAGGGGAAGGGCGTTGCACATCTGCTCATCTACCAATTATGGATTTGGTGATATATATAATAAAATGTATGTTTTTTTGATAGTTGCTATGGAACAGGATTCTCCCCCGACCTCGACTCTAGTGACATTAAGCAACGTATAACAATGTAATGGAGCCAACGACTATAACAGTCAATTCCCAGTAGGCGCCTACATTTGTTCTCGGTGAAAAGGAGTGCTTGTCGACTAGGAGAGTATTGGGACTGTGGGTTGTGGTTAGCCGTTGTTTCTGGAAATCTTTGGTTTGCCGTGGTCCTTTATCCCTCACGGCAGTGAACGTGCTACATATCCTCGCAGGCCACTAGTTGATTGGTTAACGAAAGCAGAGTGGTTATTGAATTTTGAAATCCAGGCAACCGTTGACTAGAATCCTTAGTTTGGTTGGACAAATTTGAAGTAGTTGTACTTCCACCACTGCCGGTGATCCTACAGCTCATGGATTGTGCCAATATGAGGGACTTCTATCCGTTGCCAGTTGTTCGCGAGAATCTAGTCGAAATATTGGGTTGAGGGGTAAAACAGGGATCCCCTCACCGGAGTAGATGGAAAATAGCCATCAAGGCTCTAGACAATCCCCAAACCAACTGAAAGGAAATTCTCAACAATCTCAACAATCTCAACATCTCTTCACTAAGCCCGCCGGTACTGGCCTAAACACACGGGCCTCCTAGATTTCTGTGACTGTATTTCCTAGCGGAGTATTCCTGATCTCTTTGCCAACAGCGTCCAGAGGTTGGCGTCGGCTCTTTAACCTTGTGAGTGTGAGTCGTACCTGATACCAAAGCACCCAAGCAGTAGGACAGCCACCACAGGTCGTAAAGCGAGACTTCGTCATCCTAATCGAGTAGTAGAGCTCAGAACGTTTCTACAACGGACCGTGTCGCAAGTTCCAACCTCAATTCCTGAAGCCGAAGTGCCTGCTAGCAAAGCCTCAACCGACAGCCCTCGAAGCCGGCACACACGATTGTTGTTTCGGTGCAGCTTGCTCAAAGGTCAGTTCCTGAGAACTTTGGGTAAAAAGCGAGGACGGAAACGGAGGTGCTATAGGTGTGACAGCACTCATCATGAATTCCCAGACGACGGGTCTAAACGTTTACTAGGCCACGAGTGTGGAATAATTCGTGCAAGGGTTAACAATTAATACCTGGTTTATGAGACTAGATTTCGTCCAATTTTCTGTTGCCGGAGAACAAGTGGGACGTCGACAGGCTTTTCGTGAGTCTGACATAGTTAACTGTCTAGTTGCCAAGATTGACTAACACCGCCTAGGTAAACATCTTGGGCGTGTAGCGAGAGGCGCTTCGTTGTAACAAACTGTCTGTCAATACCGAAAGTTGGACGCAATAGGGGTAGTTGCGGGGAGGACTAGGTAGAACACGGGTCCGGACTTAGGGCTTTAATCAATATCGATCCCCCAGTATGGAATGTCGTCGCTCGATCCTACCACCTAGTTCACCAGATACGCACGATGGGGGTACAGTTACAATTGAAGATAAGAAACTGGGAGAAGGAGCCCAGGGTTGCGTCTATCGTGGAATACTAGTACCGAATGCGGGTAACGCATCATCCTGCGCAGTCAAGATCTTTAAGTACCTGAAAGATTTTCGCCGAGAATTGAAAAACCTGGAGTATGTTCAAACGGTGTGGGGTTGCACCAAGGCTCTTGACTATGTCGATAACGGTCATATGTGGATCTTGTTTCCGTTGGAAGGCGAGAGTCTTGCACAGCTCTTCGTGACGATACCAAGCAAAAAACCACACGCTGATTTTCTCGACGACATCCGGACGATGTTTGACGCGATATGTGCACTGCATAATGCCGGCTTTGTCCACTTAGACATAAAGCCTTCGAACGTTCTTCGCAGACCCGAAGGTGGCTATTGCCTCATTGACTTTAGTACACTTTGTAGTGCACCCTGTAGTCAAAAAAGCTCTCCTCGCGAGGCATGCTACAGCGAGTATGGTCGAAGACTCGAATCGCCAGGATTGTGGTCGGATGTATTCAGTGCTGGTGCTACGGCTCTCGAAAATCTAGTCTGGGAAGTTAAGGGACCCCAAGGTCTTGAAGATTTCCGAAGGGAGCGGAGCCGTGAACAATACCGTACTGATTCCACAGAAAAGACGGCATTTTTCGACATCAAGGGTCGCGCCAGCGGTTGGCGCCGAGCGAGCGTTGTTAACAATCATTTGGATGAACTGGCAGGACAGCTCCCAGAATTAATCGCGGTTTTAAGGGGAATGCTTGAGATCAATTTGAACGAACGTTTCTCGATGAATGATGTAGTTAATAAATGGAAAAGATCCCTGTCGAGCCAGAAACTGTTAGTAAATCTGCCACTCACTAAACAGAGAGGAAGCTGACCTATATAGGGAAACCAACAAAATCTACGCGTATACTGGCGATGCGAATTAATTCACCTCGTCATGCTCATAGTCGGCTGCGTCCCCCAGTGTCGTCGGAACTTAACTGGTGCAGTTGGTCAGCCAGAAAAGTCTCGTAACGCCATTGGCCATTGGAAACGGACATCACACAAGGCCTGAACACGGAGCTAGAATCACGGTCGCGCACATCCTTTACTTATCATCACTTGGTCGGATATGAAAGGTTTGACATTGATGCAAGCTCTACAACAGGTCCAGATTAGGGATCTACATTGTTTTAGCATTCTTTTGGCATGTCGATGTCGCCAGTGCCGAGTGGTAATGTAAATCCGTCAAGGAAACACGTGTACGTACCCTTCTTAGCTTCTGTGTGTACAGTGTTCGTGCTTTATTGCGGTCGACATGGTGGTGATAGATGGCAGTATGGCTAGATCTCTGGAGGTTTGAGTGTTTGATTGCGGAGTAGTGTGCCCTGTTAGGCCGATATGTTTCTGTAGATAATCTCGAACATATACTGCGCGAGGTCTGGTATATGATGGAAATGGAGGTAGTGTGCGAGAAGTCTGGCTATGGTGGTGAGGATTTTGAGAGGAAAAGTCAGCCCCCGGTCGTCATATGTAATTATAAGGGTCTATTACAGCGGGCAAAGGTGCCAGCGGTAAAACCTTTATGTGCTCTTGTCGGCTTCAGCACAATCAACCGCGTAGCTGCACGTGCTTGAATGTCAGAATGTGGGGCTGAAGTCGGTTTTGACCTTCTACGACTTTGATGAAACCCTTTCAAATAGCCTTTGGACGTATTTTAAAACTCGGGGTACTCTACACAGGGAAATGATTTTTCAGATGCATACGCCAAAAGGAAGACAAGAGAGACAGGTATAGTTTTGCTGAATTTCCCGCCAAAAGGTACTTGCGAGAATAGAAACGGTGGTGTCTTGATCAAATCTCACTCTACTCCCTGCAACAAGTAGGTCCTGCGCCTGTATAACCCCCACTCCCACCTCAAATCCTGTGCCCGGGACGGCCAATCTGAAGTTGTGGGGGTGACACTTCTCACCGGTAACTGATAACCCCCACATTAGACAACCCCCAGTCACCGTTCTAGCATTCGTTCCCTAACGATAGAAGTTACTGAGGGTATTATTAGTGGTATCGGCATTTTGAATAGGGCTGCATAATACCACATTCCAGAAATGTACTACAGGTGGGGGTCTCCTGCCTTTCATGAGATGTGATAAGCATGGGGGTAAATTGGCGACAGCTACTATGGTATAGAAAGCAACAGTACGTACCGCTCAAAAGCGGGGCAATAGTGTGGAGAAACTCAATCAAATTAAAAATTCATATTTTGGAAAAGTGAGTACTTAAGTACCTTGTCATGGAAGGCAATATGGTGATATTTATCTTCGATCCGTACAAGTTTGTATGCCTGCTCGGACTGTATCCACCAACCATCGTCATAAAAGAGTTTAAATGATAATTGTGGTGTGACTGTCAATCACTTGTTGAATTCCCCCCACGCCAAATATTACGAGGTTGTTGACTTATTAAAATTCACTCTAGGGGCAGAAAAAGACGCTAGAGCCGAATAATTATCCTCATTCTTTGTTTGTTTTAATCATACTGTATTCACTCTATCCAGAGTATGATAATGCCCGATTCCCCTTCCCCTCCTTCTACCCTTCGTCCCCTTTTCCTTAATTCTTATCAAAGGAATGTCTTGGCGTATCGTACACCAAGTATGACGCAGGGATCAAACCTACAGTATGCGTGTAGTCTATAAGAACCAAAATATATATTACGCATTGACGTACTCTACATAGTACTTAGGGTACCCTATACAAGTACAGGTTTATATTTCAATACCCTAGATCTGCTCCAGTTAGCAGCTCCGAAACCATGGCCGGCCGGAACTTTGAGCGGGAGTAACCGGCAGGCTAAGCGAGATCACAAACATTGATACTGAGGCTTCGCTCCCGCTCGGCAAAATACTCTGAAGTTTGGTCAAATGTTCGAAGCAGCTTTTTAATTACGTGAAATATGGGTAGTAAAAATAGAACTGATTACAAGTGAGTGGCCAAGTCCGTGGAAGAGCAGGAGGTGTGAGTGTCATGGATGGGAGTCAGGTTGCTGGAGGAGGAGGAGAAGGATGAGCAGGAGTGACTCCTGTGGTGGAAACCTTATGATATCGCGATATATCGGTGTGCAACTCCCTAATGGCCGAGAGCAAAAAGTCACGAATGAACACATGGGTCTGTAAGAAATACAAGAAAATACAAGTGACAAGGTGCGATACAGTTGAGTGAGACAAGGTGCTGCAAGTAAAAGTAGGGTAACACAAACTTTCAGGTCAAATTTCCCTTCCCTTTTCCCGCATCGCTAATTCCCTGATGTAAACTTCAGAGCACCGTAAGAAATGGTGCTTCTTATATGGTGAACATTATACGGTTCAAGAAGCAAATCTAGAATGGCCAAACGACGGTTCTCAACTATGAACGGTCTCATAATGACTCAAAACGGTCCGAAAACTGTTGTAAATAATCCAAGAACTGTCGCAAGGGCCAAAGCGTATTATAATTGTCTTCAAAAAACCTTTGCAGGAGCCTCACTTGAGCTGACTTGCTCATAATGCTCTAGTAAAGGGCAAGCTAGTTATTGTGAGAGTACCACTGGACTCTAGGTAGTCTCTAGCGTATTAATACACATTTTTCGAGTCTCATGTAGTATTACATTTTTTGGTACTAAATCACTCCAAATAGAGTAGTAAGCACTATTTCACTGACACGTGCGGCTGTTTAGTCCATGAGACGGCTCATTCGAGCTGGCCGTGCGCGGGCTGCCGCCAAATCCTACCAAGTCAACTATCTGACAGCTATGTTTTCGTGGTACATATTTTTGCGTTAATTAATTCACGTGTGGCAGGGTTAGCGAACTATTGGATGGTGGTAAACCTGCATGCGCAACAATTGTCAGCTGTGTGCAGTAACTGTACCTTTGTGTTGATATCCACAATACCCCTAACCCTACAACCACGTGAATAGAGACAAATATAATCGAACCATGGTGTACTACTCTGACCCCCACCTATTCCCCCACGAATGCACCCGAGAAACTTGGTGACTAGCCTGCAGCCTCACCACCCAAACATTCAGATAGGTATCATCTGCAGCGTTTACTGGATGTCATCGAGGAAAAAGCAGGCTGCAAACGAGACTCAAAACTCCAAATTCGACTGGATGCTGGTGGATACCGCGCGTGTGAGCAATGTTAATCTATCTTATCAGCCATCGTTGATCCGCGTGTTTCGTTCCAATGTTCCGTGTATTTTGTGAAAAGACAACAGATAACTCTTGTGACGGAAGCTTCCGATTTCTCCAATCATGGCTACTCAGAATTATGGAGACGATACCATGGTGATATTGTGGCCTCCGCATGGAGGAAATAGGATATAAACCCACCCAAAAGCCCAGATGGAAGGTCAGCAATCACCACCAAACGATACCCACTCGTACACTACTAGAACAAGCAAACTTACTTCCACTTCATCATGTCTTCCGCCACGCAATCCGTCCGTCAGGTGATCAGCGGAAGATACATTACCCACTCCGTCTTGAAAGAGTATCTCGACAATGAGTTCCCTGACCGCTACACTATCGAAGTAAGTTGGATCGCCGTGATCAATTACCGTGTTGAGCCCTGCTAATGTGACAGGCCGTTGACGGGAGTTACACTGTATTCATTCCAAACGCGCTTCCAGAGGTTGAATCCACTCAGCTGAGGCTCCACTTTAGAACTGATTTAAAGTTCCAGTCTGTTATTTTTCAGCTTCAAGAAAGGTCTCAGACTCCCTGATACTAGATCATGGTGGAGCGGCTTTGTAGACGGTAGATTCGGGGCGTGGCGGACGGGATAAACTACAAATCGAGAACTGCATCTCCAAAGCGTAATTGACGGTAGCATAGTTGCCGTATGGTTTTGGTGGGAAATGGATGTTTATTGGTCTTGTTTGTTATCTATTAAAAAGCAGTGTCCTCCAGTCGGCGCAGCAGCCGCGATCTCCATATGCACGCGATCTCCAAAACCGCAACTTCAGGCTCCACCTCGTGAAGATTGTAGGTCATATTTGGATTTGTTTCGTGAGGCTGCACAGATTGTGGTGCTTGGAGCTGTATTAGGTGAGTATGTAGCGGTGGTCTGGTGTAAAGTAATCGCATACTGTATAACCCGGAGTCCGGACCAACTCGCTATTTTTGTAGTGTGTGCAGCATGCGTCGACAACAATTTCTAATGCTTAGAGCAAGTCGGTAATCTGGCTGAGCTTAAAATTAGACAAATAAAAATAACGTATATGGCCTTGTACAACCTACTCATGCTACGAAAGTAACGAGTTGGACCAAAGTGTACCGCACGTAGATAATAGGCTTGCTGCTTGGCCCTGAACTGAATTATACATGTTTAAATTGTAAATACAGCTGTGATGGGTTTCAGCACACTAGCAAGATTTCTGGGGTTCAGCAATTAGTTTTGGTTATAGCGACTAGTCGTAGTTGTAAAAGTTCGCCATGAATCGCAGTAGGAAAGTTTCAATTGACCTGATGAATTCCGGGCTCGAGGTCACCTATATACATGGTGAGAGTATACCCGTAGGAATAATGTGAGATGCAAGTACATGCTAGTGAATTACATAGACCCCGTACTAATCCTACCGCAGTTTTTTGCTAATCCGCAGGACATTCAAGATCGGCCGAAATTTTTTTAAACTGGATCGTACAACCCGATAGAGCTGCTTGTTTGTGTCATTCAAATTCAGAAATCATCCTTATCGACTGTTATTTGACTTTATCAATGGGATATAATATTCGGTTTTGTGTGGGACGAGGAGCTCCTTGAAGGGATACCAACCCAGGTCGGAATACACTAGGACAAGAGACCATATAATTTGATATGCCGGGATTACCCCAGCTTTAATGTATCCAAATCTACATTGGGGATGTGGTCCTGCTCATGATCTGATTGCCGACTCCTGTAGCTCCAAGTGTTATGCTTCGATTGGAATGGTCCGAGTTCTAAGATACCCTCGCAAACACCATATAGCAGTTTGAATATGAATCGAAGCGGTGTACATGGAGCATAAGTATACACGTGTGTGCCAGTATGATGAACCAATCAATCTAAACTCGCATCATAGAGTCTCACCCGATATAACAACTTTCTCTATTGTTGAAATACTGAATGCTAGAGAAACTTGTGTATTCTAAACTACGGGGGTTTGTGTGATCTTATATACGGCATTTAGAGTATGCCTTATACGCCTGCATGCGCACTTAGCTAGCATCTCTAGCTGAGTCCGGAACGACCATTATTATTATGAGATTATGATCCCCATTAGCCTAGCTGAAGCCCATAAGCCGTACAGTGGAAGCGATCCATATATGCAACATCTATTGTTGCATAGTGAGATCTGAGACGTTACAGACTTCATACAAGCTCACTGTAACCTGGGCTGATGGTAAGACACACAAGTCTGCTGTATATACCTCGAGTCTTTCTCCTTTTCTCTTCTCTCTGTACCTTAAGTCTATTCACACGGTTCCCCCCATATTCGTAACATCTGTATTATGATATAAATAGGAGAACCATGTACGTATATAGACTTATAGTGCAGAGGGAAGAGAGAGGAGAAAGACTTGAGATATATACAGAGAATCTTCGGGTATGCTGGTTCCACCCTGTGCCACACTTGCCACCAGATATGGAACACTACAGTCCATTCCGAGGATTTTATTATTCTAGGTGCTTCTTGGATAATTTTCACGTGTGAGGAAACTCTAGGATATCTTGGTGAGGGCTGTTACTCAGCCTTGGCTCTGTTGAGTGAGATTGCGTCGAGCTAGCGAGCTTTTTCGAAGGTGGAAAGGCCTGTAGTTACTATGTGATCCGGTTTCACCCTTCACGGAGGTTTTCAAGACACCTGTCCAGGTTCACTCCGGCGGGTCTATGTATTCCAGTCTCATCACAACTAACTACAGAGGGTATCTGGGTGCCCAAGTCACAAGCCAAATTTTATACTTTTATACTACATTTCCACCGTAGCCGTAGTACAATTCTGGCTAAGCTATGCACGTACATCGGGTATACCAGGCAACGAGTGCAAGGATGTTACTGTATAGTAACCACGGTTCATGATAGTTATGCGGGTATCCTCGGGATCCAGCAAGCTTATTTCTATGACATTTAGGCTCTCGCAAAGGTGGAGTAATCTGGAGATCTGTGGTACTAGTGTAGGTCAGCGTCCACACGAGAATACCAGAACATTTGCTGCAAATGCAATCGCAGGTTTACGCAGTCTGCTACGGCGCAGCTACGCACGATGCCGAATTGAGAGAAATACCCATCGCTGTTGCTGTGGAGTTGGCAGCATAGTCTAAATGTCACTTGTTGTAAGCGCGGTGCTGTGTGAGCTGTCTTGATACAGTATGATGGTTTCTACTGAAAACTGGATGGTAATATAAGGGCGTTAAAGGAACTAGACTTAACGTGCAGAAAAGAAATGGTTCCCGTTTTCTAGTGTAAAGAACTTTAATACCAAACGTAATGAGCGCTACCCTTAGTACCATTCAAGCCAAACGTCCCGAGGTCTAATTTGATAAAACACGCTATCCTGAGGTGGGAAGTGGAAATAAGCTTTGCTAGGACGCTAGGATGACTAAATTAGCTACGTGGACGCGGAAAATATGATGTCATTGGCACGAGATTACTATGGAGTGCGGGTACCCACCCCTACGGTACAAAATATGTATGAGAACTGTATAAGTTATACAGCCGCCCCATCTATATATTATATACTTGATTTGTCCGCTCGAAGCATTCTCATTGGTTGACAGTGGTACGTACCATCTTACTGTGGCAAATTACAGAATCCTTATTGGTTAACAGATAGACCATTTTACTTCTGATTGGTCATGTATGATTAGTGAACCCCGGCGCATTGCTTGAATGTGGCTCTCACAACTGCTGTAATCTGAGCTGGCTAGATGCGATCCGGATGGGCTGGCTCTCTATTGGTTGGATGCGATCTGGACGGACTGGCTCTCCGGTGGTTGGACATGATCTGGGCGGTCGGCTAGATGAGATCTGGAAGTGCTGGCTCTCAGCCGGCTGGAGACAATCAGAATAGACTGGCTCTCTCGGCTGGCAGGATACGATTTGGGCGGGCTGGCTCTCGGCTGGCTGGATATGATCTGTACGGGCTGGTTCTCTCTGCTGACTGGATACGATTTGGACTGCTGGCTCTCGGCTGGCTGGACGTAATCTGAACGGGCCAACTCTCCACTGGCTAGACGCAATCTTGATGGACTGGCTCTTAGCTGGCTGGACAAGATCTGAACAGGCTGGCTCTCGGCTGGCTGGATATCATGAGTTTCGGGGTTTAGGATTCTTTTTACCGCGGGGGGCGGCGAAGCCGCCACCATACCTAGTATTAAATATACACAATGCTATGTATATATTTATACTAGCACTGGTGGCGGCTCTGCCGCCCCCAGAGTGGCAAAGCCGGATGGTGTGGTTGATGGAATCTTCCCCTGAAACTTCTACCACATACCCATAACAACTTCACAAACATTTGTCCAATAA
>Ga0307514_10002774_pt1 | contig 17615 bp, 25 predicted proteins | sample 16_EM_MG_FD_203088 | JGI IMG/M metagenome (GOLD analysis project Ga0307514, IMG submission 203088) | Populus trichocarpa ectomycorrhiza microbial communities from riparian zone in the Pacific Northwest, United States - 16_EM | ecosystem: Host-associated > Plants > Roots > Unclassified | place... | reverse complement strand
AAGCTTGAAGGCGGGAGCCAAACCTTGGTGTGGCATAAAGGCGCCGAAGGCGAGAGGCGTTACTGCCACCGCTTTGTCTCAGCCAATCAGAGCGTGAGAAGAATCAGTTTTCCCTTGTATTATAGATAGTATGTGCACAAAATAGGCTTGGTGCCCATTGGTCGCGCCTTGACAAGCAGTCCTTCATTTCATTCACCGTAAGACTTCGCCGTGATGACACCCACAGTTCACAGAGGCATAAACCGTACTCATAGTGACTGATATTCGTCCTCGGTAGCCTAACGCTAAGGAAGCAGTAAAGATCGTGGTAGTAAGGGGAAGGGGTAGGTGGTGGGGGTGTCGCGATTGGGAAAAAGGATACAAGGGGTACGATAAGGAGGGCGGGTAAAGCAAGAGGTCGCAAAGGATCTGAATGTGAGATGGAAGAAGTAGATGAGGAGAAACAATGGGATCATACGCCTCCCCATGGCCCACGTATTCGTCGAGCGAGTTGAATATCGCGTTGCATGATCGTAACGCGCTTTGCGTGGATCGCACAAAGGTTCCTGAGTAAAATCCGTCAGATTTTGTAGCCTTCGACACGGTTTTTGTGGGAAGGGATGTGACTTACGCGTCTTCGAATAAATGGACAAGATAGGCTTCCGCCGCTTCTTGAAGAGCGAGGATGGCTGAACTCTGCCACCGTAATCCGACTTCCGTATAGTCGTTAGCTTGCGTCGTCATGTCCTGCGCGACTTCTCGAACCTACCAAACGGTTGTGAGAACCGTGGAACGTTGAATTGAAACCCACATCGCCGTGCGTGTAGGGGGGTTGGAGAATCGAAAAATGACGCACGAGTCGTGAAAATGGGAGCTTTCGGATCAGGAGGTCTGTGCTCCGCTGATACTTTCTGATTTCACGGAGAGCGACAGTCCCAGGTCTGAACCTTTTCTTCTTCCTGGGTTGAGCGGCTTGACCTGAAGATCACAAGAGACAAGAGTTCATTAATTCCGTCCAACCCCATAAACGTAGCCACTCACTACCACCTCCTCCCCAAGCAGACTGAGCACCAGAAGTTCTTCGGGTGGAGGGACCAGCGGAACTATTGGCTGGTAACCTCCGACCGACGGACACGCCACCCGTGCTCTTCCTCGCGGTTTGCTTTTTACTGGCAGGCACATCGTCGACATCGGACTCGGTCAAAACGGGTGAAATCTTTCGCTTCTTGGTTGTCTTTGTTTGGGCCATCTCGGTTTACTTCAGTTCAAGTCCGTGCAGTTAAAATAAAAAGAGGAAAAGAGGGGGTGTCGCGTGGAATAGATCCTGAGGGTGAATGAAATGAGAGCAGACGATTGACAACACAAAAGTATTGGAGAGCGGAGGACGAAACAAGAAAAAGACTGGAGGGAGAAAGGTGGACGCGCGCGATCCCCCGCGTCAGTTCAACAAGCGTGTATCGGGTCACGTGTGTTCTTTCGATGCGATCAGATCTCGGAACGGAGATGGATGGTCTTGTGGCGGGATTGTGGCCACTGTTGAATCGTCAAGTATATAAACGAGGGAGTCGCCCACCCCTTTCCCAACCCAACCCCCAGCCACACATTGGGACATCGTACGATATGCCCGTTGCAACATCAGATGATGCCTCGCTCGAAGGCTATACCACCGTTCATGGGTATTACAGGTTCACCGATATCTTTTACGAATGGTACGCGTTCATTTCCTCGAAAAATCCGGAAAAAATTGACCATCTCTGCGATAATTTCAGGAGTCGCGCTTTGACTGATTGTGATCTTCATGAAGTTCGCGCATTGAAAGCTTTCATCGCGTACGACGCCGTCGTGGACCCTGATCATCCGCTTTCTACCGGGAAGGGCGGGGTGGAACTCTATCTCGGTACGACTCACCCCACTCGTATCCTCTCTCTCGCGTACAAGACGAGTTTTCTGAGACATTTTATAGGTACTCTTCCTAATGGAGAGAAGAGGTTGATGTTCAGCTCCGCTCAGATCGAGTACATCCAGTACTGGTTGCACGCGATGGGCCTCACGAGAGAACCAATCGCGTTGCCTTCGTCGGAATACCTCATCCAAATGAGTGATCTCCAACACGTCTCTTCGGTCGTCTACAAAAACGGTCAAGAGTTCAAGAAAGCTCAGAAGGCACGTGCAACAAGTCACGGAAGGGTGGCAGAAATTGATTCCAAGCTCCGTTCCAGGTTATCGAGAAGAACAACAAGAAACTGAAGGGAACTTCGACGCTGCTCGGCACACGTCGTTTGAACTTTGACCGCGCTCGGTCCTTTTGGCAAGCTCGTTGTGGGGCATGGCTCTCCATCGATTTCGAAGCTTGGGATCGCGACCACACCGTGCTCCTCGAGTTTGGATACAGCTCAGTCCAATGGCGCGATGGTCAAAAGATCGAAGATAAGGGACACTTGATCGTCAAAGAGCACAACAAGTATTTCAACACTTACGTTCCCAATTTCCGCGAGGTACGCGTATTGAGAGACGTCGATTTCATACTTCCCTCACGCGTGCTGGTCCCTGCAGCATTATAATTTTGGAACGAGCGAGGGAGTTTCGAGGGCAGAGCTCAAACAAAGGATCAACGATCTCATAACCGACTTGTCCAAAGACCAACCTCTCTTCCTCATTTTCCACGACCACCACGGAGATATCGAGTAAGTCCCGTCGTTATCACTAACATCTGGAACGGCTTCGTATTTAACCTTGCGCGACCAGCTATCTCAAATCGAAAACGGTCCAAGCGCCAATAGACGGTTTCACCACCATCTTGCCAGAGACAACCCCAACCAAAGGTATATTCGTGCTCGACACTAAGGAACTATTCAGCGCTCTTGAAGGAGAGAGCTTCGCGACTCAGAGCAGGCTCGAGAGGGTGTGCAGACTCCTTGGCTTTAAACCCGAGTACTTGCACAATGCTGGGAACGACGCTCACGTACGTGTGTTCACTCCCGCCTTCCCACCTTACACCACTGGCTTTTTTTTTTGACGTGGGATGTTTGCAGTACACCATGCTCTCAGCTGTGGAGATGATCTCGGGTGAAGAAATCGATACCCAGCGGGAAAGAAGGTGGCCCAGTAGGTCGGATGCCACCGGTGTAGCAGGAGGTCCAGGGGTTCGCGTCCAGTTCCTGCAGTGGGAAGAGGAGAGCGACATCTCGGACACTGAAGGTATTCTTGGCGGTTGGGCGAAGGCGAAGGCTCGGAACGAGGCAACGTAAGGGAGTACTCTGAAAACGGTGTCCCGTCATGTAAATCACATTAGTATTGTAGACGATTGGTATCGGAAATATGTATAATTTTTGCTGCAACGAATTCACCCTCTACCCTGCTGTTGCTAAATACCGGTTATTTCTCCTTGGTATCTCCCTCGCCGTCATCTTTGACTTCGTCTTCGTCGTCAGACCTATCGTCATCAGGGCTACCCGTCCAGAGTGATCTGTAGATTTATCTCAGCTCGATTCAAACTGTGAGACCAACCCGACATACCGGAATGCGATCCTTAAGATCAAGAAATACCAAAAGAGGTTCAGGAGTTGCAGGAGGAGCAAAGGGGCGAAAATCTGGTATCTCATCCACCAGACCAGCCAAGCCCCCGTTTCTGGCGCCCATTGCATGGATTCGGCCCTGAACACAGCCAACTGAGAACGCGTGCGGGGAAAGGGGTTGGGCCACGTACGGGATCAGATCAAACTCAAACCAAACAGACCACAGGATCCTCAAGCTCTGGTAAATCCTGAAATATGACCAAGCTACGATGAGACCAGTAAACGCGAGGGTCTTGGCAACTTCGCGCTGCATATAATTGAGGACCTTGGAGAACTTGAAAACAAGGATCGATATCAGTCACCACACTCAAGAAGCAAGCGGTCGAAAGACTTACCGCAAGAGCCGTGTCCGGAACGTCCATACTCAAGAAGACTGCCTGACCGATCAGGTTCAGGTTAGTAAGGTATCCCCACCTAAAGCATCGCATGAGTCGCCTCTGGAAACGAATTTCCTTTCGGATCAATTACCCAACGAGCCAGATGGTAACGAAGTGGTGGCACACGAGCTCGTAGTAGTCTTTCCGTGGTTTTTCGAGACGGAGAACGAGAACGAGGAGCTGTTGGGACCAGTAGGATGCTTGCATGAGATAATACAACTTGAGCTGTGGCTTGAGCTGCCAGTGAGGATAACCTGAGATACCCCGGCGGTCAGAAAAAAACTTCTTCAATTAATGCAAAGCAGACCTATCCAGAAGGCTTCAGTGTTGTACCAATACGTCGGTAGTTGTTCCATGGTGAGCTACGGTTGTAAAAATTCGATAACAAAGCGACATGTCGGTTGAGAAACTTACATATCCCCAGATCGACATCGCACCCCAATAAACAACAGCGTAACCCTGCTCCCCGAACCTATCGAATTTTGACTTCTTGATCCCGTACCACCGCGCAAACGGTCGGAAGATATGCAAAATGAATATCTGGCGCACGAACGAGAAGAATACCACGTATGAAGCGAGAAACATGATGTCCAGGTAACCCTTGGCATATCGGGGGTCGTCCGGGGGCGAGGACTCGATGCGGTGTGAAATGAAGATGAGAGGGGCGAATGGGTTGGGTAATCCCGGTGCGACGCGGGGTGTGATCAGCTCCCAATTAACATACAGCGCAATAATCGAGGCGATAATTTTGAACGAGGAGGCTAAATAAAAGGTAAGTTCATGCGCGAGGGGCGCCGGAAAGGATACTCACATGGTCGTATAACCCAACGAAGCGTCCTTACGTCGGACCAGAATCCCTCGTCCTCCTGTGGTTTTTGAAACGTTGGTGACCGCGGTGGGGTACCATTCGGGGTATCAAAGGGTCTATCGACGCGTTTCAGACACAATAACGTTATATAAAGTGAGGGTGGATTATACGTTTGAGTGCGGAAGGGGCCAGTGAGATGATGAGCTGGATCTGTCCTGTGGCAAAGAGTCGATACGTTTAACCCGGAAATGAGGGAAAAGAGACGGACTCTATCCTTTCTAACTCTCCCTTGATGGACCCTGCTCTGGCCCTTTGCTCAGTCTTCCGTCTGGTGGCCATGGTGCAGAAGCGGATGAGGTTGGGAGGAGAGTGTGCCAGTTCATCTCAACGGGCGCCCCCCCTCGCGCTTGACATGGGATGCCGGCGATCCGCAACCGAGCCCGAATCCCTCACTCCCTCCGCTGATCGTCTGATCGCCCTGCGGCGGCGACGGCGAAACGTTTTCGAGAGGCTGACCGTCATGTTCTCGAGCCTCGGTTTGTTCAAAAAGACGAGATGCCCCGACATCCAGAATTGCAAACGGACCAATTGCCTCTTCTCGCACAGTCAAGACACTCCTGCTGAACCTGCGGCTCTGAACATCCCCATCCATGCACCGAAACCACAGGCCCAGCCGCAGAGGGAACAACCAAAGCCCACCCCTTCGTCTTCTTCTTTGCAGACCAAGACAGTCCCTTCCAAAAGAACGGCGTCTGAGTTGCAGACCACAAATAGGACCGCTGCCGTAGAACCTCCTCGAAAGATATCAAAAGTCGGTCCTACCCAAAAACCTAGAGCCATTCCCACATCAACCCAGACACCTGTGAGCTCCAAAATGCTCGGCTGCTGTGCTACGATTTGCGGTGACGCTCAGCGTGTGACTCACTTCTAGTCTGGCGTTCCCGTGCTCAAAGTCCCCCCGGCGCAATCGTTAGTTGCAATCCCCGTCCGACAGGTATCTGACCAAATCGGCCCATCTTTCGCGAGTGTATCCCCTCACTTACACAGTCCAGGCGATGTTGAAATCACTGTACGACCATTTCGTAGTCTTGTACCACAAAATATTGCCGGCAAACCCCACTATCGCGAGTGAACACTCGCTCAGGCAAGAACAAGAGGTTTACGACAAGTCGACAAAGCTTACATACCGTAATGTAAGGTATACGCGTGGTAACCCGAAGATGCACCATTTATCGTATCTTTCAGGCTGTAATCTCCAGCATAGCGTCTCTCAAGAAGCGAGATGTACCGCAGTCCGTTGGAGATCCAACTGTCGGGACGGAGGGTGACCTCGCTGGGCGGGTAGAAGCCAAAAGGGCTTTGCGGTCCCTTCGACTGACGGCCTCCCACCTTCAACCGTACCTTCTTTCAAGAGAGGACATGATCACTTGGGGGTATGTGGTTGACATTCCCGAAGGTCCTGGAGGGGATAAGCCCAGTGAGGAAGGGGGTGTGATGAAATGCGAGCGGTGTAAACAGCCGAAGCAAGTACGACGTATGGAGGAAGCTGAGGAATGCGTCTTTCACTGGGGTCGACTGCTCACCAAGAAAGTCAGCGGTATGACAGCGTGATGCGTAGATGGCCTGGTCTTGTCCACTGATACCACTTGAAACAGGCGAGAAAGTAAAACAGTACACATGCTGTTCGGCTCTATCCGCTTCGGATGGTTGTGTTCGCGGACCACACGTCTTCTATGAAGTCGATCCTGTGGATTTACACAAGAGACACGCCTTCACGCACACCCGTCCCCCAGACGCATCTCGACCGGGTAGAACTCTTGAAGTCGCAGCGATAGATTGTGAGATGATTTACACAACGGGTGGGATGCGGGTCGCGCGGGTCTCTATGGTCGACGGGGATGGAAAGGAGATTTTCGACAAATGCGTAAAAATGGACGAAGGTGTACACGTCATGTTGGTCCTATTCCCTATTTTCCACCCTCGTTCTCACTGCTTCGCGGGCTCACAGAGACTTCAACACTCGGTTCTCGGGCATCACACCAGAGGTGTACTCTACATCTGCTCTAGAACCCCTCGCGGACATTCGGGCATCGTTAGACGACCTTATCAGCTCCGAAACCATCCTAATAGGGCACGCTCTCGAGAACGATCTCAAGACACTACGAATGATTCACCTTCGGAATGTCGATACTGCCATAATATTCCAGCATCCGGCTGGACCACCATACAGACGGGCATTGCGAGATTTGTACGTCTCTGTTCTCCCTACGACGGACCTATGTTTGTGGACTGTATATTTTGTAGGGTCAAAGAACACCTCGGGAGGGCCATCCAAACGGGTGGCGCCAACGTTGGGCACTCCTCCGTAGAAGATTCGATCGCGACCCTCGATCTCGTGAAATGGCAGGTAATAAACAAGCCACCTCCGCCTCCGATGCGAACCGCGAAACCTCCACCACCGGCCGCCACTTCTACTTTCGAGACACCGACCCCGACCCCAACTTCCTCTGCTTCTACGGATACGACTACACCGGCAAGTACCCAAATGTCGTCAACACCGACGATCCAGGGGGAACCGAAACCTCCACCGACAGCGGATGATATTCCGTTCTGATTTCTCTCATATTTGTAGCCTGATGGTCGCCCCGTATAAGATCCCTCGGGAACCCTTAGTGTGATGTAACCATTCAAGAATCTTCACCACGATAGGTGTGGAAGGATTACGATTGGTTGTGGAGTGTACAACAGATGTGCGAATGACAAGGCCGGTGAAATTTTCGAGAGTCAAACTCGAAACTCTTTCCCTACGATCCACCACTCAAGAAGTTGGCTGCGAATTTAAAATTTAATCGTGGGGATCATTAGATGTGGATTGACACGTACCACTCCTTGAACCGAGACGTGCTAATGTATCTTCACTGTTCTCCTGATCTTCTATGCTATCCGATTGCGTCACCTATATCGAGGACAATTTCCGGTTATTAGAAAGGGGGGAGATGAGAAGACCGGATGAAGCGAGAGCAAAAGAGGCCGACGCCGCATTATTTCTTCCAAACGCGGTGTTACTTACCACACGAAGGACGGATTTCTTTGACGATTCTTGGAGCTCGCCGGCTATGATCAATTCGTCCAAGACAGAGTACGCCTTTTGGAAGTTGAAGATTCTAGGGCCAGTGATAGGTTATTAGCCCCCCGAGTATTTCAATACCTGGAGCTTACAAGTCCAATTCGCAGACCTACAAGAGAATTTTTAGGTTGGGGTTGTAGACAGGAAGAAGGGGAGAGAGAGACTCACGTTTCCGAAATACCGATCCAAGACTTCGACGTAACGATGGACGATCTCCAGCGTCGCCAGTTCGTTGTCTCCAGCTGATATCCCGCACACGAAGAAAAGGGAAGCATACCGCCTGTAGACGACCTTTGAATCTAAAAACGAAACAACCGTTTCGTCGGCAATGATCAAGCATGACGCGAGGTACAGAAAGCCACGTACCCTTATACTCCAAAAAATTACACATCTTCGTCCGTCTCGCGAGCACGAGCTGCGTCACGTCCTTGACGATCTTGGCTTTGACTTTCTGTGACATCGTCGTGAACCATTTCTGCAATCTGACTTTGCCTTTGAAAGCCGGTGTTTCTCAGACAGAATTCTAGAGATGAAGACGGTTGGATGTGGCTCTGTACCTTGTCGAGATACGAGGAGGATGTAGTTGATCATGGTGTTCTTGGGCTGAGGTTCACGCCCTCCCCCCCTCGATCTCGATCACAGACGGCGTCCCGGGTCACAAAATATATTACGGGCTCACAAGAGCACAAGAGTATGAAGGTGCATCTGATCCAAGTTCTACGACAACATGGGAGCCTCAACAACCCGTCGTACACATGCCAGGAAGATGGAGAGAGTCAACCTAGGAACCAGGTGTGTAAGAGTCAGAAGCGGTGGGCTGGTAGGACGTACTGCACAGAAGACAGAGTGTCTTGAAGGTTCAAGGAGCTCTCCTGCAAGGATGAGTTCGTCCAGGATCTGGGGGAGGAGGGACAAGCGGTTAAGCTCTGGGGGCAGCGTATCCAATTTGGAAATTGAAGATTCTGCCGGGGTGAGTTTAGATAACCGGAATCCAGAAGCTAGCTTACATACATATCAAGCTAGAATCTTAACAATCACCTGGGGAACATACACAAAGGCTTTCTCGCTTTCGTTATCAATCCTTATCCTGTTTTCATTTTCAACGTATCTGTGTACAACCTCGAGTACATGGCGGTCACGCTGCACACGAAATACAAAGAAGCATCGCGACGGTAAATCACCCACAGAATCTGGGGTAGGTCACGTATCGGAGGTAAAAAGGTCGGACTGGAACCGAAGAGCGAAATTGGTCTAAAGAAGAGAAGATGCTTTCCGTCGCGTTGGTAAACGCACCTGTGCACAATTGGTACCTGGGCGAAGGACTTAGAGAGAACCCAGTTGGGTGGTACCATATCCCCACCGAGGGTTTCGGTGCGGGTGTCACGTCCAGCATCACTGTCTCATCTTTGACGTACAAGTGGTGCATCTGATAGCTATCCATCAGAAAGTGCGTAAACCCAACGCTTGTGGTGGGGGGAGGTGGACGAAGAGGGGGTGAGACCTTCCAGAGAGACATTGATGTCGGTGCCGATCGCAGCATTGTTGAAGAGCAACCTCGGCACGATGACAAGGAGATCGCCTCCACGTTGGAATTCCGTCGAACACCCGAGTTCCAGACGTGATACAAGGGAAGCAAAACCAGCACTCCATCCCCCCTTGTAAGCTGACACCGGTCTAGACCGGCCTGCATACATTGACTTGACCGGCCAACTCGATTGACGGTTGTCAGTCAGCGCTCAACGATTGTATGAAGAGTTGAGTATGGGCGGAGCCCGTCCCAAGTTCATTTCGGGGTGATATCCTAGGGCGGGGATGAGGTGGGGAGGTTTTTTTTTTTCCCCCGAACGGCGATCCCAATGGCGAGTCAGCTTGGGGTGTGTCCTCGCCCCACCACACGCGGTCTACGGAATCGAAGAGAGGGTCGACGGGATTCTACATCCCAGTCGTGTCGTCGTTCAAGCGGCGCGGAACCCTCTGTAAGTGTCCATCTTCTCCACACAACTGACGATTAGCTAATTTTCTAAAACCTGACATGCCTTGTGCCCAATCCCGGGTATTGTTCTGCCTTCCCTTCTCCGCTTAGCTTGAAAATCCTCCCGCCCCTGGTTCTAGCAGATGATCGGGCGCCCATCGTTTGTGACCCCCACGCCATCTCGACATATCATGCCACCCACTTGTGACGTACGCGGACTACATGACCCCCGGATCGGCTTCCTTTCATTTATAACCAGCACCCAATCCTTCCGCGCTTTCGCGAGAGATCCCCAGTGTCTCACTTCCCCACTCCTGCGCATCTAACTCGATATGATGCACCTCTCACCTCACATCCAGGACTTCAAACCCTCTAACCAGGATCTGACCAGTCGCATGAACAACACCTCTGGTAGCTCTTCTGCCGTCCGTCGCACCCACATTGGTCCGATGAGTTTCTCCGTTTCGGCCGTCTCACCTCCCCATGGAACGATCTCTCGCATGTCGAGTTCAGATTCATCCGTCGGGTCGGCCTCAGATCCAACTCCACGGCACCGTAAAAAGCGCACAGTTCAACTCGTATTTCCATACGCTCCGTCTATAGTCTCACACGTGAGTTTTTACCCACCGTTCTCCATCATCCTCAGCAACACTAACCCTTGCATCTCGTTCCATCTCACCTAGCCATACACCATCGCATCCGAAGCCGAACCTCTAAAATCAATGCCCCTCTGTCTAATCCCCAAAGATCACATGCGTCAACTCCCCCCAATCCTCCACCTCGGCTGGTCAATCGACGAGGGCAAACTCCTCGAATGGTGCGCAAGCGAGGGTTTCCGTCGCACCACCACCGACATCAACGGTCACCACGTCTTCGATTACACAGAGACTGTAGCCGGAGCTTTACACTACTTTGCTCAACGCTCCGGAGCGGGGACGTTTGATCCTTATATCCAACTTACCTGCCACAAGAGGGAACCGGTTATTGTCGCCCTCACCTCGAATTACTTTGTGTCTGACGAGTTGGAGGGGAAGAGGCGGGAGATCCTCGCCCTCGGCTCCCTGCTGCAGAGGGAGGGCCTTCTCAACCGCGAGTCTGTGGCCGCCAGATGGTATCTCGACTTCAAGGAATGGCAATGGGTCATTAACAGACCAAAGTAGCCATCCGACCGACCCATCATCATTTGTACGTTCCTATGTTGCATCCGTTGAAAAACCTGTACCAGTTCCCTCGTCTTGCACTCGCAATGTTTACAACTCCTTGCTTTATATTTGCTTATCCTACACCTGCTTTTACTACACATGAGAACAATCCCCTTCTTGATACTCACTCCTTCGCCCACTCGCAATAGGAAAAAGTACCCATAATATATCATGTCTATCACCAGGGACTGTTGACGATGTCCGAGTGACCCGGAGCCAACTGGCCTGGAGCGAGGGATGCCCGCGTTGGTCGTTTCAACTGCTTCTTGTTCAACGCTAGAACGTTGTTCTGCAGAGCCACGATCTGTCGGAGATTGTCAGTGTTCGAGTAACTACCATTACGGCCTTTACGCGAGTCGTGGAGCGAGGGCCTAGACTTACGATCTCCTTGTCATCTCCGAACTTGAAGTTGTCTTGGACGACTTGATCCTCGTACCTGTAAACGTACGAAATCGTCAATCGTGAGAAAAACCGAGGTGTAAAGCGGAGGAGGGAAACGTGCTTCTTGATGTGGTATTTGTCCAGGTATCCTTTCTTGACCTTATTAAAGTCCCACGCGACAACGTATTCTCCTGTCGAAGTGACAATCGCATTTTCTTCCTGGTTCTCTCCCGTGTTGAACCTCGAGTCGTGGTTCCGTCAGCCCCAACCCGGAATATCAGGGTTTCTCTCACCACGTACCTGGCAGGTGTGAACGATATCGACTGATTCATGTAAGCCACATGCTCAGCCCTCAATTGCAATCTCCTTGGGATCGGTTTGGCATCGGCGGGGAATGCCCTGTCGAACCCTAGACTTCCCGCATACTTCCCATCACCAATCATCGTGTCAATCAACAGCAGGTACGTCTTGGTCGTCGCCACAATCCATCGCCCGTCACCAGAGACGTCGATTCCGAGGATAGGATCACCCAACGCTGGGAGTGCCGTCTTTGCGTTCTTCCCGATGGTGTCGAACAGCTTGATATCCCCCTTGTCACCTGCCACCGCCAATTTCCCTGAGCCAGTGGTGGTGACGGCGGAGAACTGAGTCTTTGTTGTGTACTGCTTCATCTCCTTCTGTACCATCTTGTTTCCTGACAGCCGAGGATCGATCCTGTACAGCGCGTTCCCAGAGATCCCGACGACCGTTTGTTCTCCCGTTGTCTGCGCGTACTTGTCTTTCGGCGCGACGTGCTTGATCGGAACGTAATCGTCCACTTTCCACTCTTCCACCACCTTGCCCCTTTCAATGTCCAAGGCAAAGAGTGAATTTGGGGCGGCATCGTCGAACAAGATCATCCTGCTGTCCGAGTCGTGCAACATGACCTGTTTTTTTTTCGAGGGTTAGAAAGTTGTGCGTTTGACGTCGCAGGTCCAAGTACCTTCTTGGGATTGAATTTCTTGCCTTTTGTGTTGGAAATGTTCCCGATTGTCGCGTAATACTTGACTTGGTCTCTATCCCCAGAATGTTTGAACACACCGATGTTGTTACCTCGTACAACGTAGGACCGATCTCCTTTGAACCCGACAGCAAGCTGGGAGTTCTTGGCTCCCTTTGTGAGAGCTTCGGGCAATTCGTCTTCTTCCTCTTGCCCCTCATCTTCCTCCGAGTCTTCGGCTAGGGTAACTGAGGTTAGTCATTACAGAAAAACCTTTTCCGTCACCCGTTACCATCGAGTTCGTCTAACACGGCTTCCTCTTCTACTTCATCATCCTCGGCGTCATACATCTCGACATCTTCATTTGACCGTAACGCGTACGCTTGTTCATCGGGCTTCGAACAAGTTAACAGTGACCTCCTGGAACAAGAAAAGAAGCCACCTTTGAAGTCGACCAAGGAACCTGATGTAGCGTCTCCCACAGGGCCCTTGTAAACTGCTCCTGAAAGATGGCGTATGACTCTTGAGCAAGGAACCTGAAACACCAACTCGTCTGGACTCCCTTGTCGTTCATATGGTTCCACGTTAACGACCAAACTTTCGTTGACCATCTCTGGTTCATATCAGAATCGACCTTGTGCCACAGAACGACGCGACCCCTGTCATCTTCTTCGGTCGAGCGCGCGATGATCCAGTACTCATAGCCATTGGTCTTGGAGTTTGTGGGTCGGCCGACGATAGTGGCTCGTCCGTCGGATTGTTTGACAAAGTACTCTTTCTGGCGATCCCAGAGATGGAGCTCTGCTTCTTCGTCGACGAGAGCCGGGTAAGAGTCGAAAGGAGAGGTCGTGATGTTGTCAGAGGAGGCGGTGGAAGCTTGAGATGAGGAAGGTTCAGACGAAACAGCGAGTGATTGCATCTTGGATGTTATGGAGGTAGTGGCGTCGATCTCGGAGGTCCTCTTTCGTGATGATGACTGTTTGGATTTCTGCTTCTTCGATTGCGGAGGCCTTGAAATCCGACATGAGTCTGCGCCACGAGAACAAGTGGTATGGTGAACTGACTTGTAGATGAACTCTTGAAGATCAGCGTCGGTGAGATGATCGGCTGTTGTCTTGTGTTTTCTTTCATACATCGCCCTATACATGCACGTCTCGAAAAGCGCTTGCGTTGCATCGTTCGTCCCAATTGCCACGAACTCGAAGAACTCGTCGACATCGCCTTCCATATCACGCCACACGAACGTAGGCTCGCCTTCGGTTTGACCAGTCCTGAACTCTAGTTCCTCTCCGACCAGAAATACGCGCTCCTCATCGGCTATTTGATCAACAAGTTAGCGACGCAATGACGAAGGTGCGGCAATGCCGCACTTTCGTCCTCTTCTCCTAACAGTGGCTGATCACCCTCCTCGTAAACCCGCGTCACCACCAGTTGGAAATTATGTTCCATGGAAGGAACGCGACGGATTGTGGCCATAGCATCGTTGTAGCTGCACATAAGTTAGGTGAATTCGCTCGGTAGAACAGCGAAGCCAACGAACATGCATTCTCTGGATGTCCTGATGTTACCCGGGCGTACCAGATGCAACTGCCCCGTCGATATCTTGACTAATTCCGCCGCATTTGCATCCTCTGTGGTGTAATCGGGCGTAAATCTCGGAAATGAAGTGATGTGAGGACACGATACTGACGCCACACCCTCCCCATGACTACTCCATCGAACTGGGGTTAGCGTTCGCTCGCAAGCTGGACGTGTGATCACTTACGGCTTTTGAAGATGTTCATCGTTGCGAGCGGAAGAAGGTTATCACCGTTACTGTGACGACTGAGGTCACCTTGGCACAGACGCTGGTCACACGACTCCTAGTCACGCACGGTGATGTCGACCACAGGTGGGTTTCAAAGCGGATAGACATGCGGAGAGCGAGACTTGAAAATCTTTCCCATTTTTGTTAGGAACGCCCGAGCAAAGTTTCAGGAGTAGGGTGGTACCATACACGACTCCAGAAAAGGTGAACTAATGATATGAAAACCTGCTCCAAGCCATGCTCACCGTACGTCTACAGACGAATCTGGGTGTTAATCCAGGATCTGCGACCTCACCACGCATAGTCGCCGCCGGGCTTTCATATGGCAGTATACCAAGTGCATTGGACATGCCTGCGAACGTCAGGAGGGTCACATTGAAAATGGACCCAGGGCTGTTGACGTGCTTCGACCCAGCAGACAAGGAGCTTTATGACCTTTGGGCACCCCAACAACGATGACCTGTCGCTGGTCTTTTGTTTCCGTTTCCCCCCCTCCCCCGGTAATCTATCTTGTGTGATTTCATTTTCTACAACGTGCCCTCATGGGCCTAACGGCCTGGAAACTTCGTGCACAACACGACGGGGTGAACGTTACGTGGGTGATAACAAATACTATTTCATAACCCTTGAAGGAACGAGGCGAGGGATGTGCCTGTTGATTTAATCTGATCCCTTTTTCTTTTCCTCTCCAACATCTCCTGCAACCCGGACCTTGCCTTCCTGTTTTTCGATCCCTTCGATCCGTCTGATGTCGGGACAGTGAGCTGAGCTGGTTCCGCGACAGAGGTTATCTGTGGTGATTGGGATCGATTTTTTCTCTCCATCTCCGCTTGCGTCCCGAGGGATTTAAGGTTCGGATTTTGTCGATTGTGTTTCCGCTGGTTTTGGAAAGCGGCTGCACCACCCTTTACGAGAGGTGACCGTCTGATGAAACCACAAGACCTGCATGTTTTCTGCAAGATAACGGCTGAGGGCCCGGATTTATTGTCTCGAACGAGCCTAGTGTCGGCCGACCCATCGAGCTGAAATCTCCCACACCCAAGACAGTGTGTGTCCGCGAGATCGTCAATGGGTCGATCTCTCTCCCTCTCCTCTTCTTCTCCCCCGAAGCGAAGGTGACGCCGTGCTCGGATTATATGAATGGCAGAGAGCACGGGAGAAATCGAGTGGAGGGTCAAAGGGAGAGCGTATGGTGGTTGCGAAGACATAGGTAGGATCACGTGGACTACAATGGCGGATTTCGACCGAGAATCGAATAAGCGCCTGACCCCGATTCTATTGTTCTTTGAGTTTGTGCTTACCGCGGTGTCACCAAAATTGAAATAAAAACACGAAGATGCCCTCGGTCTCTTTCTTTCCGCCACTCTCTTCTCCTCCACGGTCTTGGGCCTCAACATGCCTCACCATCACTCGAATTCGATATCTTACCCAACCCCCATCGACATTCCGTCTCACAAGAGACAGGCTTCGGTCAAATCTCACAAGTCCAAACAGTCTTCGTTGTCTGGCACAATGTCATGGCTGTCAGGAAACAAGGCCACTAAAGCCCCGCACACCGCCGCCTCTCCTCCGCTCCGGATATCCGAGCCCAAGTTGAACGACGTCTTTGGTCGAGTCGAACAAGCTCCCACCGTGACCATTGTACGGACACCGCAGGAAGCCCTTACCACTCTCCAAAAGGAAAAGGCGAAGGAAGGTTGCTCCGAATCCCTTGATTCGCGTCCAAAGCGTTCGGAAACCCAACGGACGCAAGTCGACGGCTACTTCCCGCGGAACGCATATCCTTCGTCCCCCACTAGTCCCACTAGTCCGCCTTTACCGCCCTTACCAGAATTACCGCGGGTCTTGTCCAAGTCGTCTTCTAAACCAATTATGAAACCCCCACAACTGCCCCTTCCCCAGGTCCCCCGACCGATACCATCCCCGCCGCGGTCAGCCCAGGCTTCATATCCTTTATCATTAAACGAATATTCCATCAAGTCCCCCGTGGAAACGGCACCTCCCCCTTCACCTTCACCTCCGCCCTTTGATCCGATTCTTCTATCTACCATTCCATTACATCCAATCGATCCAAAGAAGACCATAATCACTCTCGAGACGAGTACCGAGTCGTTCAAGACCACCATGGCCACTCTCATCTCCCACGAAGAATCCCACTTTACCGAGTACTTTTCCAAGGTCTTGACGGAGGCGCGTAAGAAGCAACATTCCGAGACAAGTTCCGTTTATTCGCAATCGAGTGGGATCGAGCAGAATTTGGACTCGATCAACTCCGTTTTTGCGAATCACATCCCGGCGTCTGGTTTGCTCGCCCCTGCACCTGCTGCACTACACGTATTTTTGGATCGTCCCAGTGCTCCGTAAGTTTTCACGTGTTCTCATTCAATAACGTCCTCCACGACCGTCGAAACTCAATACTGACCCGGCTCATCGTTATAGATACACACACATTCTGACCTACCTCCGCACCCCTACCTCACCTAACCAACCAGGCGTTCTACCACGAGCCGTTCGGCTCTCATACAAGTGCCCTCCTGCGATGACCGAAACTGTCCTCGAATTAAGGGATGAAGCTAATTTCCTCAACCTCGAGGAGTTATCCAAGTTGTGCACGGAGGAGCTATCCAAATATTATACCCCCGCCACCAGCTCCTCGAAGTCTATCGGCTCGAGTTCGACAAGATCTTCCAAACGGCCCTCTATCTCACATGCCCAGAGCCACCATCAGCTTGGTGTGCGATCAAAGAACCTATCTGCGCACAGCATCCACCAGTTCGCTGAGGACCCGAACGAGGCCGAGTTCGACACTCATATACCCACGCCGAATTCGAGCACCCATTCTTCCAGAGAAGGTTCCAGACACGAGGCGACTGCCACTCCCACCCCTCCTCTATTTTTGACCCAACTCCGTGGTCACGGAAAGTCGTTTTCGAACGTTCACCCTTTGCCGTCTTCCAAGTCTACCTCCGCATTGCGGAGCGATCCGTCGATGACGATGAAAGTTCGTCCCAGTCCTGCCTGGTTATAGGCACCCTCTTTGTTTTTTCCCTCAGTCTCGATCATTGCATTCAAAGTTCCTCCCTTGCATCTTGATATCCCATGCTGAAATCCTCGTCCGTATTCCTCTGTACCCAAGTTCCTTATCTTGTCGCATAGATCCGCTCATTGTGTTTGCTTTCCTCGCTTTCCTTGCCACGACCCCCCTCATGACTCTCCTACATTCCATTTCCGGTTTATTATCTCGACCACATCTATTTTTCTTTTCATAGTGGCAGCTTATGTCATGGTCCTCGTTTCCTACGATGGCTGTTTTTCCCACATCGTTCACATGCAAATTAACATGCTTCATCCGGGCGGCCCTAAGACGTAAGAGATGAAATCACACTGAAAATGACGGCCTGGAAAAGC
>Ga0307514_10002773_pt1 | contig 17616 bp, 24 predicted proteins | sample 16_EM_MG_FD_203088 | JGI IMG/M metagenome (GOLD analysis project Ga0307514, IMG submission 203088) | Populus trichocarpa ectomycorrhiza microbial communities from riparian zone in the Pacific Northwest, United States - 16_EM | ecosystem: Host-associated > Plants > Roots > Unclassified | place... | reverse complement strand
TCTCGTGATTGATATGAACCCCCGCTAAAAGGCATATCACTGGGCCGAATACTTGCGAGTCTCGGCGTGGTATGCGCTGTCCGACTCAACAAGTCCCATTATCACTGTTAGAGGAGAACCCCTAACAACGGCTCCGTTTCTTTGGCGGTGGCACCCTTGTAGTTCATATTGCCTTATCACGGAGCACCTGGTCTAGATGGAGGAGCTCTTGCCGGTTGTCCAAATCGTCTTCTTTAATATCGGATGACACGGTAGACTGTCCAGGGTCTTAACTTTCGTCATTGCTGATGTCCCAATCGGTATTGTCATCATCCTGGTTCATCAGAATTATAGCCCGGACATTAGCTATCTCCAACACTATACTCGAAGGCTGGGTTGGATATTCAAACATTTGATTGGCAATGAAGATTGGCTGTCTTCTGCAATGCACGTGCAAGTGCTCACTCAAGGTGTGCTTCTTGGTTCTTCTGTGAATAGTGATTCCTCACCGGGCTGGCCGTAGGTTCCATGTTTGATGAAGTGAAGTTGGGAATGTAGAGGGAAGTGTATAAGGGTAAATATAGTACAAAGTTTAATAGAATAACGGGAAAACAGGGCAACAAAGTAACACATGGTCGAGCAGGATGCAATTCGAGGCGTGCCTGGAAAGAGTCTGGAAGACATGTCGGCGGTTTATATGTAAATAGCTGATGCTAGTTCTCTGTTGCGATTTAGGAAGCGTCAGGTGCACCGGATTGATGGATTCTTCTTGCCTCCAATTCCCACATGTTAGCACTCGTATCCAAGTACGCTATTGATACAAGAATTAGTGGTTGGTTTAAGCCAACATACCTAGAATTGAACAAGACGCACCTGGAGAACTTGAGACATTAACAAGGTTGTATCGCTAACTAACTCTCAGGACCGGACATGGGAAACTGAGAAATGGGTTGATCATGATCGCCCCTGAATATGACTCCGCCAAAGGTAGTTCATTATGCCTCTAGTTTGAGCATATGAGTGGTGACCGCGTGGCACAGAATTGTCAGTGTGTTGAAGATTCTTGCAGAACTTGGACGGAGGATAGAGTTGGGATCTTGGTGAGTGGCAACAGTTGAAGTTACATGGGTTCAAACTGAGTTTGTTGCTGATAGTGGATAAATATGAATCTCCGAATGCGGTATACCAGTCGGAAGGACACCCTATTTTCATGATATTGTGTTGTTTTAGGATTCTGCAGCAAAGTTAGCGGTCAATTAGGCAATGTCGTGTGCAGAACTTCACTTTCAGCAGTCCGAGTCTGCTGAATCACAATATGTATGCAGTAGTAAGTGTAAGTGAATATGTATGCAGTAAGTGTAAGTGAAGACGGAGGATTTGGGATTACAAAGGCGAGACTTAACATAGAGGAGGAATAATGGTAAAGGTACAATGAAGATTCAGGCGTAATCTAATCGATTCCAGTTGTCCTCAATGCCAAGATTGCTAGCGAATGGGTCATTAATTGTCACTCATATTAAGATGCTGCGCATAATATCTTGTAAGAATGAGATGACTGCGTCATGAGGCTTCATCTGACGGCGGAAAGACAAATGACAGCATGCAATTCCGGCCAATTGAGGAGCAGTGAGCATTAAATCTGGATACAGGATTCAATCCAATGTAATGACTGGGATTGTAGGCTCGCCTGACTTTGACAGTTACTTGTACTCTCAGAAACTGCCTTTTCTAAACTCGAACTTTCATCACGATTTGTACTTCATGCACTCTTGGGATTGGACATTGGCGGAAATCAGATATTGTCTGTATATGATTTGTGACAAACTTGAGGCATTCAAGACATGCGCTGGGCGGGAGATTGCCGGTCACCGATTGAGCTGTTGAGCTGAGACTGGAATTCAGATTCTATCTCTTCGAGCTCTCTTGATGGAAATTGGTTCATAATGTATATTAAAATATGGGTTTCTGGTGGCCCAAACATACAAGTTAGTCATAATGTAGTTACGACTGCATTAGAAGCGTTCTGAATTTAAGCCTATTCGAGGAAGTGTGGTATACAAGTGAGCAGGGTTTGCCGGTCATCTGCAGAATCGCTGAGCAGAAGCTGTCTTTTGAGGTTCACTCTCTCAAGGTGTAGCTCGATTATGGAGCCCGAATGACAGAAGCTATTTTAGCATCTTGGAAATGGAAGGTCCGAACATACATCTCAGTCAAAATCCAGTTAAGTGTCGTTACATATCGCCCAGGGCTGTGCATCTACGGTAAGCGTGTGGTGGGCACCTTCCTCCAACGGATAGGTTGACACGGAGCTTGACAGTTATGGCAATTAAGCGGCGGCCTTCACATACTGATCAAGCATAGATTCAGATATCAGCTTAGGCCGAGTGGGATGAGCCGCGCCTGCACCTAAATGTTTAGTGTCTGAAAGATGACACTCTGTGTGTGCTGGCAGCCACAGATTCAAAGCATTCAGGAAGGAGAAAATTTGCTTGGAATGTAGCAAAATGAATTATTCAAGGGCAATGCGAAGTGGGGATACACGGTTCAGAGGCGTGCCTGGAGTCGGATCATATGTAAATAATGAGTGGCTGCTGGTCAAAATTGGCCGGTGAATAGAATATGCATGCGGTGTCAAATCTGAGACCATCAACCGTGACAGGAGAGTGAATTTGAGGTGTGCCTGAACTTCATTCCTGAGTGAGGAAATACTCAGCTGTATGCTTCGGGTAAGCTTGGAATACGCGAGCCGTGTCTCAGGATACGATACATGAACTCGATATCCCTTGGACTGTCTGTCTCTCCCTGCCTGATTTGAGATATACTGTACTGGATCTGTCTCAGGACGGTCGAGAAGTTGAGAGCGATTCTGTTGTGCAATCGACTGTAAATTATTCAACATTGATGATTCAGTGAATATCTCGAATTCTTTCGTGAATCTAGTATCCGGTACGCCTGAAATAGACAAGCAACAAGGAATTCGTATCAAACTTGGAAGTTTAGGTGCACGTGAAAACACAGATCTCGTCTGAAGATTTTGGAATCACAATTCCACGGACAATATATGATGAAGATGAGCAGTGACTGCAGCTCGACAGATTCCCACACAGAGAAATATACGGTAGCACGGGATTTCACTTGATCCACCATTAAACTGGCACACCTGGTTTTCATCATATATTGGTTCATCCAAATGAGGCTATGATTCAGTTTACCAGATATCAGTTTACCATTGCCATCATCTCATATTCATCACTATAATTATCTAACACGAAATCGAGTTGAGCTTTAACCAATACTCCTGGACTCCTCAATTGCGCCTTATTCTCCATTTCATTTGCCTATTTTGCATCAGTTGGTGAGATTGTGTTGGATGAATGTTTAACGAGGCGTACCTTGATTACACTGCCCAGATAATTATTGGTCATCTTCACCATCTGACGACACGCAGTCTCCACGCTCTGTAAGCCGCTTCGTATGGTCCTGACGACACTCCAGAATCCGGTATATCATTGTCGTCGTGATGTTCGGTCGGTTCATCAGACCATGCAGGACTCTCATTTGAGCCACTCCAGAGAGCTGGTGGACATCACTGGCTCTATTATCATAACCATTGGGTCCAGTGTTCAGTAGCCATGTGTGTGGAACTCTGTTTTGCTCCAGCCGGACAACCCGTGCAAATCCCTGGCGCTGCTCATTTAATACCTAGAACTTCTGAGTTATTACTGCATGGTTTGCTGCTGTGAGATTGAGGCCTGTCCCACCCACTTTGGGTGTAGTTACAAACACAGAGGGATTTGGGGAATCTTGGAATTTGAGCTGCATTTCTGTCCGCTCATCGTTGCCCATTTCCACAAACATGTAGAATATATCCAAATTGTCCGCAAAAAACTGTGTGAACCACCACTTCAAATGACGAACTTGGCCTGGCAGAGGACAAAATAGCACCACCTTTTAAGGAGGAGGAGGTGCATGTGGCAAGGTGCTTTTAAGACTTTCGGGTTTGTGCAGGAGTGCCTGGATTGATGCTTCATCCTCGTCAGGCTCGGGATACTCCGCAGAATCGTTGACAAGCATTGGCAGAAATGTGTCTCTCAGCCATCGGAAAATCGGAGAATCCACTTAAGCGTCGAGTGGCCATTCATCGTACCATTGCCCTGAAACGTCAATTCGATCCTCGGTGTCTCCCAATACCAATCAGAAACATGCCAGCCACCATCTATGAACCCTGCACACTCCGGAATTACCCCGTGAAGCGAATCTCTCCACAAGGGTCGTTGGTTTAGCTTGCTCGTCCTCAGTCCATTCGAGATCAACATGGTGTGCATTCTCCTTCGGTATCCGAACAAGTGGTTTCCCATTCGCGAGTTTCAATTCTGACCACCTCCTTGTCATCCAGGGCTTTGCTATTTGGATCATCCGGTGTGCCGCATCCTGTTGAGCGTCCTGGTCTTCAGTCCGGATGGCATACATCAAACTCTTCACTGCGGAATACAGTACATCGGCACTGTGCATTTCCATCACTGTCTTGTCGTCTGGATGTTCAGGCGCACCTGAAAACAGCCACATCGCCTGATAACACCAGTGATAGAGTGAATGGAATCCCGGAGTTGCAGTGACTTGAAGTTTGAATCCAATTCTCGCATTCGTCGCAATTCGCCAGCCCACACTGTTTTTTGTCTTGTATCGATGAGACTCATCAAAAATCCCAAAACTGCAGGAACAGTGTGAGAGTCGGCCATTGCTTGATGGTTTCGCTCTGGATGTTAAGGTATCATACGACACAAGGTGGATAATCCATCGGTTTTCTGGCTCGTCAATACTGGTGTTCAGATCCTCGTGGGTGAGATTCGCATTTTCGGCGTGCAACAAGTTGACGAGTTTGAAATCGGTTCCATGTGTCAGCTTGTCAATGACAGTCTTGAAGCTCTCTGCAACCCAGGGCATTGTTACCACCAAGATTCATTCATGGGCCGATATCAATGCTGGATGTCCGTGAGGCGGTGTTGTCTGGATCTCCAATAGGCGGCGGGGCACAGAATTCAATCTCTGGAGCGGATACCACTCCCGTTCTTCACCAACAATGCCAGGAAAGTCGTTGTCCGCCAAAATCACCCACTCTTCAAAGGTATTCCCCCATAAAATAAACAGTGGCAAACCCATTACGACTTTCTCAGTCAGCAGTTTGCAAATCATTGCCGCAGCAACCGAGGTGAAAGTCTTTCGAAGACCCATTTCATCTGCGACCAGTGCTCCTGGCATATCAGCATCCCACACCCATCTCCTCACGATGAACCAGATGGTCCAAACCTGGTGCGCCAGAAACTTAGTTCCAGGCAGGCCTGGAATTGAATACTTGTGGCCTGGAACACGGTCAGCTGCTGATTGGCGAATAGGATGGGCATTCAGCAGCCTGACCGCCTCATCAAGACACTCATGTTCAAATTCGTTGTTGATTGTGTTGAGAACAGTGCTCAATACTGAACTGGTATTTTCTGGATCGAGGACCTCCTCACCATCCTCCACTTGCTCCCTAACCTCCCATGCACCTTGGTCGGTCTTCTTTTCGTCCTCAATGATCTCTTTCAGTTGCTCTGAGGTAAGTTGGGCAGATGGGCTCATATTCCGGCGCTCCTGAAATTCATTGCAATGTAAGGTATTTCACTGACAAGCATTTGGACCCAATAATATGTGGAATATAATCAATTCTATTCACTCAATCAGAACTTACATTAATACTATCAATCTCTTTCCCACCTGCCTCCTCATCCACCACTCGTTCATTTTCATCAGATCCCTCCGACGTCTAAAAATACTGATTAGCAGTGGGCATAACGAACCGGAAAAAGGCTAGCGGGGATTACCTTCGCCGGTCTTATTACGTGCTCCGCAATATCCTTCCCTGTCGCTGCCTTCATGTCTACCAAAAATAGGTTCACATAGTGTCCCAGTTTCAACTTCAAGGCATTTGAAAGGGAACTGTTGTATGATATCTGATCATATAGAGGGTCATTCATCATTTGCCCCGGTGCGTATAATCCCATATACACTTCGTCTAATTCTTCCTGCGTCAAGTTACATTTGTATAACGCAGTCAGACAGTATGGTTCTTTCGGGCTACAATTTTTTTCGATGAAATCAGTCAGCTCCTCCCAGTGCCTCACATCGGTGTACAAAGTGTGGAATTGCATGCTGGATGTCGGGTCATTGTTGGCGTTCAGCACTCAACGAATTACAACCATGAAAGTTGTATTTGGTAACTCTGGGACGTTACCTCTCGCTTTTTTGCCCGTGCGCTCACCCAAATCTGTCGCCGGTCGCTTGTTGCCTCGCCTTCCCTTCTTCGTTGCCTCCCGAACCTCACTTGCACATTTCTTCAGAATCATCTCCACGCATTGTTGCTGAATTCATTTGGCATTATCGAAATTTTCCAAAGGCAGCCAGGTCTCAAAAGTATCCAAAAAATCTGCAACCGCCATCACCCAGCGCAGGGGTCCATCTCGCAACTGTTTCAAACGGTTCTGTCCAGGGATAGTAGACCGATGCTTCTTCTCGAGAAACCCAGCCACCCATACTTTCTTCCACTTGTTGAAGGCACTAAAGTTGGGCTGCCCCATTCTTTTCGCAAATTGCTTCAAGGAGAATTCCATTTGCTTCAAGCTAATTGGGGCTTTGCCTTCAGCCCTGCCCAAGTCTGAAGAATCATCACTGTCAGCATCTGCATCGAATTCGTCATAAGAAATATCTGGTAATGGGGGCAAATCCGCAATCCCTACCACATCTGTCCTGCGCGGTTCCGCTGCCGGCTGAAATCGTTTCGTTGGGAGGCTAATGGGAGGTCTCCCAGGTGCGCTGGGAATTTGTCCGTATGGAGTAGAGGAGGACGATGTCGGCGGATTGACTGGACGGTTTCTAGCTGGTGCTGGAGGCACTCGAGGTGTGCCTGGAGATGACGGCTCCTCTCTGGCGAATTGCTGAGAGGGGAACATTTGAGGTCCACCATAGCCACCTTGGGGGAAGTCATATCCTTGCCACGATACCCCATAACTCTGATATGCTTGGGTTGCACCATCAGAGCTTGGTTGCGAGCTTGGTGTCATCTTGAATGGGGCAGGGTGGAAAAACTGCGGAGCGCCTGGAAATGGAGGCTGTGAAGGCGGGTAACTATACCCCAGTGGAGGATGAATTTGATTCGGGGGTTGCCCGAATTGAGTGTCTTTGCTCGGTGTATTTCCTGCATTATTGTCAGATGCTCCCACATTGTCTTCTGGGCGTTGTTGTGAGCCAAACACCCCACCCGATGGAGCCATATTGGTTGTGTTCGGTGGAGATCCATTCGTCGACATCGTATGCGGACAAAAGATGACGGTAAACAAATTATCAATTCAATTGGTGATTTCGAATGAAGCGGAGTATAGTTGAGAATATTGAAGGTAGCAGTGACCTTCGGCGGAATGAAGGCCTCTTATATCCATCATATTTGTCTTGAACTGAGGTGTTTCACTACACCTTTGATCCATGAAACCTGGCTGAGAAAAAGACATCATAATCACCCACATCCTGCCTTTCTTTGTTATATGCTTGAATTCGTATACTAGGAACTTGGATAGATGCTCACCTTTATTCGGTTCATGACTCTGAAGGTCATAGAAGGGATTCGACATGAGATCTTCAGGAAACCAACAACATCTATATCCGGTTGGAAGGTTAGCATGACTAGGCATCTTACACTTAAAATGTATGTGCACAACCTACTACTTCATTCAATTTGAGGCCTGTTAGTCGAGCAGCAACAGTGATTACTTCCTTTTGAGCTCCTTGTGCAAACTTCGTTGTCCCCTCAGGATCCACCCACCGGTCAAGGATTGTTACTTACAAAAACTTCCTCCCAGCCTATCAGTTCTCGATGATCATCGACCGGGCATACAGCCAGCTAGGCATCTTACCTATTCATTCATTGTATTGAGCTGATGTTATCCGCTGCTTGAGGCTCGAGCGTAGACATAATCTGCACAATGCCGCAATGACGTAGTATACGATAAGGCCGATCATAGTAGCACCTGATAAAGAGTATTAAAAGTTGATTGCAGTGATGACAAAAGAAACTTTCTCTTCTAACGATTTTCAGTAGATATAATTCTAGTTTGTGAAGAAAACTGATTGTGAGGTGACTTTGTTTTACCCCTCCGCTACATTTGGTGGGGTGTGATGTGGGTTTGAAAGTGATACGCTAACCTGAGTTAGCTCGCTTTGAAACAAATATCGCTGAGGCTCAAATCCAGCAACAAAGCATACCCCCTAAAGCATCATCGAGATTCATCAGATCACTGAGCGATTCTCAAATATGGTCAACACTCGCCGGAAACATGTTAAATGCTTTATCTGCAAAAAGAAATTATACAACGAGAACCGACTGGAAGCTCACTATCAACAATATCACCCAATATCGATGATTGAAGGGCTATTACCCAACTGCATACTACCGACTGCTGGCTGGAATCACCCTGAGCCCTCATGGTTTGACTACAGTAGGTGCACCTGAATGGCCATCGACAAGCTGTCAATCAATGATCTACTCTTAGACAACGTACCGGGTGCACCATCACCAGAAGATACTCCCAACGAAGAACCTGTCGACCCTCAGCAGCCTGATCTCACCTGTACCCCTGATCCAACCAAGACAAAGGCTCATAGGCAGGTAGTTGGAGTGGAAAATGCGGGGGGGAAAGCGTATGGCAAAGCAACTGGATTGTACAACAAGCATTGAAAGTACTCAGAACAATGGAATCCATGGCATCCATTTCGGTCCGCACACGACTTTCAGCACACTCAGTCGTTTAGCCAGCAAACGAAAACCTGGATTGATCAACATCTCAGGCGTGGACTGGACAACTTCAACATCGAATCATTCCATTCAGCTGATGCCCTACCAAAGCTCCTCTCTGAACTCGGTTTCGGGCTCGGCGATGACAGTTGGATTGAAGATGACTCACATATGTTCGGAACATTATACTACAGGGATATTTTCAAATGTATCCAGTTCCTTTTGGCACATCTCCCATTTCAGGCGCACCTCGATTTTGAACCGGTGCACCTCGCTGACTCTGCGGGTCGTCGAATCTTCTAAGAAATGAACATGGGCGATTGGTGGTGCGATACCCAGGACCAACTTCCTGCAGGAGCGACGATTGTGCCAGTCATATGTGCATCCGACAAGACTCACTTGACCAATTTTTCGGGCGATCAGCATGCCTGGCCTCTGTATCTCACAATTAGTAATATTCGAAAAGATATCCGCAGCACACCTAAAAAGCGCACCTGGATTCTTGGCAGGCTGATCCCATGTCCGCCGAAACGTTCCAAGAACATTGACGAAGCCTGGCATTCCGGGGTTGGAACTGTGCTGTCTCAACTTAGGCATCTTGACATCACTGGCCCTGGCTTGAAATGGGATTGTGCAGATGGATTCCAGCGACAATGTTACCCTCTGTTGGCTGCCTGGGTCGGGGATTATCCGGAACAAGTCATGGTTGCTCAAGCCTCATATGGCTCATGCCCGATATGTGAAAGTCCCAAAGGTGCCCCGATGGGGCATTGAACTTTTCGACCACTCGATAACTCAAGAGACCAGCATATTTACTCGGAGCTGCTGGAGGACAATAATATTGATGCTCTGCACACTGTAGTTGTCGACCCAATCTGCAACCAGTTCTGGCAATACCCTCTCTGCAATGTCTATCGGCTTTGGCAGCCTGATGAATTGCATTAGCTGCTCCTGGGTTTAGTTAAAGACTTGTTGCACTGGCTACTCAAATACCTGAAAGCAAGAAATGTCAAGGATCAATTTGACAATCGATCCACATAGGTGCCACAATATCCCAGCCTACAGCACTTCTCTAAACCATTCGATTCATTGAAAAGCGGCTCCTGGCAAGGCAAAGAGATCCGTGGAATGATCAGAACACTGGCAGTGAATTGCGCTCCAATTCTTGACTGCTCCAAAGATGACTGGAAAACTGTGGTGGAAAACGCCTCCAATGAAATGGTAATGGAAGCAGTGCGGGCATTATGTGAATTCTCTCTCCTTATTAGCCATCAAAATCACTCTGATCTATCCCTCAAAGTACTAGACGATGCGCTAAAGCGATTTTATCAGAAGAAAGACATTTTTCGAGAACAGAAAATGTTGAAGTCTGCGAAGGCCAAAGTGGATGACTTGTTGGCAACGGAATCCCATCAGTTACGCGAACAAAAGATTCATATGATTCGTGCTGCAATGGAGGCCCTAGTGTATGGGGCTGAAAAGGTTTCCACAACAAAACGTAGGATATTTCAGGTGCGTCTGAATAGAGCCCGATAAGCGGCAACCACTTGGTCAGATACTGATCGTCAGAAGGCAAATAAGTGATTGGAGCGCGAAATCCATCAAGTGACACCTGCTAAATGCAAGCTTTTCGATAAATTATTCCAATGTCAAGAGCGAGAACTATTGCAGGAAGTCGGGACCAAGGCAATCGGTCCCAGAAGCAAATTCGCCAAACAACTTGCCCTAAAGAAAACTGCCGCCGAAGACGAGGCTAACGGGGCGGCAAACATGACCGCCAACAAGCGACTGCAATTTCAGATCCGCCTATCCGATGCCGAGACAGAAGCCACTACCTGGAGCTTGGCTGGTATGGAGCGTGTCACTAACCAGCTGGAGAGAGAGATTTATGGCATCACCTTGAATGAACAGAAGTGGTTCAAGACGGAGTTCTCCATCCGCATGATCGAGTTTGAATCTTGGTTGGAGACAATCGGCATTCAGGCGCTCCGGAAAACCATTGAATAGCGCATGATACATTTCGGATATCCAAAGATGCATCTTGTGAGCGATATATCAGAGTCAATTCGTGGAATGGGTTCCGGTGACAATTTTACCACTGATATTTCTGAACGGCTACATATTGCCAATGTGAAAGAGGCATATCGATCTAGCGACAAAGTCAATTACATTCAACAGATGCTCAAGCACAATGACTGGTGTACCGGTCTTGAGTATATGGAGGAGACACTGTCATATCTTGCACTCGAAGGCTGGTACGATATTGACTCTGCAAAAGTTTGCAACCTACTGTCCACTACCGATAAACGGCGAACTACACGCAGAGCCCATCTGTTACGTCTCCAAACAATCCAGAACGAGCCCATTATCCGCCCTGTATCACAGCAGGTATATCATTTGAGAGAAACGCATGTCCGCGGAGTGTGCAGAAGTATCAAATCAACCTCACTCAGAGATGCATCAGAAGATTTCGGAATTCCCAACTTTGGACAGCTATTCCACGTGCAAATTGATGAGGACTGGGGACACGAAGTTAGTGGACTCGTGCTTAGATATGATCAGAATGTACTCATAGGCAGTATATTTATTAAACTCCAGAATGGGCTGTTGTATTACCGTCAACCATTTCACAACCCGACTTCTGTTGAGCGTCTGGGACTTGATTGCAAGGTAGAATATACCAATGCCAACCAAGGGATCATACCTGAAGCTCAGAACATCTGGGTCCAGTATACGCAAAGTGAAGAGAATGACCTCGATAACACCTTCCAAGGTCGAATTCCTTGTTTTCCGGTATCATACTTCAGCTGGACTCCACAGAATCAGATCCTCCAATTTCAGGAGCGTCATCCAACCGGGAAAGCATTATTAACCTTTTCTAAGAGGTGCAAGATCACTCAGCAATGCGTATTACGTCCTCAACCTCAAGAATACGTGGTGGTGATTCCAACAAAGTACAAAGATCTGCATGGTTGGGCTGATTGTGTCGACGGGTTCATCTGGGTTGTCAAACAAACAAATAAGATGCATATTGTACCTGTTGGAGCAATAGTGGGGCTGGCGCATTTGGTGCGGGAGAACGCCACATTGGGCAGCATGGATAGCGTATGGCTTGTAAATAATCATGTTGATTTAGATACCTACTGGACTGTATATTAAGTTAGATTAGAATGCCTAATTCAGGTGTATAGCTGTGAGATAGATTCTCGAATTTTACTATTTGATATAGATATTATATATTTATCACTCCCGGAGAGTCTGGCTCCAGGTGCACCGGAATCATCTTGGAGACAAGTGTCGTAGTCCCAGCAGCTCCGAAATTTTGCCAACTTAAACGCATGATTTTATAGCATTCTGAAGACGACTTCATACTCTTTAGAATATTCTGGTATTCTGTTTGGCTACTTCAGGAGCGTTGAGAAGCACCTGAAGTACTCTCAGAGTACCTCAGAGGTACATCGATTTGCATTCAGCCTGTTCCGGAGCCTTTGGGAGCTTCTGGAAGGATCGGTGAGGCTGTTCGGAATAGCTGAGTCGTTGAGTAATGACTTCTGAACCATTTTACATTTTGCAGATGGACTCTGGACCGACAAGGAAGAGTGGGATACTCTTATTCTTCGAGGAATAAGAGATTGAGTCTGGGAAGATGAGGAGAATTGGACAGGGAAGATAGGCGGCTGTATTTTGTCCAATAAATGTTGTATTGATTATTGGGACTTAAATTACCCCCATAACAACTATGACGTTGGCATTTTGCCTGGAGCAAATACTATTCATTAAGTTGATTAGCATTGGTGGCAAATTCGTCTAGTTCTACATTTGCATTGTGTTGGCTGGTCGCCGAGTAAATCTAGGATGCATTAATTAATAACTAGGAGGAGTTATTCATTGTGATAAGGCATAGCCAATATGGGGAATTGGCTGAATGTTCCAACTACTGATTCATACGGGCGTGAGATGTCAAAGTTGAAGTTATGGTCTGATTTCATCACCTGAGATGATATCATGCATGAACATGATAACCAACAGGATTCATAGCCACCTCTTCCAGGCGCATTCTACGAATGTAAGGTGCACAGATACATGGCTATCATGAGTGATTTTAATCATAGTCTGAACAGGGTTTCGAGAGACTATAAAGAGATCACATTGCTCCAGCAATGAAAGATGGCATCAGACATCAAACCAAAAAACAAGTACCGACCAGTGAAGAAGATTTTTATTTATTACTGCGTTTTGATGACACCTATACCGACAATATATCTGCGAATCTATTAGCTTTGTGTAGTGGCAGCCCCGCCCCATTGGACAAGCATTCAGCTACGGATGACAATATCATTTGAAAACGAGAACGACATCATTGTGTACGCATTCGAATAGATCAAATCCTATGCCAGTGTAAGGGCGCGTACGCTGGCGCTCGGCAGTATAAGGATATAGTATGGAATATGGTTGCACACGAGTGTGAGTGAGATTAAGTGTAGAAGTAAGTGGTAAGATAGTTGGTACGGAGCTAAGTCTCCGTCGTGATGTCAGTATAAGGGTTGCGGTTACCCGGCACTGGACACCTCACATGACTGTCAGGCAACCCTAACCACGCATGCTTGACAACGCCATTACATCATCCCCCTCTTTTAGGGCAGATCTCCCGGGCTGCTAAGTACAAGTAGAAAACAAGAACCATCCCGCATACACGCTCGTACGATCCCACAAGTCCAACAACTGATCAGTACGTCCAGGTTGACCTTGCGGCACACGGGGAAACTCCACCTCCAATTGAGTGGATTTCCGGAGGTGGTAAAACCCATGCCAACGCCATTTGTACTGGACCGGGTCCAGACAACAGAATAAAGAAGGAAATGCCCAATTTGACCTCGTCTCCATCTCTCCATTTCTGTCAATTCTTCCACTTCCGAGATCCGACTTCCTTCATCTCCGCAGCTTATTCGGTTGGTCTCGGTGGAACTCGTCGATTAGTTCATGAGCATTCTCGAGGTTTCCGAACTGATCCCAGCTTGTGCGTATGTGGCTGCATCCGGCCCACTGAACGAGGGAGTGTAGCTTCCGGTAACACTGCATAGAGTCAAGAATCCGTTTGACCTCCCATTCCTCCGAATCGTCAACTATTACTGGATGTGGTTCCCAGGGTGGTTGACCTACGACCGGCGGTGTGTAGTGATTGAGCTGCGACACATGGAAGACGTTCTGATTCTGCATTGCTTTCGGCAAGTCTAGTTTGTAAGCATTCTTATTGATGATCTTACTTACCGTATACGGTCCAGTGCATTTGTAGTCCAGCTTCTTTGACGGTCTAGTCGTTCGGAAGTGTCGAGTCGAGAGCCACACTTTGTTCTCGACTTCGAAGGTCACGTCCTTTCTGCCAGCGTATTTTGATTGCCATGCCTGGGCTTCCAACAAGCTCTCACGGAGAAACCGGTGGGTCTCTTCCATTCCCGATGCTGTTGCGTCCGCCAGTATTTCCGACCTCATATTTGATGGGGCTTTCGGTGGCTTGAACTGCATTGGCGGGTGGTAGTGGTTGTTGGCCCAGAATGGCGTCATTCGCGTTGAGTGGTGGACGGAATTGTTGTAAGCAAACTATGCTGAAGGTAATGGTTATACCCAGTTGTCCTGCTCGTAGTTGCAGAAGGCCCGTAAGTACTGCTCCATGGTCTGGTTTTATCGCTCCGTCTGGCCAGCGGTCTGTGGGTGAAACGCGGTCGACAGTCTGTGATTGATGCTTAGGTGAAAGCAAACTCGTTTCCAGAATCGGCTGGTAAACTCCTTTCCGCGATCGGTTAAAATATTGTCTGGTACGCCACGTTTGCTGATCACGTGCTCGAAAAACATTCGTGCCAGCTCTGGTGAGTTGATATCTTTCCTGCAGGGGAGGTAGATTGCCATTTTTGTCAGTCGATTGACGATTACCAAGATTCCCGTATAACCGGAGGCAGTTGACTCAGGGAGGTTGGTGACGCAATCCATGGTAACTCCTTCCCAAGGTGGTGACGGTGGTGGTAGCGGCATGTTTGTGCCGTGATGGGCGTGCCGTGGTGCCTTGATTCGGTGGCATAGTTCGCATCCGGCAATGTATTTTCGTACGGTGGCATCTATTGCGGGCCAGTAGAAATCCTGGGATACTAATTTGGCGGTTTTGAGAGCTCCGAAGTGGCCGGATTCTGGATTGTTGTGGAAAAGGCTTATGACTTGGTTGCGACGCAGGTCATCCTTTGGTACATATATTCTTCCTTCATAAGTGAGAACTCCGGTAGTGACTTTCCCCTCGTTACTCGAGCCCTCCTCTAGTTCGTCTATTCTTTGCAGATCAGGAATATCGACAATTGGGGTGCCGACAATCCTGCACTTCACGTCGGCAGCCAACGCGTCGATAGCCTGGGCTGTTGTGATTTCCTGAAGGAGGTCGTCGTACAGTTCAACAGTGTTAATCGCCAAGGTTGCCAGTAGCCTCGCAGTCGGTCTCTCGTAGCCTATCTCATAGTCGGGTCTTCTTGATGGTCCATCGGCCGGGTTCTTGTTGCCTTCCAAGTGTTCGATGACAAAGTCATAAGAGGATAGGATTTCTGCCCACGTTGCCTGTCTTCGGGAAAGCACTTTGGAGGTTTGGAAGTACTTCAGATTCTTATGGTCGCACTGGATCAGGACCTTGTGATTAGCGCCCTCGAGGTAGTGTCTCCATTGTTTCATTGTCTCGACAATCGCCAAGAGCTCCCGATAGTACGTGTCGTAGTGCTGTTCAACGCGGGAGAACTTTTGAGAGTAGAAATTGACTGGGCGAAGAATCCTGAATCCGTCGTACTGGTTAAGGATGCTGGCGATTGGGAAGCCGCTTGCATCGGTCTGCAGAATGATCGGTTTTTGCAGGTTGATATGCTAGAGGATTGGTGATTCGGTAAAGGCCTTTTTGAGCATTCGAAATGCGAGTTCGGCATCCCGAGTCCATTGCCACTTCCGTGAGCCCTGTGTCTTTAGCAAGTTTGATATGAGTGCTGTCACCTTTGCATATTTCTGAATGAATCTCCTGTAGAAGTTTGCGAAGCCAAGGAGCACTTGCACCACCTGAACTGATTCTGGGGTCGGCCAGTCTTCAATCGTGGATATGCGGTCTGACTCCATGCCAATTCCAACCGAATTTATGACAAATCCGAGAAAGCCGTCTTCCCGAACTCCGAATTGGCACTTTTCGGCCTTGCAATATAGCCCGAATTCCTGTAGGCGTTGCAGCACTTTTCGGACGTGGTCTTCGTGCTCCTTCTCATTGGTCGAGTAGATGAGTATATTGTCAAGGTAACACACTGTGAAGTCGTCAATATAGGGCCATAGCCAATTGTCGATGTAAGCCTGAAACATAGCTGGTACGTTTGTCAATCCGAAGGGCATAACTTGGTATTCGAACTGACCATAGCAGGTTCGGAATGCAGTCTTGAATTCGTCTCCTTCTTTGATTCAGATGAGGTGGTAGGCATTCTGGAGGTCCAACTTAGTAAAGATCCGGGCTTTGTGCACTCAATCGAGTAGTTCTGAGATTAGCGGGAGAGGGTATCTATTTTTTACCGTGCCCAGGTTAGGAGCTCGATAGTCGACACACAACCGGAGTCCTGCGTCTTTCATCTTTGCAAATAGGATCGACGCTGCGGCTGGGGATGATGACTGCTGAATGAAGCCGCTTGCCAGGTTCGTTTCAATGTAGGCCTTGAGTGTCTTCAATTCAAATTCTGAGAGGTTGTAGATCCGCCCGGATGGTAGTTTATAGCCGGGTTCGAGATCAATTGTGTGGTCAGTCGGCCTATGCGGCTGAAGTGTCTCAGCCTTGTTGTTTGTTTGTTTTTTCATACCGTATGCACTCTTAATAGAGTATGACAGGACCTGATCTCCCATTCGCCTCCGGGCTAGCCGGCTAGATGGCGGAGCTCCCCTCCGCTACCCTTCATCCCCGCTGACAAATGAAATCTCAAAGAAAGGCCAGAACAGAAAGACAAGAAGAAAAAGGAAAAGAAAAGAAAGGATATATGCCCACAGCTGCCGCTCCCCGCACCTGAGTCCGCCTCCTTGCCCACTCCATCCCTCCATTCACTTGGGCGGGAACTTCCCGACTTCAGTAGCCACCAGGAAGTCCATCACCGCTTGATCACACTCATCCCTAGAAAACAGCTCAGAGATCTGCACATGTCGGCATCTGCCCGCTTTCCAGCCCGTCGCCTTTCCCACCGCCTTCCATAGCATTTTTTGCTGGTCTCTCCACCGGCTGCAGTGGCGGAAGAGGTGTTCCCACATCTGGGCCGCCGTCCTGCCTCCGCCGCCGCACCACCAGCATTTGTCGTCCTCTCGATGGCCAAACCGTTTTAGGTAGACTCCAGTGGGTGCATGCCCAGACTTTAGTCTGTAGAACCTGGCGGCTGTTAGGGGTCCGCCTTAGCAGCGATAATGATACTTGATTTACTACGAGATGCATACATATCTACGATATGCATAACACCTATGCATGTAATAATCAAGTTGGTCAGTGACACGCTCTTTAGCAGGAGCTCGTGTCAGTCGCGCAGAGCGGGAGCGCTTTGTTCAGTCCCGGAAACTATGCGGGACATGTGTGGTAATCACGTACGGCAGTTGATAAGTCAAAACGCGATTAAGAGAACTCTTCTCCCCTACCCGTAACGGAATAGGACTGGAAAAGCACGTTCCGGTCTGGAGAAAAGTCTCGACCTTAGCATGACGTAACTGAGGGATTATATGACGTAGGCTTAGAGCCTAGAGCGAGCGCCACTTATTAGCTTAGGTGGGCTGGATCGCAATGTAAC
>Ga0307514_10002772_pt1 | contig 17620 bp, 26 predicted proteins | sample 16_EM_MG_FD_203088 | JGI IMG/M metagenome (GOLD analysis project Ga0307514, IMG submission 203088) | Populus trichocarpa ectomycorrhiza microbial communities from riparian zone in the Pacific Northwest, United States - 16_EM | ecosystem: Host-associated > Plants > Roots > Unclassified | place... | reverse complement strand
TCGGTCGTCACGCCGTCATTTATAAGCTCGGACGGGACGGACGGATTTGCGCCGTCCCGTCCGTCCTGGCAAGAACTCGGACGGCACTACCGTCCCCGGCCGTCGGACGGGACGGTTGACCACACTGAGCGCCGTAACCTCAGATGTTCCACCAACAATCTAATGTCACCCACTACTATTTGATCGAGATAGTATCTCTTAATGCAGAAATCGATGTAGGGACCGTGAGGTTGGAAGAATATGCGACCTCCTCATTCAATGTTGGCACAAGAAAGGTACAGATGGAAACGAGTTAAAGGGTGGGCAACAATTCGATAGCGAGGCCAGCAGTAATCTTCGGAACAGCACTTGCTAGAGAAGGCTCCCTCCCCTTCGCTTGCAGTTTCCACAGGTGTATCCAAGTGGCGGAAGAAAGTCCGCCGTGGTGGTGGATACAGCTGGCGGAGCGTGGCCCAGTGGTAGGAGCTGGTATACCGCATTATGGATTGCACAGGATTGGTCTCGCTCAGTCACTACCACCGGTCCCGTTAAAACGTTTGTTTATTCCGAGCTATTTACCTTTGTTCTAGTCCATTCGCAGAGCGTATATACAAAAGTGCTAATTACGCTCAACCAAAAAAACATTTTACTCTGTACACCTTCATCGTCATCACTACGACCAGCTGTATACCTCAACGTCACTGTGCAACTACAATTGCACTGTGCTCTATATCATCATCATTTGAAACGGTCTCTTCCTTGTTTCCCGCTACCTCCATATTATCCTCTTCCTCATCTCCCATGACTTCTTCATCCTCAAGATTATCTCCTTCCTCAGTATCTAGATCGGTCAAATCACCTTCGGTGCTATCTTCAGCGGAAGTGGAATCAGTCTGCTCCCAGGCATCTCCTCTTGTATATGCTCAAGTCGCTTTTGATTCTGACTGCCCAGATGAAGTTGGGTTCCGTTTAAGATAGAAAGTACCAGATGGAGCTGCACAAACCCCAGTATTTGTACCCTGTACACAACCATCTCGGCCATGACAATGAAATGTGCACGAAAACTTTCGCTTTTAAACACTTGCAGCGAACTGTAGCGCAGTTCCCTTTACATTCACTCTTGGAAGAGCTCAGCTGGGGGTGTGCAGCTTCCCGAGGAGTAAGTTTATGATGGGCACCCTTCTTGAATGCCGGAATAAGATGTGGAATAGTAGCTGCAAGGCGGTCCATATTCTCGTACGATAGGTACTTAGTTGTGTTTGTTGACACTTATACGCAGGGGTGGAGGGAAAACTCGCCTGTTGTCTAGTCTGTCTATCCAAGTCTAAAGTCTGAAGGGAGAAAAGGAGAAAGCTAATAATGACACAAAGTCCACCATGTTATACTAAGCATGGTAACCCACGTAACTACCAAGCAGTCATATAATGCCAGTCGATGATCCCAGGCGAAAGCCCAGTATCTCCGTCAACAGTGTTGATTGAATTCAGCTGGATATGGCCAGCTGAGCGCACATATTTTCGTGCGCATATCTGCATGCATGCAGTGCATGTTGCATGTATCCTTAGATCCTCCGTAGGACTTGCGGAGATTGTTGAGAGCAAAAGAGAAAGAACAAAGAAGCTCAATTGTCTATCGATCCAAAGAGAGAGAGAATGGCAGGCTTTATAAACAGAAAAAGACCATACTTGGCGAAGCCTAGTACCAGTGCCGGGGCTAGGCCTCCTCCTCGGCATGGGGGCAGGTGAGGCCAATGGGGGCCGCAAGCCACCGGCCTCATCCCCGGGTCCACCAGCACCGAAAACTATGGAAACCACTGGGCCAAACTCCTAGTCAACAGAGATTACCACAGGGCATGCCGGTAGGGCAGAAGGGATACCGATAGGGCACAAGGTATTGTGCCACAGGATCTCTGTACATATACGAGCGTAGATTCCCACGATAGAATCAAGAAGTCAGCGATCTTCATCGCACAAGGTAACAGTGCATTTACCGAGTGTGTACACTCTGCAAATGGTCCGGTTACTCCGTGGAAGAACAGCCTCCGTGAGTGGGCTAGAACATCGAATACAGTCACCGCATGCTTCTCCATCGCCTGCCGCTCTTCTTGGCATCGTTACCAATTCTATAACAAAGGCCCTATATACATGTTAGAACTGCTAGACGACTTCAGAGTGAGAAGTACTTTTATAAGCGCGGTCCAGTGTTCCTAAGCTGCCAGGCTTTTTGCGGCGTAGGCTGTTCAAATGGAGGCCGGGCCGCTTTGGAACACTGTTTAAAACGCCTGGTATTTCTTCAATGCAGGGTCTCTCTAGTCCAAACCCTACACATTGCACATCTCCTAGATCTCGGCTAGATCAGCGGCGTAGCCCGTGGTATTTACGCTTCCGTCCTACTGATGCTCCTTTATGACGCTCTTAAGTGTGTCCTCCAACTCTCTGGGATACGAGATCTTTGTACTCTGGCTAGGTCAGCAGCGTATTGGAGTTAGGCCAGGATTGAATGAGATTAACCTTAAGGATTGCAGCTGTGGTCAGATGAAATAGGGCCGGACTAAGTGTGTCGTCTGGTTGAAACGCTGTCATAGGTTGGTTGGTCGTGATACGGCGGAGAATCTGATGCTGTTCAGTGTTCTCAAATGTCCGGTCTGAGGCAAAGGACTGGACTTGGGGGACCGGGTTTAGCTGCAGTCTGCTACTTAGGATCCTTATAAGACTTATTGATTGACTGATCTCTCGAGGCCTGTAGGCCCGTATATATACAGACTTTTTTCCCATATCCACAGCCATATTCGTATCCATATCTCTTATCCGTTTGCATATCCGTTTACACTGATATGAGCCGTTCTGCACTGATATGAGCCGCTCTCCTGAGGCATCTCTTCATTCACTAACTGCCTATCAAGCGGACCTGAGCAGTGGGGCTCACGATGCAGGTACACGTGTGACAGAGTCTAGGCGGTGATGTAATGGTGATAGGTAATGATCAATATTCCAAAGGGGCCCGGCCGGCCTGCATAAAGCCGGACCTAGCTACCGCCAAGGCAGGCCTCCGAAATCTAGTCCAGGCCGCCCGCCGGGCTATTTGCGGCGTAGCATATTCGAATAGGGGCCGGGCATGATCTGCGACAAGACAGGCCTCAGATTTTGCAGCCGGGCTGCTTAGGAACACTGGTAGTGATATAGTGATACTTACAGCTGAGGCTGGGTCCAAATGTAACCGATACAGTGGCTATCGGAGCTCGACATCATCGCCCCAACCAGGTGCATGAGTTTTGGAGGACTGGTCCGTCTCCGGTAGAAATCTTTAAGAGCAGGGCACCGAACAGATGATTGATGGGCGTAATCTCACGTAAGTGCAGATTGCGCAGCGAAGGGTGAAACTGTGTGAGTTGTAAAGATACAAGAATAAAGAGAAGCTCGCCAGAAAGTGCTGAAAGAAAGACTACTCCTGCTAGCCCTAACAACTAGTCCTAAGAAGACCTCCACAAACACCGCACAACGGTGATTTTATTCTTGAGCAGAGTCGGATACCGTGTTCCAGTCAGTTCACGGAGGATGTTGCTCCACGAAGTAACTGGTCAGTCCGTGGAGTAACTGGGCTCTCCGTGAACTGACTAGAACAACCTTTAATGTGTCAAATAGTAATGACCAAAGAATAAGTAGTTTTGGAAGCAAGGTAGTATTCGACGCAATCATAAAAAAGAGGCAATTGTACATGCAAAACTCAACCTTGTTGTAATGGCCAAACACCTCCCCCCATCTGATCTTTATAACGCCTCACATTATGTCGAATTTTTCCTCTCAGCAGTCCTTCTCTCAAACTGCCTAACCATCTTTCCCCAGAACACCTCCCCCAAGTCACTCCTTAACCTCTCCTCTTCCTCCCATGTTGCATCCTCCTGTGGGTACTCCTTCCACTTCACCAGCCACTGCACTGCCCTCTTCCACTTCCCATTCCTCTGTTTGACGTTCTTGATCCTAGTCTCTAACAAACCCTCTATTTTGTAGGCCGGACTGCTATCACTCTCGCCTGGCAGACTGAGGGTAGGGTTGATGGTGCTGCTATTCTGTGGAATCGAGTGGACGATGGTGTCGACTCGGAAGCGGGCAGGTATAACGTTTGTGTGGTTGGAGAGTGCGAATGGATTATTCGATGGAGGGCTCATGGTGAGGGGAGTTGGAAGCTGACGATAGCTGATGCGTTCCGCAGGCGGTGTAATGAGATTGGAGTACCTGAGGATTGCGTGCGGCGGTGTGTATGGAGGTCTAGTAGCTCTGGCATTGGGGTAGATCGTTTCATGCATCGTGGGATCTGCTGGGAGCTAGATGAATTAGCTCGTGGGATAATACAGTTTGGAGTGCAAGAGAAGTTTGGGAAACGACTGAAAATATCAAGGTCGAGGAGATACTATCCGTAGAGTATCTTTATTGTTCGTAGATGCAGAGTTGTTTGGCGGCCCAACTCTACTGCCCAGACAATGCTGTGTACTGGAATGTCAACCATCCTGGGAACTTATGGTCCCGCTCATTGTAAATCACTCGATATCCGAGTGCGATATTGTGAACCACTGAGCTACTAACCACCAATTTCAAGTACACTACCCCGACTTTCTTCACCATCATACACTGTATACCTAAATTCACCACCATTTGCCCTCAATGGCCCGGAGAAGCGGGCCACATCGGAATAGGCCGCGCCGCCGAAACCATCATTGGCGCCCACGGCCCTCCTCAACCCACTACCAGACGGTGCAAGTCGGCTATCATCTTCACCATGGAACATCCAGCAGGATCTCGACCTCCGCACTGTTCCAAATCTCCCCACCGTGTCCTCGAATTCCTACCACACTTCCGCACACCGCCTTCCTCGAGACTACCGCTTCGAACTCTAATAAGGATCTGAAGTGCATCACCAATATCACGCCTGCAGAAGCTGTTCCGGTCCTTGCCGCCGAATTTTACCGTTCCGGCGCGTTTGACCGCATTGGACTCGATATTTTGTCGCGTATTGACATCCGGAGATTGGAGGATGCGGAGAACATGGTTGCGCAGCTGCTGGAAGAGCGAAGGGGAGATATCGAGGGCATCATCAAGGTGCTTGGATTGAAGAGGGGCGTTGAAATAATTTGGAAAGACCTTCAAAAAGATCATACCTGCATGTCTGAGGTGGAACGAGCAGACAACGACTCTTGTACACTTGAAAGTCTTCGTGAACGGACGAACCTCTCCTAAATCGGTCGAAAGAGATTGGATAGTGTACCTGCATCTAAGCCACAGCAATTTATGTCAGTTCGAATCATTCACAACGCAAATACTTTGTCAGATTATCTGCACGTTGGTTTTTTTTGGTTTTTTGAATCCAGATCACTCTTCAAAATGTAACAATTTCCAGTGCGTTGGACTTCACGCATATCGTTCAGTAATGTTGTCTCACATAGATAGTGAACGAAACAAAGGAAGAAACTCGAAAAGTGATAAGTCATAGCCATTCTGTTTTGATCTTGCAATATGAGTACCCAACTATGAAATTATAACCCATGCACAGGCCATCATTCGACATCATTAGTAATTCCAGAAAAGATTCTTTCAACCGTATGTTCCGCGCACCACCAGAGTATCACACTCTCGGCACGGACCCCACACCAACCTACACCCACCATAATGCCATCCTATGCCCCACGTCAATACACTCCGAACCCAGTCGTGCTCAAAAGACTTTCGATAGCACAAATACAGCTCCCTTGTATCAGCACGGAAAAATCACCCCGGGTTACTCCGACAAAGATATCTCCTAATCTCCCCGCAATCCATCTCTCAACTCCGGGATCGACGACAACTGTGATTACAGGTGACAAATGGCAGAAACAGGAATGGAAGGAGCTTAATGCGAAGTGCAAAACGCTGGTAGAGAAGTGTGACACATTAAAGGAGAGGTATCTCGGGAAGGTAACAGCATGCCTGTGGTTTTGTTAGGATGTGCTGATGGTATTAGGAAAATGATGGAAAGATGCCCAAGTAGATCAGCTTGGGAGCCGGGAGAAGGTCATGGAAAGGATGATCTTCAAATGCTCTGATGAGAGAGGAGGTCACAGAGTCTGGGAGGAGGATCATATTTGTGTTTTATCTGCCTTTGGAATATCCCAAAAATATACCTTGTCGGAGTAGCCTATCACCGCTAAACAAGTCAAGGACATCCACTTCCTCATACCTCCGTAAGACTTTAGAACCTGAAACCGGTGGAACATACTCATGGAGTGTCGGAAACCAATTGCTAGTGACAAGGAACGAAAAATGGAATGGAAAAAGCTCGATGGTAAGTACAAGATGGTCGATAAGTGTGAGGACCAAATGTAGAAGTACGTTATGAAGGTTGTAAGTCTGGTGCGGTTTGTTGTGAAGCTATTTTAATTGTAATTACAGGGATATGAGCTGAAACCTCGGTAAAGCGGCACGTACGTGAATGAGCTTGGTGCAGGTTGCGGAGTTCTCTGGTAAGATTAAAATGGAAGTTAACGACCCCACAGCAAGTATTTTGAGGGCATTGGCGGGATATACTGTCGGCAGCTTTACAATATTATTCGGTGTTCGGAAGAATCTAAGACTACTTAACTTGTAATTGTCATACGGCCAGAACGAATTTCAGCCGAAGTCGCTGGCAGCCAGATTCTACCGACTGAAGTCCGGGCACGCGCCAGTGGGCACGTACTTAAAACGGTTCGGACACAGAGACGACGATACGTGCTGGTGGTGTGGCGGCGGGGACAGGGCGGCGGCCCAGACCCAAACGCGGGAACACCTCTTCCGCCACTGCAGCCGATGGAAAGACCAGCAAAAGACGCTCTGGAAGGAGGTGGGAAAAGCAACGGGATGGAGAGCGGGCAGATGTCGACACGTGCAAGTCTCTGAGCTGCTCTCCATGGAGAAGTGCGATAAAGCGGTGATAGACTTCCTGGCAGCCACTGATGTCGGGAAGTTCCCGCCCAGGCGAGTGGAGGAGTAAGAGCCAGCAGCCTCTAGTTTTCGAGATTTCATCTCATTTCCTTTGTACCTCATTGATCGCTTTCGTAGACGCATGCTTTCCTTTGTCAGAAGGGGACGACGGTAGCAGGAGTGGAGCTCTGCCATCTAACCGGCCAGCCCGGAGGCGGAGGGGATTAAGGGGCTGTCATACTCTAATTAGAGTGAATACAGTATGATCAAAAAAAAAAAACAAAAAACAAAAACGAATTTCAGCCATAACTTATCACTCGTCAGCGAGTGATTGTCGGTGAATATTACCCATCTGGCCTGTCCCAATACGACAGACTGAATCGGAATTAAATGACTTGCATCCTCTCTCTATTCAGACTAAGGGTTAGATATGAGTTGCTCTCGTACACTATTGAGTTCTGTAGTATGTTCTAATGGTTCTCTGCCGGCAATACTTCTCGAGTCTGTGGTGGAGTGCTTCGAGGATGAGTAGAGTCCTGGATTTTATATTGGGGATGTTGAGAGTTGGGAGATGAAGAGTAGTGGGGGGGGGGTCACAACTTTTCTTATTTCCTTTGTTGGCTATAAGAAACGACATGAAATGGAGGAAATGTATGTCGTGACCGCGAGTGGTCGAACACAATATGATTACAACAAACAAACAAATTTCTCGTGTCTAGAACTCCTCCCGCTCGCAAACCTCGCACAAATTTTAATTTGTCAGTCTGGGCACAAGAGAATGGAAGCCCACTGAAAGTATAATAACACTCATCGCATCATTGAGAGTAGTTTTCATTCGTGACTGCTTGTCAATGCCGTTATTTGTGGAATGTATACTAAGAATAAAATATATACAGTCCTCGGTTTTAGCCAGCCTCAATCACAGTTATTTTGCTTTTACCGGCGTACTATTTCTTATATTGAGGTCGGAATGTTGTCAATATCGGTTATATATGTCCGACAGAGTTTCACTGCCTAGTTCGCCAATATTTTGCCTTGTACTGTCACTTACTTCCAAACCTACTTGCGCTGTGGTGACAGGTGTGGGAAGTATATCCTCTCCGTCGTTTAACACTATTGGTGCTCTAATTGTGTGCGACGACTGCCACAATCCACCCATATCAGTGGTCTTCAATACCGGAGGTTGTGTATGCTTGACGAGAGCCTTATCTGTCTTTGGGGGTTCCAATGATCCCTTCTGGTATGTTATCCTTTCACGCCGTGTATGCTCCTCCAAGGTCTGTTTGGTCAATTTTGCCATGCTTGTCCTAAGACGTTTATCTTCAGACATCTGAATATCTCCCTCCATATCGACTGTATCAGCTGTCTCCCGATTCAAAAAGCTGCTAACAGAACTTGTTGTGCTTCTGATATCAAGGTCACAAATCCGCGACCGCTTTTTCAGACTATCCTGCCGTTCCGCTTCGCGTTTATGTAGAATCGGCTCCCGCCATCTGAATATACTGGCAGCGAGGTAGATATCATGCATTTTATATTTGTGGATTTGTAGTTCTGGATCCGGCTCGGGAACTGTGGTGTAAGTCTCCGTATCGTCACTGGCAAAATCAAACATTTCAAAGAATAGTTCCTCATCACCGATACTCCAATCCGTGTCTCCCCGTTTTGCCAGAACTTTCTCGAAGCACTGCCGATGTTGTTCCGTTGTGAAATGCTCGCGGTCTTCTATCCTTGTTGGGTCCAGTGATAGCTGAAATTGTTCTCGTCGTTTGATTTCTTCCAGCGTAACGGGGAGCTCATTCGGAGGTGGTGAATTTGGTCTCATGTACTTGAGTACATTTGTCCATGAGAGAGTGTCATGTTGTTGAACGATTGTGGCACGTTGCTTGGCTTCTCTTGATAGGCGGTGTATTTGAGCACTAGTACTAGCTGTTGGGTATGTCGGTGTCGAATAAAAGTCGATTCCGGAAGCGAAATCGACTGTCTGATATAGTTGATCAGATCGGGACACTACCGAACCTAAATACTCGGTAGACTGCCCTGGCGCTGGCTTGGTTGTGTCGTTGCTCGGGTATTTGTGAAGATTATTTCTCCGCACTCCATCACCGTAGACACCGTGAAGAATATTCGGATTTAATAGTGTGGCTCCGTATTCGCCGCTGACTGCAGAACCAAACATCGCATGCTGAACGTCAGCGAGTACTGGTTTGCTTCCTTTTGGTCTGGAAGGGGTAGGTGGTTCTTTGAGAGGGACTTTTTGTGATGGCAATGACAGTATTTTGGGCTTAGAAGACTTAAATGTAGTAATGCCGGCGATGCGGTCTGTATCTTTGCCTTCGAAGCCAGTCCCACAGATGCGATAAACAGAAGTCCTCCGGTGGTCTTGGATGAACCGAGTAAGAAATTGCACCCCTAGGAGAGCTACGACAAAGAGAGGTAACGAGTGGTGATTGAAGTAGTAGTTCGTTAGTTTCGGTGATGATGCAAAGGGGATGCAGAGGAGGGTAACCAAGAGGATAGTTAGGTCAGAAGGTGAGGCATCTTTGAACATGCCAGTCGCATAACCCCGACATGCTGTCACCATCATCAGAAGCAATAAAATGACTCCGAAGACTAAGTGAAAAAGCTTTGCATCGGAGGCGAATCTTTCCGCCGGATGTATTTTATCTATGTAGGCCTTAAATTCTTTGCTAGATGGGTAGTGAGTTGCAACCGTATTGACTATATCCACAAGTTGGGAGTAAGAACTAGTAAACAAGCTCGGGTTACGACTTTTTGTGTGGCTTAGACGCTGAAATGTTGACAGAAGCTTCCTCAGTATTTCCGGTTGTGCTGAAGTTGAAGGGGGCTGGCGGTGATTCACCCCAGTCGGTAACACACCACTATATCCAAACATTTGTCGGCAGAATATTGACGGTATGGATGGGACCTGGAGATTGTTTGTTTGCTGTTGTTTGTGGATTAAGAATTCGTCCCGCGATAATGCTCAGCATTACCTTGACTATTTAAGTGGGGGCTTTGAGATAGTGTTAAATACTATTTTTCAAGCAGTTCATCAGTTCGTTCTTGTTGGTCATGATATCTCGTCTTGAATCTTATATGCAATCACATACCCAAGCCTACCACTCAGACTCAACATGACAGGGCAATACCCAACACCCACCCTTCTGACCATATTCCATCCATCTTGTACTGTATTTAGCGTAAATATTCAAACCCTGTTGCCCCTTGAATCATATGGCCAGTAATAACCAGTATCAATCGCCCAAACTCAGAGCAGCTCGCCTCATCCCAAGCCATGTCCGTTCATTCTTGGCTATCGTGCTGTGAGTCAAAACAACTGGAGCTCCTCGACAAACTCTCCCATCACTCATTCCGAGTTCGGACCTTCCTCCTCCGTGAAAACCGTGAAGAGGTCAGAGAAACCAATATCGCAAAGGAACTTAAAAAGCGAACACATGAGCTCCGAGAAAGCATGGTCGATTTAGAGGACCATTTGAAGATAGGGCATTATTGCGTGGATCCAATGATTTCTATGCAGGAGCAGAGCGTCGTGATGATGTTGGTGGGGCTTGATAGAGGAATGGTTATGTTGCGCGGGATGCTGGAAGACGTGGAAAAAAAAGCGAAGCAGCTGAGGCGGTTGCGTCGGGAGACTGTTGGTAGGGGGAAGATGTTCTGGGAGTCGTTGGAGAGAGGTGAGAGGATGTAAACAGAGACTTCAGGTTAGAATACTCCTCACCAATGTTAGTTAATGTGTATTGGGGAGGAAATGTTAGGCAAGTACCTACCTAAAAAGTATGTAATACATCAGGTTAATGGGATGAGACTTGGTTAAAGAGAAAGAGCATGCTTTGCCATGTCGATTTTCCTGTAAGGCGGGTTGGTCCCAGAAACAATGTGGCACTGGCTAGCGCTAGTTGAAACGACGATTTGTTATTGGCTCTGTATCACGTGCCATGCATAACCCTTACCACGATCAAGTTACACAACACACCCTCACCACGATCAAGTTGAACAACACATCTGAAACTCATCGACAAGAACGCAGCCTCTTGGTCTAGCCTTATCTCGACTTGACATCCCTGTATAAAGCTTCCACCATATCTTTAGTCTCTTCCCTCCCCAACCGATATGGAAAACACAACTTCAGCCAAGCATAACCCAGCTCTCTTCCATCTTCCACCTCTATTAGCGCAAACTCTGGATCCAGTATCCTACCTCCAAACATTGCCACCTCGCACAAAGATCCACCGCGTCACATTCCTGCCAACCCAGCCCGGTATGCTCTCATAAACCCACTATCACACTCTCACAACCTGTCCTCCCACACCGCCGCCAATCCACCCAGTCTCCTACCTTCAAAGATCACATCCTCTTCCCTCTTACCCAAAAATTTGGCCTCACCTATACTCTCTAATCTTACCTCCCCTCGTCTAGCCTCTTCCTCGGCCGCCTACTCATGGGAAAAGCTCTCTGAATCTCTGACCGTTGCCAAACCCGAAAAGGCCGAGCGGGAAATTCTGGAGAAGCTCGATAGCAGCATCGGTAGCTTCGAACTTGTAATGGCACAAGAAACTGCGGAACTGCGACTGCGGATTACTTGGTTTGAGCTGCAGTTTCCTGATGAGGGAAGATATGAACAAGTGTTAGAAGGAGGAGATGAAGAAGCACATGACGAGGAAGAATGAGGATAGGGAGCAAGCAAAGGAGGTAGATGCAAGGGAGGAGGAGGAGGGGTGCTCGACGAGGAGGAGGAGGAGTGGGGGAAGAGGAAGATGAGGAGGACAAGAATATAAGGACGCTATCACACTACACTATGGTTGTTGAAATAGTGATGCTAGAGAAGCTTGATTGTATCCTATCTAAGAGGGCCACAAAGCCAATATATATGAAAGTGCAAGTACGGCTGAATGCCATCAGCCCGTATCAGAGTCAACAGTCATCTCCGGCCATACGAGACATCGCCGTCTCCGGCCATACAAGACATCATCATCTCCGGCCATACAAGACACATCTCGGGCTGAGACCTGTATATGCAATAATGGCCACCATTTCCATTTCCAGTTCATCGCGCATGACGCCGCCACAAACTGTTTGTCGTCGTGAACACAAGCTCAAACCCCAATGTGTCAGCTCGTCGTCCGGGTCTTCCAACCCTGGGTTTCCTGTTTATTCTGAGTCCCTTCATGCGGAAGCTAGAGTGAGGAGTATAAGGAAGGAGACGAGGAAGGATATGAGGCGCAGAGGAAGATGAAGAGAAGGACGAAGAGGACAAGAATGACAAGAAGTGAGGACTGCCTTGTGCTACCATTTCTGTGTCTAATACATTGCTCATGACGCCCCGCAAACTGTTTGTCGCTTCGAACCTAAACACGTTACCTGCTGGTGGTAAAGTATAGACACTTCCGGTGGATAGCGAACACCACAATAGCGCCGATGCCCAGTGAGTGGTGGATACTTCCACAAATCCAACCATAACGATTCATCCGGAGGGCGATTGTGCAATTCAGCATGGAAGTTTCTCCCAGACTGACACAACCCGATCATCATCCATGAATGACTGCCACCCCACCAAAAGCACCGTGGATATTGGTAATGAGATGGTGTGGCCATTCGCCTTGACGAGAAGAAAGCGGTGCAAGTTCGGCACTTGCATAGATACGACAGTACATATAGAAAGTTGGCAAAATTCCGGTTTCAATGAAGCTAACGCAGGTCATCATCTTCCCACACGCAAACTCGACGCACAAATTTTAGAATACAATGCATTGTGATATCAAAGAAACTTTTTACCCACTTCAAAAAACACGAATATCCCTCCACTCCTAACAACCAGATATATGATCACGTGATCCAACATCGCCAGTTACCCCGCAACAACATCACCGTCTACACACCAAACCGACAAAACAAAAGCAGCCAGCGCTTACTTTCAGAGCAAAACAATCGTCAAGGACAGGATTCGAACCTGCGCGCCCGAAGGCATCCGCTTTACCAAACTAGCAGGCGAACGTGTTAACCACTCCACCACCTTGACTTGGTTAGTAGTTGCCATCATTAGGGCGTATGAACGCATCCAAATTACTCAAATTGAACATTATTTCTCGTTCTTGGAGTGCGAAATAAATATCATCAGCTGACTGTATTTGCCATGTGATAAGGAAGAGAGTAGTATGGTCTTAGAGAGGTGAAGTGAGTGAGGCTCTACATGGTCGCCGGTTACATAGGTAGTCTTTTTATGTAGAGTAGTTACCTACTCTCATACTATATCAAATCTCACTATTGTCATTCTCTTTCTCTCTGCTCTTCTTTCGACGAGTCCTGATCAAGGTCTCCAAGTGCGTTAAAAATCTGAGTATGAGACAACAAACGTCTGCCATCCCAATGACACCTGAGGTTTGGCTAACCCAATCATACCACGCAGTTCCTCGACCGCATTTCCAGTGCTCATTCACAATGCCTAGATATCAACAGCAGCAGTTTCGTTGCTCTCTAGCTCCACTTCTATTCGACCCAAACAGATCTCATCCTCCTGACAACCGCCCTCACTACAAAACCATTCGGTGTGTTCCACGCTACAACGTTCCTTGACTCAACTAACCCGATAAATGGCTTTGACAAGCCAACACGACAGAACGCAATCTCGGTTGATTTCTTTGCCGGAATCTATCACGCACTTCAGGACTGTATGCCTTTGGGAAACGAAAACACAGATCAAGACGACTTACTGGGTAATTCATAAGCGCCAACAGCTATACCATTGGCAGCAATCGATCTGGACTTCGTTGGTTCCTGACTAGCGCAGCAAATATTGATACCGAGCCTCCATCGCCGCCACCATTCCTGACCTAAGCCTCCACGTTCAGTCTTAAAGTGTTATCACCCGCTTTGAAACCGGGGTCGTATTAGCCTCGCTGGCTAAATTACGCAAGTCACAGTTCTAATTGGGCCGATGTGGGCCACTAGCAGGGATACTACTATCCCAAACCCAAGCAACTACGATCCACCCTCGTCCCTGCCTCGACAAATTTGAACGCCAGAGGAAGTCGTTATTCACCGGCCGGAAGAACGGGTGGCGGTAGTACCCGCCAAGTGGTTTTATACGAGCTTTGCGTGGATAAAGTACTGACAGGAACCATATAACCTGCGCCGCGCCCCCGGGATCGCGATATCCATCCCACGACATGTTAGGCTTCCGTATCACGTCGGTTCTGTTACTCGCATTGAGCGCCTCATTCGCGGAGGTATTCGCATCCCCTACACCAGACTCCCGTAAGGATTCATCGCGCTGTAAAGACCCCATCGAGCGGAAAGAATGGTATCCTCCCTCATCTCCGCCCCCCCCCACGTGCTAATACATGATCACCAGGAACGACCTTTCCAAATCTGACAAAAAGAGTTACCTAAAAGCCGTGCAATGCCTCGGCCGCAAACCCGCACAATACAAATCATTTATTCCGGGCGCGACGTCACGGTACGATGAGTTCCATGGCGTGCATGTGCAGCAAGGTGGCGAGATCCATTTCGTGGGACACTTCATTATTTGGCATCGGTACTTTTTGATGGCGATGGAGAAGGCTCTTAGAGAGGAGTGTGGATGGGAGGGTGGGCTGCCGTATTGGGATTGGATTAAGGATGCGGCGTCGGACGTGCCGATGGAAAAGTGGACTATCTTTGATTCTAAGATTGGATTTGGCGGTAATGGGCCGTGGGTGGGGATTCCTGAGGGTGCCAGTGTGTTCCCTGTTCCAGGTCGTACTGGCGGTATGAAATCCCGCCCATCCACTAACATCCTTCATGACGTTCTGGTACTGACTTCCACCGTAGGAGGTTGTGTACCCAATGGTCCATTCACCTCAAAAGACTTTCTTGTCGGCCTCGGTCCCGGTACCAATGCATCCGTCTCAAACAAGCATTGCCTCAAACGCGACTTTTCACCGGAAATCGTCAAGAAAAACCTAAAGCAGAGTACTTGGGATGCGGTAATGGAACAATCTGACTACGGCCGATTCGCGAAGAGACTTGAAGCTGGTATGTACGGCACAAAGTGATCCTTCATTATACAGATCAAACTTACCTCGATCGCCGTAGAACCAAACTGGGACATGACTAACCTACACGGTGTATGTTTCACACTTCTCCACACCTCCGCAATGGGAGCTAACAGATGGGCCATAGGGCGGCCACTTTGGTGTCGGCGGCAGCCTCGGTGACATGGGTGATGCGTACAACTCCCCTGGCGACCCACTCTTTTACCTCCACCACGGCAACCTCGACCGGTTGTTCTGGGAATGGCAGAAAAGGGACCTCAGACGCAGACTTACGGACGTATCGGGACCAATCTACATGTTTGACTATGCCAATGTTAAGGGCGGGAATGTTACACTAGGATTTGAGATTGGCCTCGGCCCACTGGGAAAAATGAAGCAGTTGAAGGAGCTGATGGACATTAGGAGAAAGGATATTTGTTATACGTATGTTTAGATGCTTAATATACGAAAGTAAGGGGAGGCGTATAATTATTTGGTAGTTTTGAGTATGGTTGATATTATTCATATAAGCACATGGAATGTGTCTTTTTCGATTCTTATTGGTTAGAATTCTGTGGCTGAGTGGCTGAGTGGCTGATAGTGGCAAGTATAAACCACAAGAACTCAAATTAAAAACAACCACAAATTTAAGTCTGCAAGTTGCACTCTGACAACAAAGTGTGATATACATGAAATGTGTATAACTCTACCTGCTTTCACATCCCAGGTTGACATTGATAATATGTTAAATATTGGGTGAGTAGTTGTCGATTAATACCTTTAGTATAATGTTTTTTTACAGTAGTATGAGGAGAATTTGCAATGGAGTAAATTGGCAACTGGGAAGTGAAATAGGACCTATTTATGGATGTTTCATCCCTAGAACATGTTGTAATCAGACCAAAACTTGGTGACATCATTGGATTTCAAATAATTCAAATCACTGAGCAGAAAGCTTCATTTCAGCTGACAATAATTGCTCTGGCTATAGAAATAGTACAAACTTACTGAGACTTGGAGAGATATACTAGTGGGCTTGGGACCTATACATTGGGTATACTGTAGAAGTTGGAGTTGAGTGTATACAGGGTGGTGGAAAAATCCATATTATATCTCCACTGCTTACATTGGCAGGGAAAACCAGCAGGGGGATGGTGGTGCACAGAATTACAGGGATTACAGAGGTGGACAGGGTGATGGGGAGTGTATATATTTAAAAGACTCTGAGGTAGATAGGTATACTGTGAAAAAAGATATTACATGACACATAAATCATAGAGAAGTGGTTTCTGGAATCATAATCCAGAGCATATTTGACGCATGGCAATAAGAGCTCCTATGTAGTTGCACGTTGACTACAGTACTATATTATACATACAACTTTGTGTGCTTAATACTATACATCATGCTGCATTCAACAATACTGCCAAATATACTTTATTGGATGTTCACAAGTAATCTTTCAAGATGCCCTTAAGTACACTCCGAAGCACAATCTCAAGTATCCTTCCAATTGCAGCCAATATCACAATCAAAGCCTACTTGACTCTATGCTCTGAAGTATGCTCTACAGATGATTTCAAGTACACTGCCTGTTGGCTCCCAGGTTTACCTCCAAGTGCATTTATAAGTATACTTCCAAGCATGCTCTCAAGATTGCTTCTAAATGCACTTGATAGTACACTTGCAGCCATATATGCTCTTATATAGGCTCTCAAGATGCTCTCAAGTACACTCTCAAGCATGCTCTCAAGTATGTCCCCAGTTGCATTACGTGACACACTCCCACATCAGCAGAATGTAATTTGGTCTGGATGCTGTACACAAACCACCCAGACACTCCAGTAGCACTCGCCAGTGCTTCTAAGTACTTCCAGATGCTCCCAACCCCCCATGGAGCTTTGCAAAGTGCTCTCAGACTGTGCAAGAGCATTTTCACGTGCTCCGGAAAGGACCTGCAGTGATGGAGGTGCATTCAGGAGGCTACGAAATTTTACTATTAGGATAGTCAAATTGTGGAGCTGCTAAGACCTGCACAGGTCTGCAGGAGACTTGGTGCCGTATTCTCACACCAGTAGTTCTTAGGGTGCCAATACCACAAGGCATTTCATCGATCATATTGGTCTTTGTTATAGTCACAAGATTCAATACAACATAATATGGCTTGTATTATCTAAGTCTCTCTATATATATATATACGGAGATACAGGAATAACGGAGATGGACTCAGCGACAGGCAGTATATATTTCGGAGACCATGGGGTTAATAGACATCATGTCAATGTACGTAATACACACTCTATCTTTCGCAGCTCTTGGTCTCATTCACTCTTGCCGAGCTTTTGTAGATCCACGCAATTTTTGTAGATCCTCTCACACTCTTCCTACGCTCCTCGAGCCAGAACTGCTCATTCCCATGAACTCCCTTCGGATGCGATGTGAGGTGCGGCGGACTGTTGATGATGGGCTGTCTGTTACGGGGGTTTTTAAGCCTCGCTTCAATAATATATATTTTATTACTTAAAAACAGCCGCCTAACTAAACTTCTTTTTCTTTCCTCGTCTTTCCCAAGACTCAACCTCTTGTCCTTATACAAGAGCCCCTTCTAAAAACAATCCCCGTTTTCTTCCTGATCGTGGCTGTGGGCAGTATCGGTAATTTCCTCGAAAGGTAATCTGCCCG
>Ga0307514_10002771_pt1 | contig 17631 bp, 18 predicted proteins | sample 16_EM_MG_FD_203088 | JGI IMG/M metagenome (GOLD analysis project Ga0307514, IMG submission 203088) | Populus trichocarpa ectomycorrhiza microbial communities from riparian zone in the Pacific Northwest, United States - 16_EM | ecosystem: Host-associated > Plants > Roots > Unclassified | place... | reverse complement strand
CTTGAGTATTCTTGTTTTGCACATCAAGGCGGCTAATACGTCGAAAACGAACCGTGACGTACCATGGTCAATATTTTACGATTAACAGTTGCATATCTGAATGCGACCATAAATGTGAAACCCGAAACGCAGAACCGGAGATTGGAACCGACGGGTCTAGCCAAACCCGGCAAAACCCGTGGGTTGACGGGTACGGGTCCGGGTTTGGCCAGCCAAGAGTCTGCGGGTGGGGTTTTTGGCCGGTTCTGGAACCGACCCGAACCGTTTTTGCGGTCCAAACCCGGACCGCTGGCGGGTTACCCGGACCCGTTGCTAACACTAATAACGTGGAGGCAGGTGGATAATGATAGGGGTGGAAGACAACCTGGAGGGGGGGGAGGACAACAAAAGAGGGGGGAGTCGGAAACCCTGGAAGATAAGAAAGATGAGGAGCGACCGCGACGAAGTCGGGTCGTTACGAGATATAATGATGACCGCGGAGTCACAAAGGTTTATGACTGCTGCGGTGGAAGGTATGCAAGTTGGCGACCCCGAAAGGGTTAGCCGAGCAGGGCTTAGGAATGGAGGAGAGTCGAAAGAGTTGTAGTTTAGATCGCGCCAATATGGTTTGAAGATCCTGCAGGGCAAGAATGTACTTTACGATTCTCTTTTGTTTTAGTTTGCTTTATTTATTGGTGCGTTTGTTTTTGGGGGTGGGCTTGGGGAGTAAGCGGCCTTAGGTCCGCCTTGAGTAGCGGGAAGTGGGATGGGACGACTTTGCCTAGGAGAGAGATTGGGAGTTTCAACGGCCTTGTGCCCTCCTGGTTGAAGACCGAGGAAGTTCCAGGATGGGGGTTTAAATGCCATGACCACTAGTGGTCGGCCGGCTTATGGTAACTTAGCTGGGCACCTCCCTACGGGGGTGAATGCAAAATGATTACAAACAAACAAACAAACCCACTCCGTTGCGTGGATTCCTGTGCGCGCCCTCCTCCTGCGGTCTCGCTGGTGCTGCGATGCTCGCTCCGGAGTCAACTCGACGTCCAGAATCGATTGCCGCCGTCCGTTTTTTAATTGCTATCGTTGTTGTCGACTTATCGCGCTGTTTCTGTTTCGCCAAGACTTTTGTCAATACTTGCCGATGCCCATCTGGAGGTAGTCTACTGAGACACGCACCGACATATCTATCCAATAAAGTCCTACCGACAAGTTAAATACCCACCGGGAGGCAATCTACCGAGACACACACGGAGAAGTCGACCGAGATGTCTGCCATGAAGTGGGCCGTCACGTCTCGCGAGTCGACCAAGATTCTATTGAAGCCGCCTTTTGAGAGCGCATCTGTGAAGTCGACCAGATGGCCAAGGAAGCTGACTTCCAAAGACGATTACCAAGTACCAATGACTGCCGGCTGCAAGAGATACTCTACAGAGCATGCGGAAGGACTGCGCAGAGCTCAGACAGTGCTAGCGCGATTGAACTTGGTAAGTATAACCGTTTTAGAGAAACTTAAGTGTTTGGTGTCTACAAATGTGACATCACGCAATTCACGTATACTATCGACGATCACCGAAGGCTAAGACCGATGCCGGGAGCTGAAGCTCCCATCAATGCCAACTCATGGGCGGAAGCTCAACCACTGTGATGATTCGCGACCATGATCTATACCAAGATACGAGCAACGAGGATGAATGGTCTGAGGAACATGAGTTCGAAAGTGGGGGTGCAGATGATATGGAAGCAGTTCCGACGTTTCCTTTTGTTCTTTTGTTCTTTTGTTACCTTCTCTTCTCTTCTCTTCTTATTGGATTTCGGCCCAGTACAAATGGCGTCCGCATGGGTTTTTACCACCAGCCACTCGAGGTGGAGTGTCCCTGTGCACCAGATCCGCCGAAAGGTCGCTATTGAGCTTTACCCATCGCTTGTGGGACTGATTGGTTTGTACGATTGCTTACGTAGGATAATTGTTTCATTCTTGGTTCTGTTTCCTTCACTTCTCTTATACTGGGTTTGGCAGCCCAGTAGGTCTGCGTCTAAAGTGGGGGATAATGTAATGGCGACACATCACCCGAGGGTAGGTAAATGCCAGTGTATATATGTTGCCGCTAGGGCACTTAGATCTGTATGGAATATCTTACCCCCTAATTCTCCAGATATATACTCACTCGCTCTCGTGTACAACCATACCACTATATCATACGTCTACAGGCAAGCACTGGCGTACATGCCTTTACAAATACTTGCTGGCGACATGAATTCACACTGCCATAGATGGGACCCACGTTGCAAGGAGCAACACGATTCAACCCTCTGGGAGGAGATTATAGACATGTTCAAACTAGAGATTTGAAATGACGACCGGCCCACTCACCATTGGGTAAGGAACCGTAAAAAGGGTCAATTGATGATAAACCTCACTTTAGCCAGCCAACCGATCACGCGATCGTCTATACTGAATCCACGGCACACTACAGGCGACGACTGCAAGGTGATTGGGTTGGAGTTCAACGTTGACAAGCAGGAGGAGGCAGACCAATTCCAACTCATGGGATGGAACCTGGCCGCCATGTCGACAGAGAACGAGGATGCAGCAGTATAACTTTGGAAGGAGCTGGAAGCAGAGAGAGCCAATCCAGACGATGAATGCACCGGGGATGAAGCAGAGCAAGAGGCTGAGTGGTGTCAGGAAGCACCAAGCGAAGTTCAAGATGCCAAAGAGAAGAACATAAGGATCTGCGCTCGATCGAACAGGTGATGGATTGGCGAGATCAAGGAGAGGAGAAGCGCCCTAGTGAGAGAAGAGAAGTGCAAGGAGGTCAGAAGCAGCAGCCCACGCAAAAGTAGAACTGCAGATGTTGATTTGGCAGTCAAAGAGCCAGATGTAGAATGACTACTTACAGAACCTCAGGTGGGGTGAGGTCTGGAGGGCGGCATGGTATGCAAACCCTCGAGCGGTAGCCACCTTGGAAGCGTCGACAGACAGTGAGGGAAAGCAAGCAAATACCATAGCAGAAAAGTAGAAAATGCTCAGAGGAGAGTCCTTCCCACAGAATGATGATAACCAGTACTACACACTACCTCCAGCAGGTGAAGCCCACAAGGGCATAACCAAGCACTGAGTAGAATGAGCTCTGTTTTCACAGTTGGTCAAGCAAGCCCCAGGCCCAGACAAGTTGACCTTCAGAGCTGTATGGCTGCTCTGGATATACAACAGAATGAGAATTGTTACATTGTAGGGTTAACGAAAGGGGCGGTCCGAATGGGGCCTCACCCAGCTCTCTCTAAATGCTAGCTCGGTGGTGATTCAGATGCCAGGAAGGGAGGACTATTTGAAGCTGAGTTCGTACCGAATGATGTCATGCCTCCGCTGCAAGGGCAAAGTCTTGGAGACAGTAGATGCATAGCTGCTGTCCGATGACTCCAAGAGAAGACCACTAGCAAGCGACGGCCAGTTTCGTAGAAGAAAGGAAAGGTTCACCAATGATGCCACAGCCATCCTGGTCAACAGAGCACACTTTGCTAGGACAGAAGCCAATGTCATGGGTGTCCTCCTAATAGATATCAAGGCAGCGTTCCCTAGTATGGCGAGAAGGAGGCTGATCAAACTAATTATGGTCAACGGGATAGATGGCGACCTCATACAATGGACAGAAAGCTTCCTTGCAGGCAGGAAGTTGGAGATTGTAATTGAGGACAATGTCTTGCAGAGTGACCACGTGGAACCAGGCGTACCACTGCGCTCACCTGTATCACCGATTCACTTCATAATTCACACCACTGGGCAGGTAAAGTGGGTGGAAGAATGAGTTGAAGGAGTCAAAGGCCTCTGCATCATACATGACCTCGGTTGTGTGGCATCAGGGAAGGACATTAAGCCGGTGGAGAAGATACTAGAAGCCTACGCTGCGGGGAGCATTGGGTGAGCTGGCAGGCGACAACTCCCGTTCGACACTGCAAAGATGGAAGCAGTACTCTTCACCTGCAGGAGACGCTCCAAGATGAAACTCTGCCCAATGCCCAAACAGACAATTAGAGTGGGAAACCATTTCATCCGACTCAAAAAAACGCAACATGGTGGCGGGGGTCTGGATGGACACCCACCCAAAGTTCAATGAGCATCCCAACCATCGTGTGACAATGGCCCGGGCAGCAAAGCCCAACTGCGAGTACTCCAAGGATATACGGAATTGTCCCAGAGCCGGTAACAGCCATCCATGTAGGATGCGTCCAAGCTGACACACTGTATGGATATGAGGTCTGGTGGGATTCGAAAGACACAAGCAGACGACAGGATCTTCAACTTCATCTTCATGGGCAGACCATGTAAACGGTAGGTTCCATGCCTACGCCCCCACTGGGTGCACCTATATGCGATTAACGTTTCACATCTGTTCCACTTGCCCTCTACTTCAGGCAGCAATGTTACACACCCAGGTTTGCAAACGCATGCGAAGGCTCAAAACTGAAGGAGACAGAACACCACCCCATGTCTGGTGCACCAATCTGCAGAGTCATCAAGAAAGAGCACACACAAGGCCAACAGGCAGCGACCATTCGCTGCCCAAATGCAGACGACGAACTGGCTGTCAATAACGTCATACTTTACGGCGACACGCCGCCATTAAGTGAAGTGATACGCTGTGCGGGAAACAGGGAGGCCAATATGGGCGCAGAGATCTGCATGTAGTGGACGTATGGATCGCGATCCCACCTGGGCCGAGTAGGAGCTGCTGCAGTATTGTAGCACCGAGATGGCTGGAGTGATCTTCGCAGCAACCTCAGCTGCCGACCAGTGGAAGGTTACGATGCAGATCTGGGGGCAATCAGACCCACACTCCGAATGACAGAACAGAGTAGGGGTGGGACCCGAAAGAAATCGGCAGACGAGAGGACCTTCAACTGCTCCTGAATAGGCAGGCCAGGTCAACCCTGGGCGCTCTGCCCACGACGCCACTAGGTCCGCTCATGAGAGATTCAGGACTGGCACCTGCGCCAGTAGTCCGCGACTCCAGGCAGCAACGATTCGCGGCGAGGCTCGTAAGTGCATGCGAGGGATCGAAGCAAAAGGAGACGTACAACCACCCCACATCTGGCGCACCGATATGCAGAGTCTTCAAGAAAGAGCACGAACAAGGCCGAGCGGCAGAGACCATGCGCTGGCCCCGCCCGGACGAAGCACCGGCGGTCAAGACGGTCATACTGAGCGATGACATGGCGGTACAAAGAGAAACAAAACGCTGGGCGAGAGAGAGAGTGGGAGGCCAAAGTGGGTGCGGGGGTCTGGATGTGGTGGACGGACGGATCGCGATCCGATGACGACAGAGTCGGAGCCGCGGCAGTGTGTAAGCAAAGAGACGGCTGGAGAGCTTTCCGCAGCCACCTCGGCACCGGACGAATGGAGGTCTACGATGCAGAACTGTGGGCCATATGACTCGCACTGCGGGAGTCAGTAAAGAAAAGGGACACAGGGCAGCCACACGGAGTAACGAAGGTAGCCGTCTTCAGCGACTCGCAAGCAGCCATCCGACGAACGGAGCACCTGGAACCTGGGCCACGGCAGCACCCAGCCAGGAGGGTTAGCCAATGCGCAAGGAATCTCCGCGAATCCGGCATAGAGACAGAAATCCACTGGGTCCCCGGACACACTGGCATCCCAGGAAATGCGGAAGCAGATCGCCAAGTGAATCTAGCGAGAAAGGGCCGCAGAGCAGGCACAGTACCAGAACCAGTATTCACCTCGGTGGCAAACAGGACCAGACGAATCTCAGAAGCAAATACGGCGGCGAAGGCTGAGTGGGAGGCCGACAAATGCAGTAAGCACCATAGCTATAGGCTGAAAGCCAAAGCTGGAAGCCAGAGACCCATCACAATGAATAGTGTGAAGCCTCTGGCAGCCAAGTTGTACCGAGTAAAATCCGGGCACGCGCCAGTCGGGACGTACCTAAAACGGTTCGGATACCGAGACGACGACAAATGCTGGTGCTGCGGCGGCGGAGGCAGGACGGTAGCCCAGAGGCGAGAGCATCTCTTCTGCCACTGCAGCCGATGGAGAGACCAGCAGAAGACTCTCTGGAAAGAGGTGGGGAAAGCGACGGGATGGAGAGCGGGCAGATGCTGACACGTGCAAGTCTCTGAGCTGCTCTCCTTGGAGAAGTGCGATAAAGCGGTGATGGTCTTCGTGGCGGCTACTGATGTCGGGAAGTTCCCGCCCAAAATGGACGGAGGAGGAAGAGCGGGCAGGCAACAGGCGGAGGAATAAGAGCCGGCGAGCTCTCCTTGATCTCATCCTTGTTTTCCTTTGTATTTCTTTTGACCAGCCTGTTAGACGCTTGCTTTCTTTCTTTCTTTCTTTCTTTCGTTCTTGTACCAGAAGGGGACGACGGGTAGCAGGAGTGGAGCTCCGCCATCTAGCCGGCCAGCCCGGAGGCGGAGGGGATTAAGGGACTGTCATACTCTAAGTAGAGTGAATACAGTATGATTAAAACAAACAAAAACAAAACAGAACAGAGTAGGGACTGAGTGCGGGCCCATGCAGGGAAGAAGGTACCTGTCTTCAGCGACTCGCAAGTGGCCATCCAATGCATGGAGCACCTGGAACCTGGGCCAGGGCAGCCTATAGCCTGGGGGATAACCAAGAGCACAACGACTCTTCACGAAGCCGGTATTGAAACAGCAATTGAATGGGGCCCACGACCGAGAGGAATCCTCAGGAGTAAGAACGCAGATGGCCAAGCGAATCTAGCACGAGAGGGTTGCAAGGCTGGCATAGTACAAGTACGACTATACCAGAGGACCAAATGAATCTCAGAAGCTAAGATGGCGGTCATGGCCAAGTTAGAGGCCAACAAATGCTGCAAACATCATGGCTACCTGCTGAATGGCAAAGCTGGGAGCAACAGACCCATCCCAATGAATAGTGTGAAGCCACTGGAAGCCAGATTATACCGACTGAAGTCCAGACACATGCCAGTTTGCACATACCTGAAAGGGTTCGTACATGGACAGGATGACAACTGCTGGTGGTATGGCGCAGGAGGGTGGACTGTTGCCCAGACACGGGAACATCTCTTGCGCCACGCCAGCCGATGGACAGTACAACAGAAAACACTCTTAAACAACGTGGGGAAAGCAAAGGGATAGAGACCAGGTAGATGCCGACACGTGGAAGTCGCTGAGCTGCTCTGCATGGAGAACTGTGATTATGTGGCAATAGACTTTCCGGCAGCCACTGATGTCAGGAAGTGCCCCCGCAAATGAGCAGAGGAGTAAGAGCCGGGGGGCTCACCTTGATATGATTCCATTTCGTCTGCATTTTATCGATCGCTTTAGATGATTTCTTTTCTCAGCAGGGGACGATGGCTAGCAGGGGTGGAGCTTCGCAATCAATCCGGCCACCCCGGATACAGACGTGTTTACAGGGCTGTCATACTCTAAGTAGAGTGAATACAGTATGATCAAAACAAACAAAACAAAAACAAATGCAACTTGAACCAAATGCACTACACAAAACTCAAAACCACGATGAAACTTCAAAGCATTACTGACTGATAATCCCCAGACAGCCCAGAGCACTGCATGACATCGCAAGTGGCCATCCGACGAACAGAGCACCTGGAACCTGGGCCAGGGCAGAATCACTCCAGATGGATTCACCAGAATGCGAGGACTCTTCGTGACGCTGGTATTGAAACAGAAATCCACTGGGTCCCGGGGCACACTGGCATCCCCAGGAATGTGGAAGCTGGTCGCCAAGCAAATCTAGTGCGAGAGGGCAGCAGGGCAGGCACAGTACGAGAACGAGTGTACGCCTCGGCGGCGAACATGCCAAGACGCATCCCAGTATCCAAGACGGTTGCGAAAGCTCAATGGGAGGCCGACAAATGCAGCAAAAATCACGGCTACAGACTAAAAGGCAAAGCTGGGAGCAACAAACCCACCGAAATGAATAGTGTGAAACCACTGGCAGTCAGGTTCCACTGGCTGACGTCGGACACGCACCAGTGAGCACGTACCTGAAGCGGTTCGAATACTGAGAAGACGACAAATGCTGGTGGTATGGCAGAGGCGGCAGGACAGTCACCCTGACGCGGGAACATCTCTTCCGCCACTGCAGCCAATGGAGAGAGCAGCAGAACAGGCTCTGGAAAGAGGTGGGGAAAGCGACGGGATGGAGAGCAGGCAGATGCCGACACGTGCAAGTCTCTCAGCTGCTCTCCATGGAGAAGTGCGATAAGGCGGTGATGGACTGCCTGGTAGCTACCGATATCGGGAAGTTCCCGCCCAAACGCGTGGAGGAGTTGGAGTGAATGCCGGCGGGCAAAGGACAGAGGAGTAAGAGCCGGCGGGCTCTCCCTGGTTTCATCTCATTTCCTTTGTAGTTTATCGATCACTTTCAGATGCTTTCCTTTTTGTCAGAAGGGGACGACAGGTAGCAGGAGCGGAGCTCCGCCCTCTAGCCAGCCAGCCCGGAGGCGGAGGGGAGTAAGGGGCTGTCATACTGTAAGTAGAGTGAATACAGTATGATTAAAACAAATAAAACAAAGCACTGCACGACAATCTGGAAGAATATCCAGTCGAACGACAGACTGAGAATCCCCGCCGTGATCCACACACCGACAGGCATATACACCAACTTATGAAGAAATGAAATCATAAAGATCCAGAAGCACCACGACAGCAGGCTGCACAATTGTTGAGGCACAGGATTGTCGGAAATGGGATTGATTTTGGGATCCAGAGGGAGATGTTATAGACCAATAGATTTTACCTGTTGCTTATTGTACACGATGGCCGTCCCATATCAGGCTATTGATTGGCACGGTTTTCCTACCTACAGTCATCCGGAGGGTTTTAATGAGGCCACTAGAGACACATCTTGCTGTAGTATTATCTTTTTATTGTATGATATACGGATATGGCCTGGAGACGGCGGCATTGTTTATAAACCAATGTATAGGCTTCCAATGGTGCGTAAGATGAGAGGGAAGTGCTGAATACTTAGATCCTCCGTAGCACTACGGAGATTACCATTCGGCAGGCCGGCCGCCCGGCTTTTTAGCGACCTGCAGGCCCGGCCCGGCCTCCATTCTGAAAGCCTGCGCTAAGGGCGGCCCAGCCCGGCCTGCACGTGATTTAAAAAGCCTGCATCGGCCTGCATAAGCCTTGGTCTGGTTGATGGATGGAATACGGCAATGGCAGGGCTACGATGATTGAGTTGGATATGTTTTATGTTTCGTACTTTGGAGACTTTCTTAGTAAAGGCAGCAGAGAATCTTTCGAACAAAATATTCTGTTTAGGCTTAGTCGCCAAGAAAAGCCGCCAGGCCGGCCGGAAAGCTGCCAGGCCCGGCCCGGCCCTCATTTGAAAGCCGCCGCTAAGGCCGGCCAGGCCTGGCCGCTTAGGAACACTGGGCATGCCGATAGGACACAAGTCACAGGACATGCCGGTAGTGCATAAGGTATGCCGATACGGCACAAGGCATTGTGCCACGGAATCTCTGTACATATACGGGCATAGATACCCACGATAGAATCGAGTCAACGATCTTCATCACACAAAAGTCACAGGACGGGCTCACTCTGGACTGGACCAGACTGACAAATTGTTCTAGTCCATTCCCGGAGGTGGTTCCTTCACAGAGAGACCAGTCTATTCACGGAGTCCCATCTTCCGGGAATGGACTAGTTTATTCGCTGAGTGTACCCTACCTCCGTGGATGGACTGGTACATTCGCGGAGTGTACACACTTTGTTAAGGCACTGCATGAATATATGCGAACGCATGTATGTACACTTGGTCGCAAACATTTGGTAACAATAATGCTTATGGGACAAGAGAGGTTAAGTAAAATATATCTCATTTACATAAATGGCAACTGTGGTGAAGTTCCTTCTCAGCATAATATCTGGCAGCATATTCTAGCCTTCACCCTCTCGGAGACTCCCGGTTTTGGTACCTATTCGTTGATATCGAGACGCTTTTGAGGGATACTGTGTATACGCTCGATTCCTGTCCTCCTTCCTGCAGAAAACTCACTCATCGGCGGCTAATTCTTGTTGGTACTGCTAAGTATTATATCTGTGTCATGAAGTTTATAATGTAACGGATTGCTAGCTAGATGCCTTTACCACTTCGGTAGCTCTGGTGTTTACGATGGATGGGCTCATATGGTGAATGCACCCAGACGTAGTTAATTCCGCCGGTGTGGTGCCGTGGATCAAGCTCGGCACCCCCGGCAACCATGATATATATGCCAACAAAACCCCATCTCATCCTGCTACACCATACGGAAGTATTATGTAACCTAATATATCCATAAGCGATAACTGCGATCGTGATTTCGAAATGATTATGGATGTATACTTTATCTTGTGGCGCTCCTCCGGATATCCTCTGCGAACTCGCGGGGTGCTCAGCCGAAGATCATACTATTCTGACGCGAACGAAATATATGTAGTAGTTGAAACGCAGTAGTTCCACGGCGCAAACATTGCTTGTCACATGTTAGCGAATTTTGGGGGCGCATGCGCAGACGGCTTGACAGTATGCTAACAGCGTCGCGAGGTTATGTATGGTTAGTAGCGTAGCATCATTTTCCGTCAAGTCACTACTCGAGTAGATTGAAGTGCTTAGAACTTGTTTACTTTCGTTTTAATCATACTGTATGCACTGTATTTAGAGTACGAGAGTGCTGCATTCCGCTCCCTCTCCGGATGACCGGGTTGGTGGGGGGAGATTGTGATACGACAATGGGCGGCATGCATCGCCGGGATGGCTGCAACAACTCCGATTGGTGCCAGGGATATTCCTACCTCATTTGTGCCGCGTCTCGTGCGGTCACCTGATGTTCCGAATGCAACAAACCGCAGCCCCTATCCTCGCCACCACATCATTTCATCTCACCACCGACCAAATGCCCGACAACTCCAGCAACATCAGTCTCCTCACGGACGAGATATCTTTCACCATCCCGGCCATCCCCTTCGAACCGAGCCGCCTCTACACCTTCAAAGACAAATCCCTCGAACGCCGCATCTTCACCCACACCTCCGCCGGGATCCAACAAAACACCTGGAACACCTTCTCCCCCGCCGCGCGAGAACAACGCGACGACAACGAACACCTCGAATGGTTGGGAGACTCGATACTCAAGGGCCTAACGGCGCACCTACTCGACATGCACTTTCCAGAGATGGATGAGGGGCGGATGTCGGTAGGGATCCCCCGTGCCGTGTTTGGAAACGTCTAATGATGTTAGATCCTAATGAGGGCCCTCATCAACAACCGCTTCTACGCCCACCTCAGCCGCACCCTCGGGCTTGTGCAGCGACTGATCATCGCCCCATCGACCAACGATAGCCCGCGACAGAGCGAGCGTGTCCTGGGCGGCCTGTTTGAGGCGTATGTTGGCGGCATGCATCGCGAGTTGGGGCTCGCGGGATATCAGGATTTGTATAGCTGGTTTCGCGAGCTGATGGAACCGTATGCGATAGATTGTTTTCGGCAAATGCAGGGTGCGGCTTTCTTGGCTTCCTCCCTGTGTTACATTGCTGATAATGACATAGAAGCATCACAACAGCTAGCGCGGGGCGCGACTGACGAAGCCGCGGAGGTATCCTCGTTTAGTTCATATCTCAACGACTATGCGAACAAGTACCGTCTGCCGGCTCCTACGTATTCGTTCGAGATGAAGGGCGCTCCTCATGTTCCCGTGTGGCTTTGTACGGTGCAGCTTGGGGATAGGTCTTATGCTGGTCCCCCCAGGTCTGTGAAGGCGTGGGCAAAGGATGGGGCGTGTGAGGCGGCTATTGCGGCTATGGGGCTGGACGAATATGGGGTGTTGGCTAGTCAAAATAGATAGAACTAGGGGCTACACAAGTTGTTAGAGGTTGGTGGCTAAGTGTGCGAGATGTACGATCTTCTCGGTAGGAAATTAAAGGGACTAGTTTCGATCTTGAATGTTTTACTACAGACTAACCTTGATAGCCGGACAAAGACAAGAACCGCTGTTTGCGTTCCAAATCGTTTCTGCTATTGTGAATTGACTGAATTGGAAATCTTGGTTAATGGCCTCACATACATGGAGGTCGGGAACAGTGATGCAAGCGGACTGGACGGTCCTAATCTGAGGTAGCACTCAGTTTAGAGTACATGCTATTGATCACCGCTTAACCCTAACCCAGGCATAGGTAATGACGAACTCGATCCAATTTTCGTTTGCTTTTGCTTGCTTACCGCGAGTAGTCAAGTCGAGAATGATGGGACCAATGGCGACCTGAGACGAGATCACAGTAATCAATGTCTACCCCACGACTCACTCTCTTACCTTAGTTCCAATGTTTTTGAAGGGACAGCTCGGGAGTAATTGTGCAAGTCAAAGGACCTACTGCGACATGAAACGCTTCATTTTTGATGGAGCGGGATGTCAGGTGTACGGCTGGAATATACCGGTAAGGGTAATCCTTGGCGTACTAGGGGTTCACATGGTGCGGCTTTTCTAAGGCCTCCACCGGTTTACATAATTGAGAACTCCGGCCGGGCCCGTTTTACGCTGCCAGCTTTTTGAAACACAATTTACAGCACCGCCCGGCACCGGTTTATGGACCTCAGTAGTATAATTCAACTGTGCTAGTCTCGAGCCGCTCATCATTAACTGAGCAAGCTTGCAGGGCGATTTAGATTGCTGTGCGTGATATTAGCACTTTAATAAATAAACCCATGTAAAAACTGTGGGCCGATTGGCTGGGTGTCGATAGACTAGTTCTGACGCGATTCTGATTGTTGTTGTTGTTGTTTATTCATACTGTATGCACTCTAATTAGAGTTGTTGTTGTTGTTTATTCATACTGTATGCACTCTAATTAGAGTATGACAGGACCTAATACCCCCTCCGCCTCCGGGTGAGCCGGCTAGATGGCGGAGCTCCCCCCCCGCTACCCTTTCATCCCCGCTGATATATATATATGAAAACTGAGAGATCGAACAAGAGTAGAAATAAACTGAACACAAGGAAAGAAAAGGAAAGGAAAGGAAAGGAAAGGAACACAAAGGAACGGATATATACCCCCATCGCCGCCGCCCCCCGCACCTGAGTCAGCCTCTGCGCCCCCTCCATACCGTCATTCATTTGGGCGGGAACTTCCCGACGCGATTCTGATTTTTGCATCGTTGTGTTTGTAGCATTCAGTTCGGTAGCATGCGCATACCATTCCGCCCACCAAAATGTTCCAGGGGAGGGGAATCGGGCACTGTCATACCCTAGACAGTGAATACAGTAAAATTAAAACAAACTATCCGCCTCCACAGCACACGCCATCATAAATCGTAAAGAATGTCTATCTATCATGCTTTCTAGCAATGTTTGTCGAGTTCTTAATTATCCTATGAAAATATTTTCTCGTGTGGGAAACGAACAATGAAACATGCCAACGCACAGCAGCGACCTAATTTCTCAAGGACATCTCAAATTAGAGGCCTTGGACAAAACGAATTTTTTGCACCGCACGCTTTATTCTGATCCTTCAGGTAACATGGTGGCACGTCGTTAGCCGATGACGACACAGCGCTACTCTACCTACCTACAAGAATTAAGCGTGCACTACACATTGAGAACCGAGCGGTTAGATAGTTCACATGCGGCCAGTTACCAACACACCCAGACTGTCAACTAAAATCATAGGACTCTGGTTGGACATTAAATGTCGCAAACCTGGACAGTGCATGAGACGTGGTGAACAAATCTACTACCACACAATATTGATTGGCGCCAAGACTTGCCTAGCTGTCAACATCCAATAGGCAGACACGCAGTCTAAATCACAACCATCCATCCGCACACTCGGTCCCGATAAAATGACGGTATACATCCAACAGCAGGCCAAAATCCATATGACTGGGAAATAATTTCATACAATCGTTGTCGCCTCGTCTTGTGAGCTCTATACTGATGACTGTTGTAAGTGCACAAATAACCCCTTGTAAAATCATGAATTAACTAACTCGATATCACAGTCACATCAAATGCTCGGATGGGAGATGTATCCTCTCGCACTCCCACGGGCTGTGCGCGGGAGAGATGATGTACACGACCTACAGGAGCAACTGCAACAGAAGTGCGGATCTTTATTTGTTAGCGATCCGTCCAAGATTAAATTGGAAATCTTTATCCCAGGAGCAGGTATCACGGAAGAAATAGCCCCACCTGAGTAAGCCGCAATTTCTAACAAATGGACAGAGAACTCCGGCATAGATTCTACAATGTCCTCTTTGAAAGATTTGGAAGAGTACTTACAGGAACCAAAAGTTGTAGAAGATGGTAGAACAAAGTTCTTGTAAGATACCCGAAATCAAAACCATCAAGGTTGTCGGGCAAGCTAAATCTGCGTGCTTAGCATAATATCTCAACGGAATTCCTGGACAAGACTTTAGATTTCAGCCGAAATGTTTAAGATGCTATGTCACTTCTATCGAGTTTTCCCAAAATATCTACAGTGTGTGTTCAAGTTTAGCCAGGACACCTGCCGTGGTGAAGAATATTTTAGCGGGGGGTGTTATCGTCATGTGTACGAAGACGAAAGTAAAGGTTCTGTTTCTGGTATGTTCGACGTCAATGATAGTCGGAACCCCATTTCTAACTATGTTTTAGAGATCAGCTACAATGTTCGCCATTTCGAGAAGCATGGTAGAGAACTGCAAGACCCGTGGTCATCTCGCCAATGTTCCGTATATCAAAGTTATTCCCACCGGAATAATGCCTCCACTTGGATTCTCATCCAAATTCCGAGCAGAACCAGATGCCACCTAGAAAGACTAAATAGTGAAGGGGAAGGCTCGTCCCCGGACAATCACCCTATGGACATGCATCTGCATCTTTTGGTTTCTTGCGAGAAAAACTGGGGACCTTATATTGGATACCTGGGTAACGAGGTGTCATTAATCGTAAGTCCATCCACTATGTTCCCAAACGTTCCTGGACAGTATTATGTCGTACTCGCGGCAAGAATTAATTCCACATCTGATAGATCCAAACCATATGTTTTCGAAAGGAATTCACTCTCGATGTGTCCCAAAGCAAGAACATAGCATTCCTACGGCCGAAATTAGAGAATGCACACTCGCTACTGGAAGCCAATCTGGATATCGCCTCATCCTTGTTAGAACACGCAGGAGAAATGCAAAAGCGCGGAATGGTATTACCTGAAACTAATGAGTGCTTTCAGTCTGAGGTCCGGAAATACGAATTGAGCCTAAAAGGCCATATCCGTATTATCAAAAAGCATCTGAGCTGTTTAGAAAATATACATCTTCAGTCACATAGCTCTCATGTACAGCATCGGATACGAACCGACTCAGGCTTCTCAAAAGGATCATCTGGTCTACTAGATCAAGACCACCGAAGGCCTCTTCGACTGCTTGCGTTAGGTATATTTCACTGACGACCTAGGTTCAAGTCCCTGGCTTACATGCAACAGATGGAGGTGGCATACGCGGAATATCCTCGTTGATAATACTGAAACATCTGATGTCCAGTCTGGTGAACGAAGGTGTTATTACCCAACAGACACTTCCATGCGAGTACTTTGATATGATGCACATGGAGGCCGTGACCGAGTGAGTTTGGAGATGCACTTGGAGGCTGTGATCAAGTGAGATTAGACGAGTACTTGGAGGCGGTTGATGGACGGCGCGCCCGGTGCTGAGACTCTATTCATCAGTTAGTTAACTCGCAACCGTGGGAACGCGAAAAGGTGACTTTACGTTTGAGCTCTCATCGAGAGCTGGCTGATGGCGGTCGATCGTGTAGGGAGGCACGCCGGAAGCTGACGCTATATTCAGGGGTCAACTGGTTATCATGAGACTGGAGGGAAGACAAGCAATCGTGGGTGGATGCGGGACACCGTGTATGCTGTACTCGGTGTATGCAGTACTCGGTGTATGCTGTACTCGGTGTATGCTGTACTTGGTGTATGTGTAAAGGCACGTACGCCTGTGCTCGACTACGTAGGCTTACGTACGGTAATTGAGTGGATATGGTTGCAAACGTAGACTCGAGTGATTGTAGGTGTAGATGTATAGGTAAGATTATCGCTAGAGATATAAGGCTCGTGGCGAGCCGACTATATAAAACCGGGTTACCCAGCCCTGGACACGTCACGTGCAGCCGTGCCGTTACATTATCCACCTCTTTAGGTGCAGACCTCCTGGGCTGCATAACCCCGTACAAGAGTAGGAAAGGAACGAAATGGAAAGGAAGCAATCAAACAACCGTTCCACATACGCAATCGTACAAACCCATATGTCCCGCAACCGATCAGTACCGTGCAGGGTGACCTTTCAGTGGATCTGGCGCACCGGGAAACTCCACCTCCCATTGACTGAGATCCGGAGGTGGTAAAACCCGTGCCGACGCCATTTATACCGGGCCAAGATCGAAAGAAGAGAAGAAGAACATAGAGAAACAAGAAACATGTTGACACGAGAAGATGATGGAGAAGAAGAGAAGATGATGAATTGTCTGTCTATCCAAAGAGAAGGAAAACTATGGACTTATATATGAAAGAGAGAGAAGGAAAACCCAATGCCGACTGCCAAAGCCGGAGCCCAATGCCGAGTACCAGTGCCGAGCCGTCCTCCTCGCCATGGGGGCAGGCGAGGCCGACAGGGGCAAGCGAGGCCGACAGGGGCAAGCGAGGCCGATGGGGGCAAGCGAGGCTGGTGGGGGCAGGCGAGACTGGTGGGGGCAGGCGAGGCCAATGGGGGCCGTAAGCCGCCGGGCCAAATCCCTACTCAACACTCCCCCTTTGGCCCAAGGCTTTCCAGACGAAGTAAAACAGAACCAAACAAACAAAAGTCTGAGATCCTCCTCCAAGTTCCAAATCCCAAATCCAAAGAAAATCCAAGCATACAGTATAGATCCAACTGGAATCCAAATAAAGAGTGCAAATCCAAATACACAATCTGAAACAAAGGAAATCCCAAAGTCCTGCCTGTGATCCTATCCGAGTCCAATCTCCTCCACAAATTCGCCGAGTTTAACTCCCCCGAGGGCCTTAGTGAGAGAGTCTGCCAGCATCTCCGTACGTGCCACGTGTTGGATCTCGATCTCGCCCTTCGCAATGGCTTCATGGATCGAGTGGTACCGGAGTCGTAAGTGCCGGCTGTCAGATTGGAAGTTGCCCGAGTTGAGAGTCGTAACGCAGTTTAGGCCGTGATTGAGAATACGCCTGGTGATGCCTCTGCCAATTCCGATCTCTGAGATAAGGTCTCGCAGCCAGTCGATCTGCACTTTGCCGTACGCAGTGGCAATCATCTCTGCTTGCATTGTCGTTTGGGCTACTACACTCTGCTTCTTCGACTTCCAAATGACGAGGGTTCCGAGGGCGTAGACGACGATTCCCGAGGTAGACTTGCTCATGTCTGCTTCTCCCCCCAAGTCTGCATCGGCGTAGCACAAGATTCACTGAGAGTCATGTCCGAGGCTGGAGTCATGCCCGAGGCTTGAGTCATGCCCGAGGCTTCGGTCATTGATCGTTAATTTGTAGTCGGAAGTGCCCCGGAGATATCGAAGTAGGTGCTTCACGGCTTCCCAGTGTAGAGTCGATGGTTGGGCGGCATATCTGCCTAGAACTGCCGTGGCATAGGTGATATCTGGG
>Ga0307514_10002770_pt1 | contig 17634 bp, 17 predicted proteins | sample 16_EM_MG_FD_203088 | JGI IMG/M metagenome (GOLD analysis project Ga0307514, IMG submission 203088) | Populus trichocarpa ectomycorrhiza microbial communities from riparian zone in the Pacific Northwest, United States - 16_EM | ecosystem: Host-associated > Plants > Roots > Unclassified | place... | reverse complement strand
AAGAAGAAGGAGAAGAAGGAGAAGAAGGAAAAGAAAGAGGATAAAAGGGATAAAGTTTCAAAGCCCGAGGGCGAGGGCGAGGACAAGGAGGAGAAGGAGCTGGCCAATGGTACCACCGCGGAAGAGGAATCATTAGTGCAAAGGTTCCTAAAGGCAATATCGTCAAAGAAGGAAACGTCGATATCGAAGTTGATCAAGAAGCTTGGCACTGAGAAGGAGGTTTGGGAGTTGTTGAAGCAGGCAAAGGTTAGGAGGGAGGAGGGGGGGAAGGTTGTGTTGGTGCTGCCTTAGATGGTGCTCAATAATGATGGGATAGACGGGCCGGACGGGCCGGACGGGATATTTCTCGGGTCAAGGCTATGCATACCGGGTAAGCGGGATATGATACATACTTCCTTTGCTTTATGTATATATACAATTGCGCATAGCCACCAAACCTCATATGAAACCAACACGAAACATATCATTACGCAATCACGCATCCGGGGTCCATAGCCCCAAGAGCAATATATTATAAATACTGACAGGAATTTCGCCATTGGCTTATTCTCTGCAATACACGGAAGAGAACCAGACTCGGAAGTAGAAGCTAATAAAGCAATAGAACCCTAGCTCTTCTCCGACATTGTATCCCGGATGTACGGCAGTAGAAATAAATACCGCGATGCAAATAAACCAAGAGACAGCACGGCATATACAATATCCACGAAACCGACCACTCACAGGTAGATGGATGGGAGTTGAGGCGCTGGAGCAGATGGAGACACTAGGTTATCTGTCGGATAAGCCCCTGGTGGAAAACCCCCTCACTAGCCCGCCACATACAGACCAGGCATGTACATGGGGAATTCCTTAGTTGAGATTGACAAAGGTTTCAATGACTATAAAGATAACCAGTCTATTCTGCTGTGTTATCCCACAATCTCCTTGATAACATTTGTTCGTATACAGCTATGAATGCTTAGCTAGATTCTAATCCATAAATCCAAGGTCAACGTGATGACTTACTACTTGGGGTCAACCTCCTGTAGGCCTGGGTAACCCAATAACGATAGTCCAGCGATACCGAAAACAGTATGAAAGACATCAGGCATATCGTTCGGGCGGTCGGCTATACCGCCACGTTCGGGATCCTGGTTATTTCCGGTGTCAGTTTCAAATGGGGATTGTCAAGATAAATAGAAAGGCAAATAAAATTTAGCAGCAAATGCATGGGGTTGAAAATAAATATGAAGCACAAGACAGCTCAAATTGTGGGGAAATAAAAGCGGAACCTTACCTGACAAGACAAGATGAAGGCAACCAATTTATCCCGATCAACCCAATGTAACCTGTCGATCATTGCTAGTGACGAAAGAACCCACCAGGAGTAGCAAACATCTTCGAGTTTCTCTGGACGGCCGTTGAGTCCTCCATTTGGTAATTGACGTTCACATAGCCATTCACCAAGAAGATCGTGGTCAATCAAGTCGAGCTTCTTTGCTATGGCAAGCGTTCCAACGCAAGTAAAGACTGTAAATCATATGTGAGACATGGTGACCGCATTGCGGCAAGGGGATGATGAGAACATACTTTGACCGGCATGAGATTCTGCTCCTGGGAGCATACCAAACCCGCCGTCATAATTTCTGCATAGTAAGACATACTGTACCGCCCTCTCAACGTCAATGCAGTCGAGTTTGCCCAACAGTGACAAGCAGTTGAAAGCACCGTAGATGAAGCGAGTGTCAATTTCACCCCACTGATCACCAGCGAATACACCAGTTTCAAGGTCTTGCAGAGATGCTACATCTGTTCCTTCATTGTAGTGAGTTTCTCGCCGCCACAGAACTGGGCTTGCCTAATTTCACTGTTATAGACTCACAGCTTGCGATTTTGTCTTTGTCGACCTGATCCAATGCGCCCTCTATTGCGAGTATCTGAACAGCACTTACTGTGGTCAGAATATGTGCGTCATGGCCGGGATGCGCTCCGAAACCACCTAGTCTCCACGCCATCAGAATTCGTACAGTAAAGCTTAAAGTAGGTATAAATAGCATTGTAACATTGGTATAAGAGCGTCTTTCGGAGGAGCTGGCGGGTGGGTAAATGTGGGGTGGGACATGGTGGGGTGAGCAATGGCTGTCGCATTGATGCCTAGGCTGTAGTGGTTTGGATATAGGTGATATTACCGTTTTCATGTTGGCAAGATTTGACATATTCTATTGTTTTGTTTCGTGGAAGTACATCCCTGTGCCCCAACATGTCAAGCGCAGTAAGACCCCAATATACTCCGTCTACCAAGGATGCCTACACATTAGCTAAGCCGGCTCGATGAGTGCCTTGGGGGTATGCATACTGATGCGTAGATGTTCCGTCAGCCAGTATTCAAGCTCATCCTTCTGCTGCAGTGAACCCCACATATATTAGCCCTAAAGTATTCAACGAGCTGATGGCTAGCTGGAGTTAACGCACAGAATCTAGAGACTTGATATAAGCAACATGCTTGTCCACATAGAGCTCTTGTGGAAGTGTCGCCTCCATTGGTGGGGGGGTTGAAGGTTTTCTGGGTGGCACAGCAACCAATTTTGTATTTTGGCCAGAGACTTCGCGCTTACTGTACTGTTGACACAGTGCCAAGGCTGTTACAGATCGTTGTTTTTAATTTATTGCTTGCTGCAGATGTATTATATATGACGCTCACTATAGTATATAGAGCGAGTAGAGTATAGACAGGGGAGAGGACCCTTGGACCCTGTTCCAGGCAGTTTTCCAGGCAGTGGTCCCCTTACATATCATATATATGTAGAGTACCTAGGTAGAGTACAAGAAAGCTGCTTTTACACGCTCTACTTCATTTAGTCATATAAGTACGGGGAAAAAAAAACTCATACTGTACCTAGGGTAGAGCTACATCAGATTAATGCAGCGGTAAAAACAAGCTTCATATAAGTGCTATATATGTACTTCTACTCTAGAGTACATGTTGTATGTAGAGTACTTACCCATGGCCACTGTACATAGTGAGTGTACATCATACGGTATATCTAGATTGTGCCGGTGAGACAGCAGCCAGACATTGTACAGTAGGTACATAAATAGTATTGTTTGATTGTTCTGAACAATACATTCATTCATGCATGTCTAGCTTTTTGTCTCGGGATAGAGATGGAAGGGTCTCGGGGCAGGCGGCGGCTACGCCGCTGCTGTTCCACCCACCAACCATGGGCTAACTGTTATGTCTGGCAAGCGACGCACATAAAAGGCTTTGGATCTTCAATCCCATCAGGATATATAAAAATACCTGCCTGCTTAAAAGACTTGATGATACCGGTACTGTCTTTTTAAATTTCCTCTGTATGTAAGTAGTATTAGTATTAGCTAGAAATGACGATAATTGATAATTGCGGAAGTATATTTATTCCTGATCATACACAAGTACAGTACGTGCGTCTTGGATCTTGGTTTGAGGGGCACAGTAAGTACATAGTACATACAGACCTGTGTGTACGTACATATTCCAAACCAGGCTGGAAGCTAGGTTATACTCCCCTGCTCTTGTTGTTGTTGAAGCTGGAGGAGGGCCCCTGGCGGGCGCTTGTGGTTTGGTTGAGAAACAGTTCACCACATACACAGTACAAACTGCAGTTGCGCTCATTTATTTATTTTAATCGGAGTTTAGTTATTTGGCATTGAATGGGAATACGGGATTATTGCATCGGACCGTGGCTGCATAGTCACGGTTCAAAAGTCGTCATAGGGTGGTTCCAAGTCGCTACACAAAAAGGTAGCGGTTCCGAGACTAGTTCCAAGTTGCCGGCACCATACCACAAGAATCTTTCGGTCCCTTTCTCCATCTCCGCTACATCAACGTGCAGGACAGATTCCTTTCATTCAGTTACGGCTTCGCTTCTACTTCATTACGCTACGGTACGAATCAGTATACGGTTACTCGGTCAGTCATCTACGACTTCGGCTTCGATTCCTTTCGGTACGTTATTATGATTACTTGAATATCCGATAGAGCTAATTAGTTATTAGAGCATATCCTCCTGTTCACCGAATTTAAACGGTCAGATACTAGTGTACTAGTATATATATCATGGACATCGAAGCGGATCAACCAGACTTTGAACAGGGTCTTAACGTTGTCGGTACGGAGTTAGCTAAGCCCCGCAGCATCCCAGTATTCAATTTGGCTGCACGAATGGACGCTTTGAATGGACGCACGAATGGACACCATGCAAGAAAATATGAACCAAAATCACAGGCAGCTAGTCGAAATGTTTTTACGCTCGTAAGTATCTAAATTTTCCTAGGTACATAGATGATTATATTAATTCTTGATGTAGGGAGGTGAATAATATTGCACGAGCTTGGAACGCAAAGATCTCAGATCCATTTGGTCAACTAGAGCCACTTCGGGATCTCAACAATCATACTATACTGGGTTTTCCTAGAAGTCCGAGAGAAATCACTCAAATGAATGGTCAGTATACCCATATTTTATCTAATGTAAAGGACTAATAAAGGACAGAGGGGCCAATGAATCAATTACTCGAAGCTCTGGACTTATCAAGGGAAGGAACGTTGATGGAAAAGCAAGATAGATTTAGGCTCTATATCGGCTTGTAGATTCTTGCTTAGAGATAGTATGATACTAAGTAATCGGTTGGTATTTTAAGAGGCTAAAAAGTAATAGAGAGATGTTCTGTATAGCGTGGTTTAGATATGATTAATGATTAATAGAAATGACAGTCGGAAGTGATCAAAGGCAGCGACATCTTATACGGTCGGAGAAAGAGAAAGAGTTATCGGAGGTATTTCGCTGGAAGAAAAAGATTACTTTTATTCTATTATCTTGTTACTTGAAATGGGGGGCCCCGCCGGAGGTGGGGGGGCGAAGCTCTGTATTGAGGAAAAGCTATGTACTGGCAGGTAATGTACTGTATGTATGTGGTACACGTATGTACTACCTACCTATGTTGATCAGGATCAACACTTCCGCTGCATCTGCTGATGCTGGTCAGTGTTGCTCGAGATGGACTGCAGTGTGCAGTTGGAATGTCGCAGATGATTTCACGTTTACCGCGTGAGCTCGATCTCCGGCCCAGAGAATGGCGTTAGAGCACTGTGAGTATTTTATTTTCAAGGCGGAAGCCGTTTGTTGGTTGCGTATTTGCGGGTTCATGTCATCTTGCACTTCGCAGCCCATTGCCCTATAAGCTTCAAGTCTCTAGCCGATCAGTTTGTATCCGAAACATTCTGCAAGTGCCGGATGTCCGCTTGCCCTTTGGTCAGGCTCTTCTTACAAGTTGAACCATAATATCGGGAGGTGTATGATGGTATTTATCATAGGGCGAAGGGCGTGCGTCGTTATATTCTTCTGTGGTACATGACAGGTACTTACAGTACAGACACAGTACCGGTACCTGTCATGTACCTGTGATCCAGGGTGTTTCTGAATTCTTTCGACATCGCGGAACCTTCTCCTTCGTCTCTTGCACTCAACCCTTCTCGCTTCTACACGTCCTCTGTCCCTTCCCCCCCTCCCAGGGTCCATCCGGATACCTACAGACCCTCAATATTTCCCCTTGAACGACATCCCTGAAGCCGGGCCATTGCATTGTGCATCCGAAAATACTTTAACCCACGGCAGGCTACAAAGGTACATAGGGAGTCAGCTACCCCAACTCAAGCAATTTCCTCTTGAAAAAGAAAAAGGATCACTGCCTGACCAGTCTAACGGCCTGTAAAAGCCCCAGCAGCCCTCTCCCTCTTCAACGGCGGTTCTATTCCTATCCCTGTGTTTAACTCCGGATTCATTTCCAAGAATAAAGCACCAATCTCCCCCTCTTACCTTGCGTCCACACCCCCCCCCACTCCGAGATTCTGGTCACAATACCAAGCTTGCTGATCGGTAGGACCCACCCTCTACTAATCTGTCATCTTTCTCATCATCGCTACGCCGTTCTTCTTCCCACCAATTTCTCACCTCGCCGCTAATTTGAGATTTCTAGAAGCAAGGAGTGTGTCTCAAATTTGGACTACAAGGGTTCTCTGACAATCACCGCGGCACTATGAGTGGCCGTGTAAAGAACCTCCTGTTGGGCAAAAAGGACCCCACAGCCCACAAGCATTCCAATGAAGACTCTCAGAGCAAAAAGCGTCATAAAGATACAAACGAGCCACCGCAGTCACCACGATCTCCATTATCACCTGGATTTTTCATGCAACCGCTGAGAGATCATCTCCACTCCACCACGACATCTCATCCTCCAAGAACAAGCAGCTCAACACAACTAGCCCCAAGTGTGGCAATGACAGCATTAGGAGGAATACATACAAGTTCGACGATAGCGGCGCTAGGAGGAATACAAACCGTTCCACCCACCGCTCCAAGCTCTGGACGCAGGATTGATACAGAGCCCCCGATATGGGAGGAAGGAAAGACGCGCTCTACAACCCACCCGCGGTCCTCACCTCGCCCTGGCGCAGAAACGCCACCAGAGCAGCAAACCCGCCCAACCCCGAGCAGGTCGTCTTCGACGGAAGGGCGCTTCATGAACAGGGTGAAGGCATCCCGGGAAGCTGCGCAGACTATGGGGGGGAAGGCAGCTAAGATAACGGCAAAAGCAACATCTACGACAGCCAAGGCCTTGGGAGAAAAGGGCTCTAAGGCATGGGGAAAGATTAAGACAAAGGCAAAGTCTACCAAGGAGCCGCAGCATATCGTTCCACAATCTCAGTACTTAGGAAACTTTAAGCCTCGAAAGACAAAACTGTCACCAATTGATGTGTGGGGAATGAGTTTGAGGGATGCTACTCTACGAACGAGGGTGATCAGGGAGATGAATTCTGAGGCTGATGCGGCTGCGTATTGGACACCAGCTGTTGCATTCCGCTGTCTACAGTATGCTAGACCCAAGTTTTTTAATCTTTACTAATTAAAGTTCGTAATCCCGGAACTAACTTGATTCTCCTCTAGATATCTCAATGTTCATGGCCCACAGGAGCTTGGGCTGTATAGAGTGTCTGGGAGCACTGCTATTGTAGATGAGGTGAAAGCAGACTTCATAAGCAGTGAGTTCACTTGATTGCTTCTATGCCTTTGAATGGGTGCTTATTGGGGCATAAAATAGGGCATGATGTTGATATTTCGCTCAACCCCCCAAATGATATCCACACTGTCACATCCCTATTAAAGGGTTACTTCAGAGCATGTAAGTTCTCAACTCCCCTATATATCTGTGCCACGATACTTACAATTACTGGTAGTGCCCGAGGCTATCCTACCCGCCGAAATTCAAAAGAAAGTCTACGAGCAATGCAAAGATCACCCTGAATCAGAGAGCCCTCCACAGTGCTTTATTGATGAGCTTTCCCAGTTGCCTCCCTATAACTATTATATGCTCTATAGCCTGTCTGCACATCTCAGTATTGTGAATCAGCAGTCAGATATCAACAAGATGAATCTATCTAACCTCGGTATGATATTCTGTTCAACATTGAGAATTGATAGATTCTGCTTCAACTGGCTTGTTGGGCACTGGGCGGACTGCTGGCAAGGCTGTTGGACAGAGAGGGACGAGCTGGAGAAGACAGATCCTGAGTTATGGAAGAGACAAAAAGATAATGCTTCAGATATGCAATCTCCGGCGCCAACTTTCGACACTCGATCGTCTGCACCATCGTCCCCGGCGCCCTCCAGTACAGCACCCCACACCCCTGTACCACCATCGCTACTCTCACAGGAAACACCACTTCCATCACCAATGATTGGACACTCACCTAAAAGTACATCTCCCCAAATGGTCCAGTCCCCACTCTCTATAAACTCGCCTTCCGTTGGGACACCTCATCCGACTCCAAGTAAACATGTCCTCTCAGAGAAGGAGTCCCTTCTGGCACATTCAGCTCCACCAACCCCACGTACTCCTGTGCCTCCAACGCCCTTTACCCCTGCAAGCTTCACGATGGGGGATGACCAGAGGATGATGGTACATGCCGCATCTGACATTATTTCCGACTATGCAGACGCCTCAGGTGACGAAGGTGAAGAGAAGCCTGTCCTGGCGGGCAGCAAGGGAAAGCAGAGACATAGGCAAAACATCATTGAAGAAAACATGAGGACCCCACACCTGGAAGTTGAGCTCCCAGTTGTAAAGGAGAAGGGCGAAGTACCAACACCACCTCAGAAAGATGTGGCTGTGACCGTCGAGCCGGTGAGGACAGAGAAGGAGCAGGAGGTCTCTCAGCAGCCAGAATTGAAAGTTGAGGGCTTGTCCCTAAATCTTTCACCAGAAGCTAGTCCTACTGCTGAACGGCCGAAATCTGACGGCTCACGCCCTCCCAACATTCGGGTGCCAGCCGCAAATTTTGACGGGCAGAAACCATCTGCCATATCTGGTCGCCTGCAATTAATGTTGCCTCCGCTGACGCCCATGAGCCCTTTGATTGCCACCATGGACCATAAAAGTGGGTAAAAGGAAGATGTATGTTGATGAGCTGGTGTAGGTTCTGATGACCTGGTCACGAAACTTATTTCTGGCACCTTCCGGGTCACATTTTGCTGTGCATATGTGCTGGAGAAGGTACCTTTTTGGGGGAGTTGTTTGTTTCCCGAGCCTATTCCTGATTTATCTCTTTTCCTTTTGTTCTACGGAGTTTTCTGAGTCAGCGTGTGGTCTTTTTCTGTCCATTATACCCACCTGTGTAATTCCACTTTCTTCAATTCTTATCTCTTAATATACCTTGATTTCAGTTCTCATCTCCCTTCGACGTACTACTACCTTAGTGGCCAAATCATAGAAGCGACGTTCACATGATATACCTATTTCCTATTTTGGTTTGCTGATATATGTGATGAGCCATGATTTATTTTTCTGTAGCTTATATAAAGTATATATCCCCCCCTATCACCTTTTTTGCTCCCGTATTTTAAAGGTGAGGGTATTGTTTCAGGTGGGCTGATTTTGTTTTTTATTTTTATTTGACATCTGAATTTTTGTTGTTTTTATAGACACAAAAGTTGAACTTTTGTGGTACTTTTGAAGAAAGATATAATACTAAATACAGTCTCGGCACAATTGACCGTGCCCTGCCTGACAGTATAGATAGAGCATCGTTCACGCCGAATTTTTTTCTCTCTTCTCTGATTTCTTTGTATTTAGTATGGTGTACAGCTCCTATAATAGAGATTTACCAATCTCTCCTTCCTGTTCAAAAGAAAAAGCCCCAAAGCAAAAAAAGATATAACCCAGGCCTTGAAAACTCCAAAAGAAAAGCAGCAACATTAGTTACACATCCATCCCAAACAGTAAAAAAAAAACAAAAAAAAACGACTGTTAACCGATCACTAAAACCTTCTTCTAAACGATCATCAATTAAACAATCGTAGTCACTAAAGGCTCAATAGCGACCCCTCCCGCATCCTCAGCAAGATCGGGTATAGAAATGTCAACATCAGCAGCCATATTTCGAGCTTGCCCTCCCTGTTCCTCGCTCTCCACCGATCCCTCTTCCGCCTGTATACTCCTCGCTTCATCTTCATCCGCTGCCGCCTCCCAATCATCAACCACTTCCTCCTCCCATTTCTTCCTCTCCTTCTCCTTCTTCTCCCTCTCTTTCCTCTCCTTCTCCCTCAAGCTTTCCGAGGAGCTCCTACTCCCGCCTAGAGCCACCATACGGCTTGCACTCGATGGATCCAGTGCGCCAAACCCATTCTGTGCAATCGCGATACCGGGTCTGCCACCCCAGACAGGAGTACTTGACGAAGCACCACCCTTTGGTCCCGCGACCGTCGCCCACTTCTGATTCTCCTTAGAGACAACCTTCCCGTCTTTGCCAACCCAGCACAACTCCACCTCATTCGCTAGTCCCTTGGTCTTAACAGCTCTCCTTAGAGGTGCTTTCATATTCGACAACTCTAGTTCAATCTCGCTCATCCCAAAAGAACTCGGCTTCGGCTCCAACACTACCTCCTCATCCGCCGTCCAGTGAATATTAAACTTAAGCTGCGAAGCACCAAGTAGTGGGTCCAGTTCCTTCTCGAGCTCGTTCATAAGAAGCCCGATGCGGATGCCTTCCAATACCAATGCATTGACGGCCTGTTTCCCCGGTTTCCTGAGCTGCTCAATAATCGGTGTCGGCGCTGGAGACGGTGTGTGCATAGACAAGACAGAGGATTTAGCCGAGGACCTAATAAACTCCGCAATAGTTTTCTTTGGGGCAGTAGTAAATTTCGGCCCCTTCATAACAACCACACTCCTGTACGGCTCTGGGTCCTGAGACTCACTTTCCAGCCCAAAATCCGTCGCGAGCAGATGAATAAACTGCCGCAACTGTGTCTTCATAGGCTGAAAAGCAAATCTCTTTTGTGAGGCTTCGGAAAAAGTCCTCAACGCCTTCTCGATTGATTGTGTAAATTGCTTTGGTTGTTCATTGTACATCTCAACAGTCTCATCGCTGTATCCCATCTTATCAGCAGATTCTCGCTCCGGATCGATTTGCAAAGCTAAAGCCATTCTTCGTGCTCTACATGCGTCGTTGCATTTAATTTCCTTTCCCTTATTTCCGGGAGTCGATCTCGTAGCATTGCATTTGACCTCCTGCTTAATTCCGCCACAGCCACAGGATATCTGAAGTTTTGACTGGCATGGTGCGGTTTCTATGCATTGGAATGGTGCATGACAGGGATCCGTATCCAGATGCCCACAGGTTTTCGGCTTACCACAAGGCTGTGTGCATAACTCGTCACAATCACCGTCTTTATGGCAAACCTTCTTGCATGTATGGGACCCGCATGATAACTTCTTTCCACAAATCGTGCCACAAGTCACCCCTTCCCTCCAGCATGGCTGGTTCTTAATATCCTTCTTGCCACAAACGCATCTTTTGACCGTTAGGTAGGGACATTTGGGGCAGGAGTTCTCATCACCATGACAATTATGGGAAGTTCGCGGGTGACCACAGGCTTTCTCCCTAGAACACTCGTGTGGGCACTGTGGTGGGCGGCTACCACAGGGCACTGGTGGATGTATAATTGTCCGTCCGCAATTACAAGCCAACTCCTCGAAACTGGCTTCCAAACACGTACCACAAGGCCCCCGGTGACAGAGCATTGGGCAAGGGTGTTTGCCACATTTTAACGGCTTCCCACAAGCCCGAGTACAGATGTGTTCTGGCTCATAAACCTCGTCGTATCTATTTGGTGCTGAATTTAGGGGCCTTTGCTTCTTCTTTTTCGAAGCAGAAATGCGTTCCATAGCTGCAGATTCACCGGAGCAGCACTTCTCCCCGCATTCGTGCCGCTGGCAGTTGAGCATAACCCTGCATGCCCTCATACACTGGGGTGGTTCAGATTCATCGCCCTGACGACAAAGGGAGGTTGATGAAGTGCGCCCACAGCGACAATTAACCTCCACAGTTTGTAGACACACACCACAGTCACCAGTGTGACATGTCTCCTGGCATTTATGACCACACTTGAGTGTCTTGTTACATGCCTTGCTACAGGCGGGTATTGGATCAGTGCAAGTCTCTCGTGGTTTGGGCAGAATCTCGGTGAGAATGGTTTTCCCGCAAGGACAGTGGGTGATCTTGTCCGGTGAGAGGGGACAATGAGCTGGCTTTAGATCAACCGCGTGACAAGCTTTGCTGCACTTATGTTTGCCACAGTCGAAGAACCTACCTTTCAATTAGTTATTGGGAAAGATTCGGAGTGGGGGGAATGTACATACCTTTCGCAGTCAGTCTTGCAGGACCAATACCCTGTCCATTGCTGTGTGTCTCCTTCTACCTCTTGTATGCTATTCAGTGGCACACCCTTATCACAGCATTTAACATCCCCGGATTGCTTTCCGCAGTAGCAGCGGAGCTCCTCCTCGAACCCACAGTCACCGCACAAACCAGAATGGCATGGCCTTGGGCAGGTATGTTCACCGCAAGGCATATAGTCACCGCAAATTTGCTGGCAACTCCAACCACTCTGATAATCGGTATCCAGACATCTTCTTTGCGTTGACTCCCTTCCACAAAAACAGGCTTGAGCGGGCCCCATAGCTGTGCATGGCGGGCAAGGACCAGCATGGCACTGGAGATTGCACGGATGCGGGCAGGCCCGAGGCGAAGCTCTCTCCTTACCACAAGGCTGACCACAGCTATGTGGAGCAATATACCGCTGAGCTTCGGGGTTTGGGGCTTTCCCGCACCAACATTCATAGATTGAGGGTAGCTCTGAATCAAGGTTTTGGCAACCAGGGCATCTCCATGTCTTCCGACGATCGTCACCATTCTCCAAGGCATTTGGTGGAAGTGGAGCGTCAAGACCCTGTTTCGCCCATTTCTGGATGCATTTCAAGTGGAATACGGCGTAACACCTCCCACAATCCCATATCGGGGATTTTCGTGTAACCCCTCCGTAGCAAATCATGCATTCATAGTTACCACTGGCGATACCCTTATGAATTCTGGTCATAAGATCCTCCGCTTCTTTCACAGTTGCTGCAGGCTGAGCTTGTGCCTTTCTGCTCGGCTGAAAGTTAGGAGCTGGTTCCATCTGATCCCCACCCCAGTTCTCTGTATCTGAGTGATCCACAATGTTACTATTCACTCCTTCATTGTGAACAAACGCCTCTAGTTCAAAGCTCGATGTTTCGTGATGTAAATTGCCTGAGGCTGCTGGAGAAGCCGTCGGCTCGGGAACGGTCAACCGCGCACCGAAGCCCCGTGGCACAGTAATTCTCCCTCTGGTAACTCTATCGTTCCCTGGTGCCGGTGTCGGAGTGGTAGAGGCCTCCTGGGGCTCTCCGCGATCCCTTCCGTGCTGCTGCCCGCCTCCCCCCCGACCGCCCCCGCGACCGCCTCTGGAGCTTCCGGCCTGACCCCGGTGGGGCTGCTGCTGGGAATAATCAAACAAGAGCTGCTGCTGCCAATTAAGCTGCTGAGATTGCCGGTTTTGAGATCCTGAGTCATTTGTCGCACTGCCATTACCACCACCCCTGCCGCGTCTGTTCCTTTGTCGTGATGCCCAAGGCCCTGTAGATGGTTGTTCTGATTGACTGAACTGACTTTGTGGTTCCGCAGAACCATTCTGTAGATTGGGGGCCATGACTTCTCCATAAGGTCCTCTAGGTCTTCCCCTCTGTCGTCCACTTGACTGCTGTTGCTGCTGTGGCTGTTGTTGCTGCTGTTGAGATTCCTGCCCAACGATTGATGCATCGATGGTCGCTTGGTCGCTCCTACCACCTCTGCCGCGGCCATAATGCCTTCTCCTGCGACGATTGCCTCCACTGGCTTCTGATCCACCCACAGAAAGTTCAGGGATAGCTGTTCCAATCTGCGCCATGTTCGTCGAAGTTACTCGGCCCTGAACCAAGTCTTGAGAGGATATGGTGGATAGAAGGGGTTTTGTATCAGAGATTGCAATGGAGCCTTCTTTCAGTTTTTTTTCAAAATGTGAAGTTCAAATGTTTGGTTATGGACAATGTCAACGTGATGATGGGGGAACCCTTAAAAAAAATGGGGGGGTTCGGGATATATACTGGCACCAAGGCGGAAGCTAGGGGCCAAGGGGGGGTAGGGTAAGCTGGAGGGCTGTGAACGGAATCATAGTTGGAGGATCTATGACACAGCGTAGTTTATGATATCGATCATGATGAGCCATACCTCATACCACGAAACATCCCGGCCCAGGTAGGTACTTTACTTACAGTACATTACATAAAACTCGGAATGAATTATGCATTTGCAATTCAATGAGCCTTGTATGAGTCTTCGCTTCAAGGGACGACGATGGTAGGTAATAAGGGTCTTGGCATGGGATCAGACCGTACATAACGTTACCAAATGACATTCATCCATGTGATTCTTGAGGCTTTATTCTATTCAACAGCATTCGTTATTACCTATGATTGTCGCGGACCAAACATACCTCCATCGCATACATAGGCAGTTTACATGCTCCTCATGCTCAGGCCCCCCTCGCCCCACCGTACCGTATCCCCCTCCCCCCCACCAGGGGTGGTCAAACAATTCTTGTAATAACCTTAGCTCCCATAACGAAGCGCCTTGGCAGTACAAAACTAGCCCAAATATAGCCTTATGGTAAATTCTTGATTGACCATTCTCCAGCTCCAAGTTCACAATGTCAGCCGATACCCCCCCCCTGGTGAACTGCCCCTCAACATAGTGGGGGATCCCGAAGATCCTCAAACGTGGAAAAGCCAAACAGAAAGAATCCTTCCTCAGGGATGACGTCATTAACCTTTCCCTATCACCTGTCAGATGCCACGGCAGGAACCATTTTGAAATAACCACCACGTAAGTTACGCTCCTACTACAACGAATATCTTATGCTGATACCCTCAAGCTGCCGAGCCCAAGCCAGATCATCGTCGCCAGCAACGCTGGAACAAATTGAACGCAGTACTTGGTAATAATAAAAAGAAAAAAAAGAGGCCACTCCAGGATCAGGAGAATAGAATCAGTACCAGATATTCCTATACAAGCTGGTCCAATATTAGTCCGATTTTCGACTCAATTTCTAGGAGGTACCATCAAACGGTGGAACCAATCCCTGACGCAGACTATGAGATTCTGTCTGTGGTCTTGTCTTGGATTATCTTCTTTTTCGGCAAGGATAATGAGGAAAAACGTATATATTCATTTAATTGCACCAGTCCTATGGTCGGTTGTCCAACCCCTCCCAGACGTAAAAGTCAGTGTTGAACAAGATCTCGTTGGCAATCGAGTCCATGCCCACAGTGATTTCGAGTTCATTCTGACTCGTGGCTCCAAGCAAGTGTGTATTGTGGAGACGAAACGGGATGACTTCAATCAAGGGTTGGCCCAGAACCTGCAAGGATGTGAAGTATGTAGTTAAACCTATTTTACAGTTAGGCCTTGCTATACCGGACGACGCGTGCTGGATTTCCGTCGTCCAGTATAGCAAGGTTCCGTATAAGGGTAGGTAACACAAGGCGGAAATTACTAAAGAGGGGATTTCAACTTCTGTAGATACTCCATACACTGAGATTCAGCGGTCAAAATGTTGCGCGCAGGAAGGCAAAAACGTCGGGCTCTCACTATATTAGAAAAGCACCAGGTCTATAAAAAGCGAAGCATGCGAAGGAGAAATTGCATGAATTTGGAAAACATTTCATGGATTCAGAGGTATGCAGAATCGGAGATCTAGGCGATCGATATGCTAATATGAAGTAGGGTCGAGCTGTAGCCATATCAACTTTATCCGACATCTTGCGCGAAAGTGACATATGGCTTGCAGTTGATTTAACAGCAGGTATTTATGGAAGAAAGAGCAGCGGACTTCTCAATATCCACTTCTAAAGCAGTATCTGGTTGAATGGGCAGATCGAGCAAATCAAAAGCATATCAGGATCAATGATCTTGTTATACGTGTAACAACAGAAGAAGCTTTACCATCGCATGCAGAACATTATGCATATTTTGAAATGTCTAATGGATGGCTCTGCAATCTAAAGGATCGGCATGCCTTGAGATGTAAAAAAACTCGAGAGAAGACTTGCGTGCTCAAGTAGACTCATATGCATTACGAGATTGTGATGGACTCGCCTTGTAGTAAGTTCATTTCCATTACCAAGTAATTAAGTTGCTAATATATAGTAAATTAGGTATAATCCTTGACCAGAGCAGACTCTGTGTAGAGAATCAGAAGATATACGAGGACGAAAGAAGCAGAAGACTAGAGTTTCTGTCTTCCTTACAGTCAATGCAGATGGTACAGATAAACAAAAACTTATTGTTATAGGACGGGCTAAAAGTCCTATCTGTTTTCGATTAGCAAAGATCAATACAGATAATTTAGCAGTTGTTTATAAGCATAATCGAAAGGCTTGGATGTTAGGTGGTATTTGGTATGAGTAGATGAAATAAAATGAAGGACGGCGGATTGCTTTAATTACCGATAATCGTCCATCTCATCCTCCACCGGATTTACTACCAAAAGACCTACACCACCTGAGCTTTCCCATGTGCAGTTTATCTACCTTCCGAAGTGTAAACGCCCTTCCTGCAACCTCTCGATCAAGGCATCATTCGGTCTTTTGACTATTGCGTAGGGAGTTGGACACAACGCCAATTTATGGGACACTGAGGGGTTATGATTCCCCCCTCAGTGCTGTCCAGCAGTCTATGTGCGCCAGGTTGTTCCCCCGTAATTCCCTAAGAGGTATAAAAAAGGGCCAGTGCCGTTGTCCATGCGGCTCCAAGCAATTACCTACGTTGCTTTTAGTTCACATGATACGCTCGTGATAAGTTACTCGAATAGGAAGTGGTGAAGTAAGCTAACCATAAATGGCAGTGGTGAAACTGACTAATACCGCGCTAAGGTATTGCATAGATGGACAAGCCCTTTCCCCCTGCCTATTTGGGAATACCAGATACTGTACATATGTATGCACATGTGATTGAATTAACATGCCATACAAGCTGCCACAAGTAATCTAAATTTAATGCTCTACTGGCCTCCCATGCCATCCCCACCACGTCGTTCCTGCCACATTCATATCTCCTCATGCCACATCCATATCTCCTCATCCCCTCATACCCATGACGCAGGTGTCTGCGGAGGCAGGAACCTCGCATTGAACTTTGGAGGCCCAGGTGGCCTTCCACGTTTGCGAGCGCCACCATCCGCAGTGGTATTTTGACCTCTTCTCCTCCTCCTTGGTCTTGACCCAGTAGCTTGCTGAGAAATAGGACCCACAGAAACGACTTGATCAGTTTCTGGAATGTCATTCCACTGAGCCTCGTTAAGGCATTCCACATCAATGGCGGCAGTCTAATTTCCAACAAGAGAGCTCCAGGGACACCTGGCTCCCGGTTCTCCGGAAGGGCGACCCCCCAACGTGGGGTGCGGCTCACAAACATACCCTGGACCGTCAATTCAATCGCTGTTTAGAATGGGAAGCTCAAATGAGAATTCACTCGCTTGGTAGCCAAGCATATAAAGATGCAAAGTATAAGCTCTTCCCGGTAGTTTGTTTGGTCGAGGGTCGGGGAGCTCACGTATGCTTGTGTGGTCGTAGAGAGAAATTGGACGAGGCAGTTTGTGCGTTGTTCAACCAGACAGCGGCAGCAAAGAAGTCTCGTCAACAGGTCCCCACCCGTGCCTTTGGGCTTCGGCACTTTTTAGCGACGAGGCAGGCCAAGATCATCGTGATCTTCTCCACCATCTTTCTTGCATAAATGGACCGAGGAATATCCAGGGGCGGTACAAAAACCAATTCCAGTACGTCGTGCGGGAGTTGCGTTCATAGTCCCCTCCTTTTAGCCCAGCCCTCACAGAGGCTGTTGGTGAGGAGGAAGAGGTGGACATGGAAATTCTGGGGCGGATCGGGATAGTGATGCCTCCTTTCCATCACTCTTTGGCCACCAGAGTAAACGATCTTGAACTACCTGCTTGAGTGTCTGACTGACCGATGATTGTTAAGGGTCGAAAATGAGGAAAACCAGCCAACCCCACCGGCAGCCCTGCGAGACCTCCCGGTCCCGATGCCCTCCCCTTCTCAAGCCCCAGCCGTGGCTCTTCCCCTGGAAGGGGTACCTCCCTTGCTTCTCCCCCCACCTCCATTGCCTCCTGTCCCCTCCCCATCCCAATCCCCCCTCCTCTTG
>Ga0307514_10002769_pt1 | contig 17636 bp, 18 predicted proteins | sample 16_EM_MG_FD_203088 | JGI IMG/M metagenome (GOLD analysis project Ga0307514, IMG submission 203088) | Populus trichocarpa ectomycorrhiza microbial communities from riparian zone in the Pacific Northwest, United States - 16_EM | ecosystem: Host-associated > Plants > Roots > Unclassified | place... | reverse complement strand
GTGGAAGGAGGAAGAGGAAGAGTGGGGGGGATAAAGATGTATAGAGATACCTACGGATGGGATTGATGGGGGGTGTTGATGGGATGTTGCGTTTTCTCATTTTGTTCCTTCTTAGGCGTACTGGATTGGGCGGGTTTGATTGCTGCTTGTTGCTGCTGTTTGTTGCTTTTTGGTTTATTGGGGGATCATTGGGGATGCGTTATAGGTAGTAGGTTGTTTTGGATGCCATCGTCATATTATATTGTCTCAATGTTACCAGCTTTTTGTGCTTCGAAGAATTCGTTAAGAGCAACGACATTTCCCTGTGGCGGTTGTGGGATTGAGCACATAATGGGCAAGTGCAGAAACCCGTGTTTGATGCTACCGGAGGCATCTAAAGAGCTTGAGAAGCTGGGACGGAAGGTCAGGACATTACGGAAACCAGATATCCGGCAACAGTTTGCCATAGTATCTTGAGAACGCTAGTTTTTCAAATGGCCATCATTCAAGGCGAACATTGTTATCACAGCACGACAATGTCCAATCATTCATCTACCTTGCTAGCTTTCGGAACATACCCCTCAACCGCCGCTGTCTCTCCACCAACCTCCTCCGGCAGCGTAACCATCACCTTCTCCCTCACCTCTCTCTCTTTAACATCTGCTAGCACTGCATCTCTTACCTTCTCTTTCTCCTTCTCTTTCTCTTTCCTCTTCTTCAACATCTCTGCATCCTTAATCCCAATTCCCTGCAGCTCCTCTGCCAACTTCCTAACATCCCTCTCATCCTTCTCCTTCCAAACACCGGCCTCCTTCGCCTCCTCTGCCTCCTCAAGCAATCTAATTTCCGCCACCCACCCCTCCTCCGGCTCAACACTATCCAAATCCACCCCACTAACCTGCCCATTCTCTGGATCCACTTCCGCCTCGCCCACAACTTCCGTCCTCACCCATGCTGGCTCCTCATTAAGCTGCACCCTAACCCACAGCGCTCTTCGCGCACACTCATCACCGCAGAACCTCTCCACCGTCTTCCGCTCCACCCAATCCCCACCCGCCACCCGTGCAAGCCGGCTCTTACCCGTAGACTGTTTTAGCTTTGCGCATAAGGCGTATCCGCAGCGGGCGATGATGTTGCGTTCTTCGATGAGGTCGTCGTAGTCGTTGGGCGTGAAGAAGCGGAGATGGTGTTTGAATGCCTGGGTTTCGCGGGGGCCGGGGGGTGCGGGCTTGCATAGGGGGAAGTCAACGAGGTATACAAGGGATTCGAGGATGGAGGATTCGAGTTCTTTGCGGATTTGAAGGGATGAAGCGTGCATGAGGGCTGTTAGGCGGGCTGAGACAGGGGAGGGGATGTGTGGGTCGTAGGGGGGTTTAGGGACGTCGCCCATGGGGACGGACATTGTGGTGGTGTTGGTTGTTGTAGCCATGGTGGTTGTGTCTAGTATTTCGAGAAGCTGGAGCGGCGATTGATATGTAACGCTATGGCGTGACACTTCGACGCAGTTATGCTACTTGTGTTAGGGTGCGAGATAATGGTGGTGGATGATGGTTGGTGGTGGGGAGGTGAAGAGTTAAGGTTGAAGCTTATGGTGGGGGAAGTGGCGGAGCTTGTTCGGTAAGTTCCGGGAGATGCAGGAACAACCCTAACCCTCAACGTCAGCAGCCAATGAATCACAGTCCATGAATGAATCTCAACGATCCTAGCAAAAGGCGCAAGTTAATAGGAATGAGTGTAGAATTCGATAATATATCCGATTCCCTCTATTGTAGGTTCCCATCTCGCATTCTGCACGTGATAGGAAGGTACATGCCCCGCTCGGTAATGCCTCACCCGTGATTTTTCCACCCCCACCAGCAGAGCAGCACAAAGTGTATCCCCACGTTGGCCGCGTGTTACTCTACCGGAAACCCACATTGGAGAACCGAGAAGGTGGTCAATAACCCTCCTTTGTTTCTAGTTTGCATCTCCCATCGCTGTGGCCCAGTGTCTGTTCGTCAGCGTGGTTGTTTCCGGTTGGAGCTCCCATCCCCCCGCTGACGTACTATACGCACATAGACTAACTGCAAAGAGGCTTCGGGCCGTTCACCGCCGCCTCAACTGGCTGCTTCGCACCACCAGCGCTATCCCCCTCTTTCACATTTCAATCGTCAACTCCAGTGAACCCATCCCGTCCCATCTGCTTCCATCGAAACAAGATCCGCCGCAATACTCTACAGCTCGCTTGCATAGCATAGCATCGCTGGGTGTGCAGCCCTTGGGGACATCGAATCATCATGGCTTCTCCCGACCCTCCCTTTAGAGTGAAGGCATTGTTCGACTACAACTCTCCGCACGAGGACGACCTTAACTTCCCCGCCGACACCGTCATCACCGTCACGGCCATTGAAGACGAAGATTGGTACTGCGGAGAATACACCGATAAAGCTTCGGGGGAGAAGAAAGAGGGTATATTCCCCAAGAACTTTGTCGAGCGGATCGTTGTCGAGGTGCCCGCAAGGCCTACAAGGAGTGCTCGCAAGAAGACTATTGAAGAACCACCCTTGGCGCCGCCGGTGGAATCCGCACCGACGAGTCCTGCCGTTGAGAGAAGCAATCCAGCCGTTGTTGCGCCACCGCAGTCTCCCCCGCCTGTGGAGAAACCAAATCCTATTCAACAGGAGACGAGACACCCCCCGCCACTGCCACCGCCGTTAGCCGAGGACCCAAAGTCGGTACCGAAGCCGGTTGAAACCCCGAGATCACCTCCCCCGAAAGCTGCCGCAGCGACTAAACCTCCACTTTCTCCCGAGAAGCCAGCGTCTTCAGGCAAACCGCCGCCTCCGGATAAGCCCTCATCGAGCTCATTTAAAGATCGCCTTGCGCTGTTCAACAAAGGAGGTGCTGCGCCCGTCACCCCGTTCAATCCCCTGAAGCCTCGCACGGACTTCGTCAAGAAACCATTCGTTCCCCCGCCCCCAAGTAAGAATGCTTATATACCGCCGCCGATCTCGCACACCCCTAAGCCAAAACGGGATGAGGATTCGCGACCTCCACTTCCTCCTGTGGAGCCTGTGGCTAAAGCATCCCCCGAGCTCGAACGGGACCCTGAGGAGAACAAACCGAAGCAGAGCTTGAAGGAGAGAATTGCTATGTTACAAACTCAGCAATTGGATCCGCACAGCTTGCCGGGTGGGAAGCCAAAGCCGCGACCTAAGCCTAAGAGAGGGCCAAGTGGCGAGGGCGAACTACAGCCGGGGGAGGGCGACGCCTTGTCCCCTCTGTCGGCCACTGAAAAGTCTCCTGAGGAAGGACGGCTGGAGAAGGGATTGGACGTCGAGGAACCTGAGGTCCCTGCGAGAGCTAAAAGGAGTGTAGATATCAGACGGGAGGAGATTCCCGATGACCTCAGTGTTGGTTCTACGGATATTTCTTCGGCTTCCATAGGCCCGAGAGAGGCAAGGCTCCGTCAAGCTAATGTTCCTACTCACCAGTCAGACTTTGGAGACGATGAAGGAGCAAACGATACGCCGGATGTGCCTGACTCCGATGATGAAGAGGAGGAAGAGATCGACCCGGAAGTTCAGAGAAAAATAGCGCTGAGGGAGAGGATGATGAAGATGAGTGGTGGTATGGGAATGCACGGCATGTTTGGTCCGCCAATGGGAATGCCAATGGGAGGCGGTGTACCGGTGAAGAAAAAGAGCGTAGGTGGGAGGTCGACCGCAGGCGATGATGAAAGACGTGGAGAAGAGCGCGAGGAAAGGTCCCCTGATATCCCACGCGCCCCAGTCCCTGTGCTACCATTCGTGATGCCGAGAGTCCAATCGCCGCCGGCAGTGGAAGAGGGGCGTGAGGATGAAGAGGAATCACGACATGCTTCGGCGAGTCGGAAGATTTCTGAGGACTTGCCAGCCGATGAAGTTGTCGATGTGGAAGATATGAAGCCATCACATTCGGAGAAGCCGCATGGTCCACGGCCGATGCCCCCAAGGTCTCCGCCGTCTATTCATGGAGGTTGGTTTATCCTATCTTACATTGGTTTTGAGATTTAATGCTTTTCAGATGATCCCAGTTCCCCAGAAAGATCTCTTCCACCACCACCACTAGTTCCACCCACCGCCGAATGTAAGTACAAATATCTACTGATGTCGAACCAACAGTTGACTCAGTAATAGCTCGCCCTCCACCGCCCCCACCACCTGAACAGCTTAGGACACCTACGGAAGGATCAGAGTCGGATGACGAAATATCTCGAGTTCCTACGCCAGCTAGCAGTAAACTCAGCTTGAAGACAGATCAACCAAGAGCCGTGCCACCACCACCGCCGCTAGCAACAACTTCTCGTCCATCGTCCAGCGGCAATATTGTATCGCCAACATCTCCGCCACCTAAACGCCAGTCTCAGGCCTACTTCGGCGCCCAATCAGCGTCAGCAGGTGAAGGATCGCCCCTTTCTCCAGGCTCAGCTACTACGAATAAGCGTGCTAGCTATCAGAGAGGAACAGGCTCAATTCCACCAATTCCAGGCGGATTGTCGTCGCCAACTGTGTCTAGGTTGCCACCACCCCCGCCACCACGACGGAGCATTGATGAGCAGCGATCGGATTACCGGGGTTCAGATACTGAGGAAGAAGTGACTGAATATGAGGCGGACTATGATACAGATATCGCCAATAAAGTTGCCCATCGTGATGCGTTGACTGCTCAGCACGGAAAGGATCGGCGAGGCAATGGTGAAGGTGACGATACTCCACTTCCTTCGCCTGTAGTCACCCCACATCAAGCGCCAGTGCGCGCGGTCCCACCACCGCCTCCTCCGGTTCCTTCGATCCCCCCACCTACTAGACCTAGCGTTGATATGCCAAGAGCCCCACCACCGATGCCTCCTCCGGCGCCTCCAGCTCCGCAAGAGTTTGGCGACGATGATGATTCTGACAACTATGACCCATACAATTACACTTCACCATCATCTGCACACACCCCTCCTCAACACCATGCGCCCCCGCCTCCCCCGCCTCCTGCGCCGCTGCTACAGCACGCTCCTCCGCCTCCGCCTGCACCCACTACCGAGAGACTACCATCACGAGGTGGATCCAGGCAGTCAGTGGATGTTCCTCGCGCTCCGCCAGCTGTTGTACGTCCATCAATGGATCCCAATGTTTCTCGTACATCGATGGATGTACCTCGTGGTGGTCCAAGTGGCCGGCGTTCTATGGATCAAAGCAGATCTCATTTGGATCACGTCGCCCGCGATGTAGATCTTGCCGCATCGTCTCTGTGGTGGACAAGACCTAATACACTGCCTCCAGTTTTCCAGAGCCGTTTGAAAGATTTGTTGTTCGAAATGGAAGAGTCGCCGGCTCTGCACTCGGGGCGAATGGTGATGAACAAGCACGTTTACGTTTTATTCCACGACTACTCTCAGACGATAATCACGGCACGTTACGACCGCGACGATCCCTCTAATGTCGCCCTCGAACAACGTCACGAACCGCCACCATCCCAACCTCGCCAGGATCAGTTGGAGGACTTCCAAACGCAGTTCGGCGCTAAGATTTTCAACCGCGTGAAGTCTCGCGAAGGCGCAGTTATAGGTGACGGTGATACGTCGTCACTGATGAAGGAATTGTTTGGGCTCGTGCCAGATGCGCTCTCGCCCGTAGGATCCCGAGCGTTTGGATGTCTGGTGTATGCAAATATTGCGAACGCCTCGGTGCAGCAGTATGACGAGATCAGGGCCGGAGATATCATCACGTTTAGGAACACGAAATTTCAGGGCCATAAAGGTGGGTTGCACCAGAAGTATTCCATGGAAGTTGGAAAGCCAGATCATGTCGCGGTGGTGATGGATTGGGACGGAACGAAGAAGAAAATTAGAGCGTATGAGCAGGGTAGGGAGTCGAGGAAGGTCAAGCTGGAGAGCTTCAAGGTGGGGGATCTGAGGAGTGGTGAGGTGAAGGTCTGGAGAGTCGCCGCGAGAAGCTGGGTAGGCTGGGATGGACAGAATTAATCAAATGCGGGAGAGGGACTGAGTTTTGTTTACGCTATGCTACTCTTTCGCCAGAGTGTGTTTTTTCCTATGAATTAATGATAGTTGTCTGTGACATTGTTTGGTTTCAGCTGTGTGAGCCATAAAGAATCCCCTCACTTTTTTGATTTTTGTATCTATTGTTTTCTGTGTTTCGGTATACAATGGGTGGAGAAAGGAGGTTATAGTTGTTGATGTGGGATTATGAGGCGATGCGATGTTTTGTCTGTAGTAGCATCAATAGCAGTGTTGTTCGCGATGTTTTTAGTGATCCCGTGATCACTTCTTTACACGCTACTCTACACGTCCAACCCGTTCAACCCCTCACCACCGTCCCCACTTCAGTCCACTTCATAACCCACAATGTCAACCCAACCAGAACCCTCACAATCCCAGCAACAAGCGTCTACAGCCCTCAATGATGCACCAGAGAAACGCCATGAAGAGTACCAATACCTCGACCTAATCCAGCGCATTCTCACCACCGGCGAAGTTCGCCCTGACCGGTACTCCCCTCCCCCCTCTATTCCTCCTCCCGCTGACCCTACAGAACCGGTACTGGCACTATCTCCCTCTTCGCACCCCCCTCCCTCCGCTTCTCTCTCGCCGGCGGCATCCTCCCCCTCTTAACCACAAAACGCGTCTTCCTCCGCGCTGTTGTCGCCGAACTCCTCTGGTTCATCTCAGGTTCTACCAGCTCACTCCCTTTATCCTCCCAAGGAATCAAAATCTGGGACGGCAACGGCTCCCGCGAGAATCTAGACGCGCTGGGGTTCACCTCGCGCACCACCGGCGATCTCGGCCCAGTGTATGGGTTCCAATGGCGCCATTTCGGCGCGGAATATAAAGGCTGCGACCACGACTACACCGGCGAAGGGGTGGACCAACTCGCCGAGGTTATGCGGCAGATCAAGGAGGACCCGTGGAACCGGCGGATTGTGTTGAGTGCGTGGAACCCAAAGGATTTAAAACAGATGGTGCTGCCACCGTGCCACATGTTTGCGCAGTTCTATGTGAGTGAGGAGAAACGGCTGTCGTGTTGTCTGTACCAGAGGTCGTGTGATATGGGGTTAGGAGTGCCGTTTAATATCGCGTCGTATGCATTGTTGACGCATATCCTTGCGCATGCAACAGGGTTGGAGGCGGGAGAGTTCGTGCATTGTATGGGGGACGCGCATGTTTATAGAGATCATGTTGATGCGTTGAAGGTGCAGTTGGAGAGGGAGCCGAGGGAGTGGCCGACGGTGAGGTTTTTGACGGGTGGGGGAGGGGGGGTTGAGGAGGTTGATCGGATGAAGGTTGAGGATGTTGTGGTTGAGGGTTATAAGCCATGGGGGAAAATTGAGATGAAGATGAGTGTTTAGAGAGTGATACCAAGGATCTGTTTTTGCTTTGGGGTTTGGTGTTGCGCCTGGTATGGGATAAAAGTGTCGTGCTGTTCATGTAGGTGCTATGCTATTGTTTTTCCTTCTAGTGTAATTGTACTAGATGTGGGCGCCGGGTCGTCTCTGAGCAATCAATTCTGAGAAGTCAATACGTGCTAGTCAACTTGACCACTCCCGTTTTTGTGTTGATAAAAATCGTCTATATGGCCACTATCACAATCCCGTCACGTCCCTGCAACCTACCACTAAATATCATGGCCATTCCTCTAGGCTTTCTCCACGTCTTCCAGTTTTTCCTGAGTGATATACCATGTACAGCTACCTAACTCTGCACTTTCTTTATAATATCACAATACAGCGCATTCAATAGGATCCCTAGCTTAGTGTTTAGCCGTGGTGTCCACGGCCGGCTTGGTGATTCTTTCTAGACTGCCCGCCGATAAATATGTAAGAGGCTTACAACTAATAGCTGGAGATCTAAGCCGTGGCCAAGTACAAAAGATATACCGTACCACAGCTTTAGAATCAATTCCAGTACGTTTTGGCCCTTGCATGTTTAGGCCGGTTCTGAGTATGAGGCTGACCAGGTTTTTCCACTTCCTTGTGCCTAACATCGGCACTGTGGCTATGTGGCTGTGCTAGACTACTTAACCAAGCTCTCAATGCTCTCAAGCTCTCTCCTCCGCTCACACCATGCGCCCATGCACCCACCATCTCAACTCAGCATTCTCCTTGGACTCTTCGCGAATTTATATCTTAGCTTGGCTTCTGCAGAGCTAGAATGTGCACCCGAGATCTGCTCTTCCTGCGTCCCTGACAGGCTGATAATCGCTCCGGGCGTCGGCTTCGATCTGGGCTCATCCTACGGGTCTGCTTCCCATATTATAGTTCAACTATACCAAATACTAACCGAAAGCAGCACCGTTGCCGTCCGCTTCCACAACGGCAGCACCATCAACATTGCACAAATCCCTGGCGACCATGAATACACCACCCTCATGCAACGCTACCACACCGCCCCCGAGCCCCGTCCCGGGTACTCCTCCTCCAGCCCCTTCTCTCCGCTAGTTCTCCACCCCGCTGACCCGTCCCACTCTCAGATACTCCGCCGGTAGCCTTCGTGAAGAATTACGCGAGGCCTGGTCCGACTTGAAGCGAGATCTTAATAAGCGACGCGGCCTTCCCGCTTCTCCTAAGGTCGGCGTTCTCAGCTCTATGCTCCAGCAACTGCGTTCTCGAACGGAACAGAAGCTCGGCCAGAAGATCTCTTCCGTGGGAGTCACTGTCCCCAAGTTGGCCGGCCTGTATCCCCGCGACGTTGCAGATGCGTTTTTACATGTAGGCCTGAGCGAAGTCTCTACCGACTTACTCTTCGGCGGGTTCGTCAATGAGCCAACTGCTGCGTTCGCCGGGTACGGGTATGGGCTGTGCCAACGCTACACCAATATGCTGGAGTGCGAAGACGAGGAAGAAGAAATGAGGATGCGGCGGATTGTTGCAATTGAGTTCTCGGAGAAGACACTGGCGGTTACGCTGATTACAACGAGAACCGCGCGCTCGGCTCACTTGGAGTCGTCGGAGGTGAGCTGGGACTTGGGATGGGGGAAACGAGGAGGGGAGCAAGAGGTGTTTTGGGGAAAGGTAACAGACAGGATCAGAGGTGTGGTTGAAGGGTTTGGGAGAAAAGTAGATACGCTGGTGCTGTTGGGTGATAGGGCGATGGAAAAGAGGCTTTTAGAAGCGGTGAGAGATGCATTGGAGAGGTTCGTGGTCACAGAGGGGGAAGATGTTGTCGTGCAAGTGCAGAACGATGTCGACCCGGTCTTTGTTGCTGCTAGGGGCACGGCCGAGCTGGCGAAGCGCAATCAGGAGTCGCCGTGGCGCTGTATCGAACCGGACTACTGCCGCAACCGGGGCGGCGATTGGAAGCCTCCAGAATCGCATAAACTGTAATGGCTGGCAGGCCCGACATTCTCGATGCTATGTGTTTTCACACCTCACCTTTGGCTGGCTTCAGTACTAACTACACTAACTCTCCCATTAAGTGTTATTAGCTGTGATTCTGAGCTTATGAGATAGAGACTTCCCGTCTACTCAGTCATATCTAAGCATAAATCGCCAGTTTAATACTGCAGTGGGTGACCATGCGGGAATCCCTCGTACTGTACAGTTTTGTGACCCTTTTGCTAGGTGTTTCAATGTCTCTTTAACGTAGGTTATCAATGAATTTGGGGCCACATCGGCTAATTCACTGAGTGCCGGGCCGTCAGAATTGACTGTACGGAGTCATGGCGAGATATGGGCCAGGGGAGATCTTATGATTCCTAGTGCTAGCGCGTAAAGTATGACCGCAAGTGACCATTAGTTAGAGTCTAGGCTCGCTTCGCCCCAGCTTCGTATATTCGTCCATATTCCTCCTTCTAGAACCGTACTCAGTCTTATCGGCGTCAATTCTTTCGAACCAGTCTACGGCTGCTTCCATATAGTTAAAAGACAGAATGGCAGGAACGCAAGAAAAAGTTATGGAAGGATTCACCCAGTGATTCACTGCTCACCATAGTTACTTAGTAGCATTAACTGTGCCCGATGTACACTGCTCGGCAGCCTGGGGAATGAGTTCTCTCGTATTGTGTCTGACACGAATACTGGTACGACTCGGCCGCCCCGCAGCAATCAATATCCCTATATCAATCACACCTAAATCTTCCTTCCGCCTTTGATATACACCATACCCGCGGTCCCGCCGGCCACGCCTTCCAGATCTGGAAACACTCCTGTGATGCCCAGTGGACCAGTGGTACAAGACAGCTCTCACGGATACGAACCCGTTGTACGGGACATGGTATGCTGTACTCTATGCGTATTCCCGGGAGAAAATTCCTGAGCACAACACATATAACTCTCCTTCACCCAATAGCACCTATCATCATTCACAAAGATGCGTTTCTCCTTCTTTCCCCTCCTCCTCCCGTGCGCCTTCGCGGTCACCCCAAAGCCTCCCATCACCCCCTCCCGCGTAGTCTCTGACATCACCACCCCAGCCCTCCTCGAACCCCTCCAAGGCCTCTCCACCATCGCCGCCACTAACGGCGGAAACCGCGCCTTCGGCCTTCCAGGCTACCGTAGCAGCGTTGACTACATCCTCTCCCTTATACCACGGACAATTTCCGCGGCAGAACAGGAATTCACAGCCCTCTTCGCTATGGTAGACGATATCCAGCTGCGCGAAGCCAACAGCAGCACGGATGTCTACATCTTTGGCCTGACGTACAGTCCCAGCACCCCTACATCCGGTATCACCGCAGAACTTGCGTTGGGACCCGCAGGGCTGCCGGGATGTTCGGCGGAGGGGTATAACGGACTTGATGTGAAGGATAAGATAGTATTGACGCAACGCTTCCGATGTCCGGACCAGACGACGCTGGCGGGGCGGGTGCGTGCGGCTGTTGCGGCCGGCGCAGCGGCAGTGATTGTGTACCATGATCTTCCGACGAAACCTACCGCGGGGACGCTGATCGCGCCGGATCCTGTGGGGTATAGACCGGCGGGGTTTATTAGTCTAGCGGATGGGGAAGCGTGGAAGGCTAGGATTGAGGCGGGGGAGAAGATTATGGTTTATTTTAGGCAGATACAGACGATTGAGGAGAGGAAGACGTGGAATGTTATTGCCGAGACGAAGGGCGGGGATGAAGGAAGTGTTATTGTCGTATGTCCCCCCCTTTTCCATCCTATCTTGCGTAACAATTCGTAGTTCGGAGCGCACCTCGATTCAGTCCAAGCCGGCCCCGGTATGTACCTCTCATATACCCCGCAACTATCCTAACACCATTCAGGAATCAACGACGACGGCTCCGGCGTCTCCATAATCCTCTCGTTACTTCGGTCAGCTGCAAAATACAGCACACGGCTAAAGCTCCGCTTTTGTTTCTGGGGTGCAGAAGAAAACGGGTTGCTAGGGTCCAAACACTATGTCTCCGCGCTCTCCAGCGAAAATCTCACCATCAGGGCGTATCTAAATTTCGACATGTACCACCACCTCCCTCCCCCTCGCGAGCGCCACTGACAGCCCAGGGTTTCCCGCGGGTACTTCGGTGTCTTCGACGGCGACGGCAGCACGTACGGGCTTGCCGGAGCAAACGGTAGCGGCACTATCGAGGCGCTGCTGAGTGAGTACCTGCAGACTGAGGGGGTTACAGTAACCCCAGCGGTGTTTACTGGTGGAAGCGATTATGCGTCTTTCATGGCGGTGGGAATACCAGTGGGGGGACTGCACACGGGAACAGGGGTGGAGCAGGATCCGTGTTATCACCAGGCGTGTGATGGTTATGGTTTGTTTCCCGCGGGTGAGAGGGATGGGGGCTGATGAAGGAACTAGAGAATGTGAATGCCACCACGTTGACGATTATGGCGAAGGCGGCGGGGTATGCGATGGCACATCTGGCGGTGGAGGGGGAAAGGCTGATTCCGAGGTGGAATCAGACGACCGGGGCGTTGAGGATTAGGGATAAGGAGATTGCGTGGGGGGTTGAGGAAGGGGGGAGGCATACCGGATGCGGGAAGGGGGATGAGTAGACTAGTAGAGCGGCTCCGGTGCAATCGGGATAGGAGTTATAATTTGGCCGTTGTAGATATTCCCTCATGACGTTGATTCCGTGATCAAACCCTAGCCCAAGCTTCAACGACACTTCTGCTCAAGCCCAATCCCCTTGTATAGCTGTGGTATTTGGTATTTCCCATAGGAATTTCTTCACCCCTCAACTTAGTCAAGAAACAGGACCACCTTTGAAGTGATGCATCCCTAATGGAAGAGCAGCGTGGTCCTCGGATAACACCAATGGTCACTGCCAATCAAACTTCTCGTCCAAATTCGCCAGCGGACCGGTATAAGAAAACATAGCACGCTAAAACTCCTTAAACTGCAGTTCGCTCCCCGAATTCAACCTCATGCAAAATAGCGTAGGTCATTGATGTCTTTTCCTTAAAGTGGTCGAGATTATTCCATCCTGCAGATCATTTAGTTTTTGGGGTCGGGGGTTGAATTCAATTCTTCAACCCCTTCACCCTCGATTTGGGGATTCAAGAACTCCACCAGTTCTAGCGACTACGGTATCCAATGTCGACACAGGAGGTATATAAACATGAACCGCCCTCAACTCCCCTCCTGCACTGGGCTCCCTAGACCAACCATTCCTGAATCTTTCCTTGGTCTTCACCCTCTCCCGATGTCTTTTCCTCCGCCACGCCGTGGGTTAATAAGAAAGTTCATCTTACAAAAGCGAGTATTCTTTTCGCTCGCGTCCTTCGGGTTTTCTCCTGGCTAATGACGTGTCATAGATGAACAACCATTCGAAATCCCCCAGAGTGAGCCATCCGGGTGGTGTCGGGAGCCCGTGGTAAATCCCAAGTCTCGGAACCTGGTACAGCAGCTCACACCGAAGTTGACGTGAGTACATCTAGGACCAAATTTAGAGGATGTTAGGTTTACTAACATCTTTCCTAGAGTGTTATCTCGATCACGGGGCAGTACGGTCTGGGGAAGATTGCTGCTGCCATTGAGAATTCTCCTCCGAGCCGAAGAACAGTACAGTTAGCCGAATACTTCATAATAACCCGATGATGCCTCTGGTTCAGTGGGATCGCAATCCGACGAGGCCGATGCATCTATTCCCACATAACCCCTCAAACTGGCAAGTAATCACGATCAAGGCTCCTCTAAGTCTAGGACCCAAAGACCTCATGAAGCTGCAAGTTCCCTCCCCTCGCTCCGTGACCCAGTTCTTCACGATAGTAACTGATATTACTCTGCCTAGTTGATTGCTTATGCTGAACTACTGTCGGACTCTGTTCCAGACGAATATGACCTCAAAGGAGGCCGTGCTGATCTCCGTATAAACTGCTACTTTTATAACGGACAGTGATGCAACATCAAATGAAACTCGAATTTCTCGATATGGTCTATCGGAAGGTTGTTACGGAGAGGAAGCCCAGTGTTTGGGTGGGGGGGCGGGCATTGTTATGAGGGGCGAACGTAACATACGTTTTACGGAGAAAACGCGATCTTAATTAAAACGTCACCTGCATAGATGCTTCAAAAATGTGTGAAAATAACTAGGTTAGCGGTAACAGGAAATAGGAAATTAAACCAGAATACCCCTCAGAATCTGACTCCATATCAATTTAAAATTTTAGTTTATATATGCCCCGACCCCGTTGGCAAGTAATCACTTGGTCCAGAGGCTGGTATGGGTTAGCTCGTTACGACGAGCAAACTTTCCAACAGGATCATATTCTTGACTAAGTTATAGTGTTTCCTGGTTGGCAAGTCTTTCTGTCTGGCTAGCCCCGATAGCTTGTGAAGAACTTTATGACTAGGCCACTGACAGCTTCAATCACAAGTGGTCAGAGAAAGCGATTGCCGCTGTTAAGTTGCCTTTCCTACTGTTTACACCGACATACAAACCGAAATTTCCACTTCCTTTGCAATACCCGCCCAGTCTGACATCTTTCGGGGAACTACTACTCCGTCGACGCATCTAGTCCCAAGGAAAGTAATACCTGCCCGGTCATCAATCCTCACAAGCTGGATGGTAAGAGTGGTTGTTCCCCACTTCCGTACATACACTCTCTCCCACTTAGTCTTGGTCTTGGTGGCGGGGGTAGTTACCATGGATTATGTAGCACGACGACGCAACATCTAAGGGGTATTAGGCTTGGAAGCGAGATTTCAGACCCACCATTGGAAATCCGGCTACCTTTAAGCCCTACCACCAGGAACCGGGACGACGATGTCGGGCTCCGAAAGAGTATAGCCGTTGGGATCGGATTGGGGTTGGCTCAGTTGGAAAGTTCGCTACTCGTTAACAGACACGGGCTCGTGGTCAAGCAGATGAGCCCGTGGGAAAGCGGCCCTCTTGGCCAAGTGAATCACTTGTCAACAGGTGTCGTAGCATATGTTTCGTACATCGGCGACTCTTACAGTTCGCGAACTAGAGTGACCAGTTCGCGACATTTACAGTTCCACTCGCGAACTGGCGAACGTTTACAAACCATCTCCCATCGGCGGGCGACCTTACTACTAGTACCTCCCCCCTCTACACACATATAAAACTTGAAGACTTTAAAGTTTACAATTGACCACCCTCCGAGTTCCAGCATACATCTATCCTGTATTCTGTATTCAGCTAGAGTGGTACTTCTAATCTAATCCATTCGCACTGATATTTCTACCCAGAAGAGATCTGTAGACGAGTTGAGCTTCTAGTCAGACGTAAGGTTCTACTGCGTATACCCGGTATTGCACCTCCGACAACACACCCCACCATCTTCTAGTTTTGCCAAGACCCTTATCGTCCAATCAAATCTACTATCGTCAGAAAATTGTCGCTTCGGTTTTCAGCTGTTTTCTTTGAATTCAGTTACCTAGAAGCCAGAATGAGCCTCTTCGGAGCAAATACCACCTTCAAGAAAGCAGTGGCGAGGATGAGAGCAGAGGAGTCCCGTTCTGGCTCCGAGGCCCCCACCAGCGGTATCGGGGAAGTACTCGATAGACATCACGCAATGACCGGACCGATCGTCGACCCGGACGGAACAGCCACGACTTCCGAGATCGCTCGGGAGGGACACGAAAACGATCAACAGCTGGTTGAGCAGCCTGAGGCGATTACACTGCCAAGGGATGTTTTCAATCAGGCAGTACGAATTCACAACAAGGAGGCGAGGGAGAGCGGACACCCAAGCCAGGTTGTTGAGCCGGTCTGGGGACCATCACAAAGAGATCAATATGGACGACCACTCGAGGGGCAAGTTCATACGATTTCGAGTGATGATGATTCTTCATTGTCACCACCGCCGACTACGAGTTATGGGGGAAGCGATGTTTCCTTTCCGCAACAAACTCAGGAGGAGTCAACTCAGTACGAGGGTAGCCTTTTGGCGTTGCCCCCGAGCGCTATCCTGCAGGACCCTTTTTCGGTCCCCAGAGAGAGTGCTGGACTTATCGCGCGGAGGTACATTCAGTCGGAGGAAGGCACCAGTCAACAGACGAGCGAAAATGAGGAGGGGATGGAGGAGACCCGGAAAGTCTACACACCCATTCCAAGAAAATTCGAAATTAGTGACAACAGCGATAACGAAGATGATGCGATGACGGAGGTCGAGTGGAGGAGCGAAGAACCCTACATGACGCCAACAAAGAAAGGAAAAAAGCGCAATAAGGGGAAGGGGGTTAAGAGGCCGGTTACGCCCGAACGACCAATCCCTAATATGCTGCAGACACCCAGCAGGAGAAAGCTTGAAGCCGATTGGTCCAAGCCTGCACAGGTGGTGGCCAATGAGGAAGGGGTAGCTAATCTGGAAGCATTTATTGGTGAGTATCTTCGGAACACTAATGGGCTGAGGGATTTCATGGCTACCAACCAGTTGCATGATGAGCGATATGACGAGTGATGCCTAAAGCAGGCGGAGCATATGGCGGCGAGACAGAATCATACGGATGCGGGGGTCACCTCCATCCGCAAGACGTCGGAGAAGATTCTGACCGAGGTTGAGTTGAGTAGGGAAGATGAGGAAGAAAGAGCGGAAAAACTCGATCAGAGGTTGGAGAAGATTGAAAAGAAGGTGGCCAAGTTAGCTCCGGTTAATATGGCCAAAACAATTGAGAATGCAATGAGTGCTTGCATGGAAAAGATGGTGGACCAATTGACCGATAGGGTGGTTAAGAGGTTTGAGGACATGGCGGAAGAAAGCCGGAAGAAGGATGAGATCCGAAGGGGGAAACAGGTAGAAGCCACCCCTGAGGAAGAAGAAATGAGCGATATCGAATTTGAACCGGGCGCGACCTTCTCAGTGGAGGAGAATAAGAAGGTAGAAAGAGCTATCCGGGAAGAAATGGAGGTGGATGTCACGGCGCAGGCAGGTACGAAGATATTCGGGGATAAGAAAGGAAGATTATTGGTGGTGTCAGAGGAATGGTGTTACAGAAAGACGGAGACGTTGGAAGACGCGGAGGAAGCGACGAGATGGTGGCGGTATAATTTAGTAAGATAAAGAAGTGGTCTGAGGTGTTGCGACGTCGGGTGATGTGGCGTGGTTGTTACGATAAGGAATGGTGGAGTGGTGTGTAAGATCATGGGATGAGATTCGGATGGTACATCAGAACATGAGGAATGGTTCGAGGGTGGCGGACGGATTGTATATAAAGAGAGTGTTGTTGGCGTTGGAGGATTTCCTTTTCTTCTCTCTTTACTCGTTCTCTTGTATAGCAAAGCAAGTTACGACTTTGAAACAGCTCCGACTCTTGTCTTGTCTTGATTCTCTCGAAACGAACCTCGAGCCTCTTGCCCCGCTTTCAGTATAATATTAGTGTTACCAATATCACCTACGCCCGATCCCGCCCGTTACACTAGAACGAGTCCTATAACATCGTACCTGATATTGAATGTGCCTGCATCCCTCGACAGGGTGTAAGTACTGTTCCGAACCTTGTTCTGTTTCTTGTTGGGTTTACCTAGGATCGAATTACCGTTGGATACACATTTGCGACGATTGCGTCGACGAATTACCTCGACTTACCGGATTTGATATCCGACAGTACCCCCACAGATCACCATATTCGAATGCACCAGTACGACAGTAACTGTACGTCACGAACAAATTGGTTTGATCTCGCTGGAATTCCTTGCCTTGTTTTTGAACCTGAACCTTTGAACGCTTTTGAGAGTATCGAAACTATACTCAGAGCATCATTCGAGGAAGAACCCCTCGAAGCCTATTTTTGGGAACAGTCAGCTGTCCCCTCCCCTTGGAATACTTACTGGACAGACGCAGCCAGAGGAGGCGGCGGACTCGACATCAACGATCCCGTGTTCGGACAGCATTGGACCAAGTATACAGGAGTACATTCCTGGTTTCCGTGCGATCCCGAGGAACCGTGCGATTGCGAAGGCCATAATTGCGCCGGAACTCATTCGACAATCGGACACGCAGCAGCAGCAGCAATAACAGCAAAATCTCTTGAGATTCCACTGATAGTTATTGTACCCCCGACCCCGACTCCTTCCGAGCTCGACGCATATAACTGGCACTGGTAGATGTGCTTAGTCCGTTGCAATGTCAAGTTCAACGGAACCCCGAGCGGCCCTGGTATACATCGAGGATCAGGGCACCATCATGGCACTCATCGACATCGACAAAGACAACACCGGATACGAACAGCTGCAAGAAGCGTTCACACAAACACAGGAGGTATTGATGCGGGTAGCACA
>Ga0307514_10002768_pt1 | contig 17643 bp, 20 predicted proteins | sample 16_EM_MG_FD_203088 | JGI IMG/M metagenome (GOLD analysis project Ga0307514, IMG submission 203088) | Populus trichocarpa ectomycorrhiza microbial communities from riparian zone in the Pacific Northwest, United States - 16_EM | ecosystem: Host-associated > Plants > Roots > Unclassified | place... | reverse complement strand
ACCCCCCGCGACAGTACCTGGATATGTCTCGCCTTCAGCTTCCTCTGTAACCCCACATGTTCGGGATCAACGGGGGACCCACCGGCTTCGCTGTCGAGTGAGTCGGAGGCTTTCTCTGTCGTAGGAGCTGTCATTGTGCCAAAACTGCAATCCAATTCAATTTGAGATATGGATCCCCCAATCACCTACCAAGTACTTATAAGCCTGACCACGTACAAGCGTTGGAAGGGATAAGGTTAACGCCAAAATTCCGCGAACCAGTCTCACAAAAACGCAAACTCACGGGATATATAAGTGGGAGTGACACCTCCAACGCAGCGATGGATCAGCGCAGGTACATGTAGGCACGCACAAACCTTCCAAATCCACCCTTAACCCCCGGATTCATCACGCATGCGCAGGGTGTTAACGGTCGTGCATGCGTATGGGCTGCATGCATGATCACAGGTTAACGGCTCCAGCAGGGTACGCCATTTGCGGGGCAATTTTTGTATGTGTTTTTTTTCCCCAGGCGTTGGTTGTAAAAACCCACTATGTCTCCTCGCGGTGAACTCGGGTTCAGTCGGCTGCCGACCTACTCGGAATCAGGCAATTCCGAACATAATCGTCCAAACAGGGGTCACGGGCATTCAAACAAGTGCGATGATGGCAAGGCTGGATTTAAGCTGAGGAAGTTTCCTGTGTTTACTTGTTAAGCAATCAAGTTCTTGATACCACTGCAAGTAGAGCTAGTAGAATACATATGGTGTACCAGGCCCGGAGGAGTGGTAGGGCATTGAAAGTGACACAAGAGCTGTTACACATGGTACATCCCCTTGACATGACGCAAATTGATATAGTACACTGGTGCGAGTCGTTCCTGATTGTGCTTTTTTGAGGAAAATTTTTTTTTGCTCTGCACCCCTACATAGGACTATACTAACCTGGAAACTCAAGTACAAACTCTGTAGATATATGCTTCCTCTGCTTCACGCTTCCTCTGCTCGGCTGGGTACAAAGGAGATTGGTGACGTTTGATGCCCAAGCTGCTCCTAGGCTGGCTCCTGGCAGAGATATCCCCCCGGCCTAATCATGTCATGACGCTGGTATCATGACCCCGTCCTACTTTCGTATCGGGGCTCCGACTCGGCTAAGAACTATCCCCTGAGGCATCGACCCTGATAACCTCATCTTTGAGACAGCCTTGAAACGACCAGTACACCCGCCGTCGGGATACCCTGTAAATAACCATCATCATAATCCGACTCTTCAAAAGGCTCAATAAACTTTGCGTACCGCTTGCAGAATTCCTCGCTGCCAGCGTGGCGGTTCGAGGCGGTGACTGAGGCATAATGATTCAAAATTGTAATGGTTTCGCTGTGCGCTGCACAGATTGAGCGTTGTTGTTTGTTGAACATTACTCACTAATCCTTTGTACGGTTCTCAGGTAGCAACTTCTTGAAACCAGAAAAATCGCGTCTTCCGTCCAGACCGTCATACGACATTGCATCGACCTTGGCGTCTCCTCCATGATACCTGTTTCGATGTTCTTCCTGTTGATGTCTGTTGCGTTTCCCAGTTTATCCCGCTTGAAAGTGCTGATGAAGCGATTCCTAAGGAGCCTATAAGAAGCCAGTGAACTTGTCAGATTGCTCACGTGGTCCTCCAGAGAGGTTATCCTGAGCTTGAGCAAAGGGACCTCGGTGATCTGCCCTTCGAGTACACTACGGTGCAGAAGACCAGTGAGGTCAAGACCACGGCGGTTACCCACCCAAAGACTTCCGTTAACATCCTCAACGTGGTCTTGCAGTGTCTGATTGAGCGCCTGTTTGGCGTCTGCTCTCATTGTGGGTATTATTGCTATTGTCTTCACTTTCTACCGGTGAAGTTTCCGTTGTTGCGGTTTGCGTTCTTCCTATTGCGATCTTTCATTGTTGGTGGCGGTGATGACCAGGTTACTGGTTTTGCTTAAGCATGACGCTTTAGTCTGGTGGATTTTTGGTGGGATGTTAGTCTGGTTAGTGAATGACGCTATCCGCACAGGCCTTGGCGGCGTGATTTGGCGCTCGGCCTCACATGAGACTAAAACCGAGGTGTATATTTAGGAGACTCGATTTTTTGCCATGGGGACTACTCCGTAAGGTCTGTTCATTGGTAGCCGGCAAGGCGGGCTTGGGGCTCTGGGTATAGTATCCGCAACATGTGTTATGCATGCAGAGGGTTTTATACATAAGTAATTTCCCTTCAGATATCTAGGAATTTTTTACCTTCCTTCAGGCAGGGTTACTGGGCTGCATACTTGTACTCAGGTACACCCCAAACCAGTAGTCTGGTTGGCATGACCCTCCTCTGTACAAACCAGGTTATGAAATTTCAGACATGTATCCTCTCCACTCTCTGTGGGGCAAGTATCCATGCTGCCTAGCGTGCTGACCATCATACAGTATACACGCCTCGTCTCAATTACAATCACCTTCCATACATTCTCATTATGAGCTAGTTATCCTTTCTCACCAGATTGCTGTTCCCTCCACAAGACTAGTTCCCTCAACAGAAGCGATTCTCCCAGGAGAGATCTTTCCAATTGTTCAATTTGTCCACCCCGAGATCTACAGTGAACTCGCATTATAAGCAACTCCTGGGGACCAGGAGAAAGTTGTCTATAGGGCGGGTTTTCTTATAACGTGAGATACATATAAAAACTAGGAAGTGTCCAAAAGAGGCCAAAAAAAGCCCGTGATAGCAGTCTCCTCCACCTGCGCTCTCCTCGCTGTGAATTCACATGCGGGTTTAGAAGGCGAACGAGATACAGGGCTTCAAGACCTTCAAGTGCAGCCTGATAGGAAATAATAGGTACATCTTGCATGCCTTCCGGATCGGAATCAGAATCCTGAAGTAAAATAGGCTCATATGTATCTAAAATACGTTGCTTCTCCTCTTCCACCGAGTTCTGAACAACTTCACCAACAGAATCAATAAACCCGGAAAGACTAGCTCGCTGGAAACCAGGATGCGCAACACGAATGATTGCTGGTTGCTGATTTGGATGCAGACTTGTGGAGAAACAATTTGCAAGATGCAGGGTAGGTAAATGTGCGGCTCAAGTGCTTCTAGTTACTCCTTGGCATGAGACTTAGCAACGTCATTTTTATATGTATTACTAAGCCAGTACTTAAGAAACTTGCCTATAACCCGAGTTTCTACAAATTCTGTCGGGACCAGAGAATACTTGCTTATATCGCAAGGTTTCTTATATCGTGGGTTTCTTATTCGAGTTCTAGAATTGATATACCTAGTAATTGCCCAGGTGACGTAAAACTTTTGCACACTTTTGCACAGTGAGGGGAGTTATGCAGACATCCATGGTTGTCTTGCGTCATGAAGTGATCCGCGAAACTTCAAAGTTGGTTCGCTGCCAAGACAATTTCTACAGACTTCAGATATTGCTACCCAAAAAGTTGGAGCTCCTGCTCTACCGTACGGAGCATCTGCTATGGTCGGAGGTATTGGGTACAGCGTCGCTATATCTTGGTATGTTCGACACAATAAATACTAGAATTATACTTAGTATTGACATGGATCTCATGCACACCCTTAGATTGCAAGTATATGTGCACGTGGTTTTACAGCGAGACTGGCTGGTTTCTGTTCTAAACCCCAAGAGGTGAATTTTTTTACATTTTGCACCACATCTCGCGGACTGGAGTACAACCAACCGTACCATGCAAATGTATGTATTTTGCTGACGCTTACTAGGTAGAGTGCCTATTCCAGGTATACCCCCCCTTGTCAGCAGTTTCGTGCTCATGCGTGCAAGCGCTCCTGTAATATCCGTGTCAGGGACACTAGTCATATCCTGGTCTTCACATATGGATTTCTTGACCCGAATTCGTATTATAGAGGGAACATCAGGTGATAAAGCTTAAGATTGTTGGGCGCGAAGTAGTCATCCCTGGAGCTGTTAATATCGGAAGCAGAGCCTGCTATCAATGGTGAAATAGGAAGACATTACCAAAAGACTAGTACACTAGGGAGTATTTGTCTTATAGAAGTATACTTGCCCTTGGCACCTATGATCGGTAAGTAACTATTGAGATAGATTTGATTTGAAACCAAAGTAGAAGGTCCAAATATTCTAGTCCAACTTTCAACCATTACATGAAGAGATGGCTAGATATACCTCAGTACGACCGGTACTCATTCAGCGCTCTTGAGCCGCAGGGTAATTGGCGGGATGAGGCGACCCTATCACATCCGGTTGTGATTACCCGATCTCCGTGTGCATCTAGTGGTGAAATATCTGGGTATTACTCCCGCCGAGATCCGTGATTAGTAGTATATCTACTTTTATGGGGGTAGCAGCAGGCGAGAGATATAAGTCGCACAATTAACCAATTGTTCAAATATTTTCAGAAACAGTTTCATCGTGCCCTCGTTTCCCTTCCCTTGTATCTTTTTCTTGCTCTCCAGATATCTGGCGATTCCTAAGTTGAACTTTGGTTTCGCTGTAAAATCCGCTACCAGCGTTGCAGCATTGTTAGGGCATTGCCATTGTCATTCTCTTCCATCACGACAGTCTTCTTCACTCTCCTGGGACTCATCCCAATGTCGTTCTTTAGCCAGCCCGTTCGCGTGCTTCTGGTAGCCGCACTTGCTGCTACCCAGGCAACAGCACATCTTTCCATCTGGCACCCTGCAATGTTAGGGAGCGACCCTGACAACCCGAATTCCGACAATGCATCGAAGCCTCTTGTCGACCGAGACTTCAAAGGATGGTGGTTCCATGACAACCTTGACAAGCCTCCCAAGGACCCCAATGCCGTTGTTTCTCTCCCCGCCGGTGGGGTAGTCAAGCTCGAAATTTCTAGCAATAAAGCATTGACTAGCATGGGTAGAGGGTTGTTGCCCAATCCGGAGCAAGCACCTGAGCCATGGACAAATACTGGAAATGGTTGGGGAAGTAAGTAATTCCGAGGTAATTGTACCAAGTATTGGCAGATACTGACGGAATATAGATATGCATGCAAACACCCGCGCAGAAGTTGCCGGTTCAGCTCTTGCTATTGCATACAAATCAAACGCCGCCGATGTCACCCCAGATGACTTTGTCGTATTCTCAGTCGTTCATGACTCGCCCGCACGACAGCTTCAGGCATACCCAGTGCCCGCTGGGCTCCCCCCATGCCCAAACAATAAGTGCATTTGTGCCTGGTTCTGGATCCATGACTCTCGCGGGGGTGGTGATGAAATGTATATGACAGGCTTCCAGTGCAATGTTACTGGTGCTACAGCGTCTGGCAAAACTCTTGGAAAGCCGAGAGCTCCTCAGCGGTGCGATGGTGATGGCTGGGATGATGCAATAAAGGCACAGAAGGGCAAATGTGTCGTGGGAGCAACGAGTCCTATGTACTGGAAGAACAAGGAGAAAATGAACATGCTTGAGCCAGGGCATTGGGCACCAACTTACAGCGAGAAGTATGGCTTTAAGGATGGAGCACAGAATGATATCTTTGAGGATGGAAGAATCCTGGAAAATCCCCGAGCTCGAGTGCGAGGGTATCCTTGGAGGTGGTAAGCAAGGAAATCAATATTTGGGCCAGTGGGTGGGCCACGGGGCGGGCGGACGTCTTCTGTGTATTGTAGCATGCGCCTCTAGAGCTAGATCTCTTTTGATTATAGGAAACTGGTACATTAGGGCTAATTGTAATATTGACTATTATATTATATTTCTGCTCATTTTCCCTTTGAGTCTAGATGTCTGTGGAGCCTAAGGCTATGAGACGGACTTGCAGTCGTTGACTCGGTGGCGTTGTGGCCTCGAGCCTTCGTACGATAGATCAAGTACCTGTTGGTGGCGAGGTTCCTGAGGCGTTAGCTAGTTATTTTTGTATGTAGAGAGAGGGGAGCTGGGGCAGGAAGCCTGGGTGGAGTCAAGGGGATGACAGGTTAGTCTGTTGTCCCTGCAATCAGACTAGCCGTTCTCACGCTGTATCGTTACTAGGTGGTGCCACCCGGTGAAGTCTCGTCGCGTAGTTGTTCCAACAAGGGTATTTTGTTTTGTAAATCATTACTCATATTTAGGCTATCTATGATGAGGGACTTCCATTCTGCCATAACTACCTCTTCTGTAGTTCATTTTTATTTATTTAAAAAATCATTAATCGCATTCAGTTCTATAGTTCTTCCATTTCCCTCCTATCCCCAAGCAACGGGCGCTTCATCAAATGTACCGCATTTTGTGTGATCCAACCAGAGTATTTTTTTTGTGAAAATCATTACTCGTATTCAGTCTATCTAGACTACGACTAGAGACCGCACCTACGCGCGCAGCTCCCAGACTGCCCCAGGTGGCCTCTCTTCCTCCACGCGGGCCCCCCAAAGAAGAAAAAACTACTACAGACTCGCTGAAGCGAAAAAATTACAAACTCGCGCAGGTGCCACATATATATCCCCAGCTCCCAAAATTGACTACAAAAAGCGCAGGTGAAAAACAAAGACACAACACAGAACAAAACTCGCACCAGTGGAGCATCCTGGGTTCTCCGGTCGACTGCGAAGCACAGCATGGGCACAAACAACACACCCGGTCCGCAACTGTATTCGAGGGATCCTGGTATACCTAGCCTCACACCCTTCGGAGTGAGTATTCGCATAGGAGTGAGGGATATGGCATGGTCAACGGGCAAGCCCGACATATTCTGCCTTCACAATCGGCTGGGATATGCAATGACGACAGGCGGAGGGTTCCATTTCGAGCCCCGCGGTTCCGCCCGCCCAGGGACCCGTGGTGTCAGGCCCGGGAGCATCCTGATGTACCTAGGTGAAAGGACGCAGTAAGATCGCCGGGAGCGAAGAGGCGGACAGAACGATCAGGAAGGCCGGATGGACGGGAGCGTGGATATCATAGCCTGAGATTGCGACACCGGCTGGAATCCGACAAGCCTTTCTACTCTACACCAGGCCAGCACACACGAAATAGGACCGGGGGGCGCTGAGAGGCCTGGTCTTCGTCACCACAGACCGCGGACCCCTGGGGCATTGGCTGTGAGGGCGGAGGACAACAGGTATGATTGCGGCATCACCCAGAAGGCGGTGCACCTGTTACGATGCCTATTGGTGGGGGATGGGAGAGGGAGGATGATTGAAGAGGCGAGACATGACCCACAGTGGTGCAGGGAGGCGGTGAGGTTTCTATGGAGATAGTTATGTAGTGTAATATCGGTTAGGTATTTGTACATAACAACGGGAAGCGGCAGAGGCTGGCCCGGAGACTCGACAACCTACTTGTAGGTGTGGTCTCTCGTCATAGTCTAGATAGACTGAATACGAGTACTGATTTTCCAAAAAAAAAAAAATGGGACTGGTGTCAGACAATAGTGTGAATCGTGAGACGATCCTTTGCGCTGCAAACCTCTTGGACCTCACACAGATTAGATCTCGGGAAATACAGCCAATGGCGGTTAAGGCCACTCCCATCATGGTTGGAAAGGAGTCTCTTGGTCAGGCCACAGCTTGCCGACACCATGGCCAGAAGGGGAAAACACCAATTGAGCCATCGGCACTAACCACGTTTGTACTACCTAATCCGGTAATACGATGGCCCAATAAGGAATCGCCCAAAGGCCCAAAGTTGTTCTAAGCGTGGAACACAATCCAGTTAGTTACTCACTACAAGAGCAGCCTCGAGTGTCAGATGGTTACTTACGCGAGGGTACCACGCTTTGTCAGCCTGGGTACGAGAGCAGATGGGTGGATGCATGGCTGTATAATGGGGGAGGCAAGATATTTGAGGGTCTCTTGACGGGTGAGGCCACCACAGCACCTTCAGACACTCCCAGTACGGTACTTAGTAGGAGAGTGAATGGATTACGGTCAGGACACGAATCTCATTTATACCAGTGGGGACTTCAGATTAACTTGCATATCCTCTGAATCCCCTGGGATTCTTGGGGGGGGGGGAGGGGCTGTCCTCGTTCTCTCATGACTGAATATGAGCAACAGGAATCAAAAATAAGAATAAAATCGAGGGGCCCCCTGCGGCCACTTAGAGAGGGGTGATTTTCAACCAGGCTCTGATGACTGAAGTGAGGCTATAAGCGCCTAGTAACTCGAGATGTCAATTCAGCGATATAGGGCACAGCAATAATAAAGATACAGATTGAAGTGGGTATGTGGCTGGGCAATAAGGCATTGACACCAGCAGTGAGTTGCAGTCGAATGAGCCACTCCACGTGCAAACACAAATAAGCTAATTAGTACTTAACGACCCGTACACAACCACTAGGGGTTGTCAATAGGTTTTTATGGCTGTTTAGTGCACGCCACGTACTAGCTCAATTAGGATGAAAGTTGTTGACAACCCCAACTGTAGCTAGCTATAGCTCCGCGTACCTATAGCTAATGCCTCAACATCACCATCAATATGCCTCGAGTATCATCGAGTATCAGAGAGAGCACAAGCACTTCAGGACATTGACCATGCAATTCAGCTGCGCCGCCAAGTTCTGTAATTTCTTTATCGTTAAAGGAGGTGTTCGGGGAGCTGCGGTGAAGGATGTGATTCTCCGATGTATGTATCCATCGTAGCGGAACAAATAAAGACCAGAAGCTATAGTAAAATGCTGTAGCTACTGTAGCTACTTGTTGACAACCCCTACTGCATGTCATGTCGTTGTAGTCTGGAATTACAACCAGGCCAAGTTCAATAAATCCAAGCCTCAGGAAATTAAAAAAAAAGTATGGAAGAAAGATGTAAAATTCAGGATATAATAGTGATGTGCCAGCCCTGCCGATTGCTGCAAAAGCGTTTATCAAAGTCACTGCCACATCTGGTCGAGGTGTTGATGAATCCACTACCGGGTCGAAGTAGAGCAACAAGTTGATACCTCGTTTGTCGACTTGAAATTCTATCATAATGCATATTGAAGGCAAAATCGAGTGACCTTGTAGATTATGTGCTTATAATTAATTACTTATATATGTAGGTACTTGCCGTGGTGCTCTCAGTTTGTAATTTCTCGTCGAGCTGCAGAGGTGGTGTAGTAAGAGTAGTACCGTATTGAATCTTACTTGCATAGCTACATGGTAGTCTTCTCGATCTAGGGGTGCAGGTGGTAATATGCATCATCATGAGGGGCTATCCATGATCTCATACAATGAGGGATATTAGTCTGGTTGGCGGGATCGAATCTGAGTGCATTAATTTGGGCGTATTTTGAGATGCTCTGTGTCCACCCCCACAAAATTTATTTTCTTTTCTACCCTTCATCCAGATCCTCTACACTACCTATTTAAATCTCATACCTACATGCTGTAGATACAGGTAACCCCCCATCAACAAATTAAAACTAGAATGCAATATATGTACGTATCTTATCTGGTTATTCCACAATGATTATACGGTCTTGTTTGTAGACACGCACCTGGTGTTGTCTCTTCGGTAGAAGGCAATAGTTTGAGTCCCAGTTTCACAGTTTCTGTGTTTTCTTGGTTTGGTGATACTCGGTGAAACCACTATTGAATAGCTACGCAATGTTGTGGCGTGCTTCCAAATAAGCATCAATACACCTCATGTATAGTGGCACCTAAAGGCACTGCTTGAGAGTCATGTATACAGCGGAGCATGTCTGGGGTCTGTAGGTGTTATTTTTGTGTTTAATATAGGAAGTTGTGAATAGATTTTTCACTAGATTGGACTCAGGTCGCATGAGAATGTAGTAGGGGGGAAATGCAATGAGAAATATGCCCAAGGGAGGTGATATATGTACAAACAATAGTCATGAAGCGAGCCTGGCTCGAAGCTAAGGAAAACAATTACCACCCCCACTGTATTGATATATATTTGATATCAGCTTCAGTAACATAGTTAAAAGGAATCTCCATCCACATCTGAAACACCTTGTAGGCTAATCTCATCACTGTTGCCACACATAGTGGCCGGAGTACATATACCTCTAGTAGGTATTTCTAAGTTTGCCATCCTATTCATTCCGCTCAGTGGGTGTAATCTGGGGGGCCAGTGCCTAAGAATTGAAACCCTCTCCCGCTCTTCTGCAATTACTCGCTCCCGATCCGCATTGGCCATATGCTCGCGCTCCGCAACCGCCATCTCACGTGTAGCTACCGCTGTTTCTCTTTTCAGAACGCTACCCTCACGCTTGCGCACTGCCTCCTCTCGTCTGTGGATATTGTTTACTCTCTGTTGCAGCCCAGCTTGCGGCAACCCCCCCTCCCGGGGATTCGGATATCCCAAAGTGTTAGCACTCTGTGCTTGACGCATTCGTACTTCCAATGCTGCCTTCTCCTCTTCTAGGACTCGCTCCCTCTCGGCGATTGACGCGCGCGCCAACTCAATTTCCCTTTCCTTTTCGTTAATCATGTGCTCCATGCACGCAAGGCCCTTCTCCCGCTGTTGGAGGTTCTTCATGTCCTCATTGTACTTTTGCAATCGTTGCTGGTGCCATTTCTCCTGCTGGCGTGCAGCCTTCGACATTTCGCCGAAATTCTGCATCTGCTCCTCAAGTTCGTTCTTTTCTTGGCACAAGATCTTTCTATCCTCCTCGTAGCTTTCCAATCTTTGTTTCAGTCCTTCCTCCCGCTCCCCCAGCATCTTCCAGTTTTCCTCCCATTTTTGTGTTTTCTCCTTGACTTCATCCTCCCGCTGCTGTAAAGTCCTTAATTTCTCCTGAAACTTTTCGTTCTGTTCCATGAGTTCGAACTGAATCCGCCCCGCTGCGTCAACCCTCTCCTTCACCGTCATCTGCCACTCACTAGTTTGCTTCTCCCGTTCAATAGCTTTCTCCATCATCTCGGAAACCACCTTCTCATCTGCTGCTAATTGCTCCCTTAGTTGGTGAGCAGAGTTTGAAAGTCCTTCAAGCTCCGATTCCTTTTCCACGAGCCTTTTCTCCCGTTCTTCGAGCTCCTGATGATACTTTTGCACCACGTTGTCTAGGGACTGGAGCTCCTTCTCTCGCACAGAAAGCTTCGCCCAATTCTCCCCCAACTCTTTAATTTGCTCGCTCAGTTCCTCCTCACGCCGTCGCAGTGCATTAACATCTTCTTGCACCTTCATCTCCCGCTCAACAACTTGTTTCTCCCGCAGAGTAGTCTTCTCGTTCCGCTCGGAAACTGCCCTCTCATTAGCTGCTAATTGCTCCCTTAAGCTTACTTGACTGGCAGTAGGTCCAGGGTCTGAAAGTCCTTCGAGCTCCTTCTCCTTTTCTTTGACTCTTTTCTCCCGTTCTCCTAGTTCGCGATGACGCTCTTGCACCTTTTCATCGAGTGAATGTAGGTCCCTCTCTCGTACACCAAGTTTCTTCCAATTCTCCTCCCATATTAATATCCGCTGCGTAATTCGTTCCTCCTCTGGTCGCAGCGCCTGTTCCCTATCGCCTACTTCCCTTTCCCTTGTCTCCAAAAGCTTTTCTCGTATGCTCAGTTTCGATTCCTGCTCCGTCATCGACACTACCATCGCTTCCACGGCTCGGCTCTTCTCGGTATGGAAATCGACGAGGTATTTCTCACGCTGTGACAGCCAAGACTGGTTGCTTGCAGCATCCACCTCACGATTTTTGACCTGTTCCTCCCGCTCAAGCAGATCTGATTCTAACTGGCTTAGTTTCTTTTGCAATTCTTCGAGTCGTCTATCCCAGGCGAGAAGTGTGGTTTCTCGTTCGTCAATTGCACTTTTCTCGGAGCTCAATGATTTCGCGAGGGCTGCCAAGAACTCTTCCTTTGCAGCAAGAGTTGCAGGGTCGGTTGTTCGGGGGCTGCTACTCCCAGCTCTCTCAGCGATAAACTCCGCATATGTTATTACGCGCTCATCGTCTTTTTCGCGGCCACAGCTAGGCTGCCCAAGTGATTGCAAGATCGAGGCCTGCCAAGAGGCTAGTTGTGCTCCTGGGCCTATAGAATGACTTGCTGCGTCATGATCACAATTATCCTTCTCTGACCGTAGTTGCGACGGGTGGAAGCTTAATTATTTAAAACCGTTAGCAAGCAGCGCCGCCCCCGGCCAGGTTTGCTCACCGCTTGTAAGGGGCCATTTCTAGCATACGCGACGTTGGCTGCCGAGAGCGCAGGCGGCGGCGACAGCAGCTGCAGTTGGGTGTCTCCCGCCGGAACTCAAGTAGTCGAATAATGGGCAACCGCAATACGGAGAAAAATTTTCTGTTCTTTTATATTTCGAAATGAGGTTATTGTGGGAGCTGACTCTCTTAAGGTTGGGTATCAGACGTCATGATGTTGCGACCTATTGCGGGGTGATCTCTATCTGCGTCCAGCCTTGCAAACAAGGCGCTGCTCTCGATTCTGGCAGTGTCACATGGTGGTGGCCTGAACAACATGTGTAATAATGTGTTTGATGCAATCTGGTTTAGGGATCCGCCCATCAGATTTACACAGCCCAGGCAATCACTGCAGAGCCGTGAACTCAGGTGAGATCACTGGACATTATTATCCCGCTGGTCGTAGGGGTAGTGCAACCAGACTAATCCCGCTGTTGGTGGTGGGTTCCTAGGTCCAATGGTATTTTCCTTGAAAAATCGGAGTGCATGAACAATGTGCATTTGATTGTCACGTGAATTCCCCACACCGAGCTTCATATATATGCGGGTTGTATGTATGACATGATCAGCCGCAATATTTCCTTCACCCAATCGACATTAATATATATAATTCACTCAGGCGATTACACCAATGAGGAAGACCCTCAATGCATATCACACATAAGATATTCCCACGGCTACTGTATATATGCCTGACATGCATTCTCGCCGTAGTACTCCCCGCTTGCTTATCACTTTCGGAAGACAACCGTCCTCTGTGACCATGACCATCTACCTACCCTGCATTACGATGGAGGTTTCCTTCTAGAATACTGATTCCTACTGCAGGCCCTCCGGGTCGGTCTTCAAAACAACAATAAACAATAGTACAACCTCGCATTTGAGAATTCAGGACCTAGGATAGCAATTACATCAGTCGCATCATGCTACTTTGGTCTGTTCTTCATGTCGTTCGCTGGGCAATGAGCTACAACTACCGAGCAAAGCAAGATATGTAGAATCTGCCCCACCCTCCGCTTTGCTCAGTCTCGATCAAAGGTCTGCCAAGCCGCTAGGCGACGTCTGGAGCGACTAATATTGAAGGGAGGTCTGTATGCCCTAGACTTTCGACCAGTCACATCGTGCAATAACATACCTACACTGGCGGTCACGGGTTTGTGGATCTACCTTTTATTTGCTTTTTGGTGACAGCAGTATACCGGTATATAGGCACAATTTATCTAGAAGTGCCGCCGCCGCAGATATGTATATATTACGGTATTCGCTTTTGATTCCCTAGTTACTCTGGGATGATATGTGATCGATTGTTTAAGTACTCAAGCATATCTGACATTATACCGCTTAGGCTAGACTTGGCGTAGGGGAGCGGGTCAGGTAACGAATTTCCTTTGTACATTAATTTTACTTATGGGGAGCTGGCCGGGTAATGAGGGCGTGGAGGTGGAAGGTGCTAATATCTACCGTCGGGGAGTGGCCGAAGCGAGGGCGTGGTGGCGGGAGCCAGCGCTGTGAAAATAGCTGGACACAGAGCCGGGATCGGGTGTGAGACGATGTACGGACGCTTTTATCTTTCGGGGTTTTTGTTTCCTATGTTCGGGAGGTTGGGCGTTTAAGCAGCATGTTGTTCTGTGTGTAAACCCAAGGTGCGGGAACGGGGCCGCCTCATAGCCTAAGGCTCCCTTCGGGGAAAAGGCGTATAGACTCAAAAAAAAAACCCTAACATATCGACATAAAATTCATTCGCAATTTTCCTACCGCTTTCGGCGCTAGGCTTTTCCTTGTACGGCAACAGCAAAACCTATAAACAGAGTACTTGGGATAATACACAACAGGCGTGGATGGTGATCCTGCAAAGTATAATAGTCGAGTAGTTGTAGTTTTGTACAACGTCAGTTGTGAGCTTGCAGTCGTTGCTCTATATCTACCTACAGAGAAGAAGGGCAAAGCGAGGAGGCCAACATGCAGTATGTCATAATGGCAATCTGGAAACAAAGTATTTAAGCCTTTGTATCATTAGACTCTGATTACGACTCCACGTTGAACAACATGAGAAGTTAGTAGGCTGCAGAGTCTCATAACTTTTCGCCTGCCTAGAGGCATAGATGGTTGGCTCTGAAGTGTTGAAGCGGACCACTACACCTTTATACTGTACACGAGTACAGAAAGTGATCGCGAGCCTGGTGGAGACCATACATAGGAGGGTTCTTTCAAAATAAATTCTACAATGCATAGTTTAATATGCAGCTTCAACTGGGCTAAACATCCTGTGTCCGCCAGGGTCGTAATCTATTTCCCCTGTTCCCGTGTACTTACATATGTACATACTTCCAACTATGGGACAAAAGTCCCTGGGATTGTGCTTTCCTACTTGCCAAATCCCACATAGTAACCATGCATTAGAATGCTTGAGAGCGACTGTTGTAAAAATACAAATCAGACCTGGATTTTTTTTACTTTTGGTACAGTTGTGGGAATTTAGAAGCGAGGCTCTAGGAGATGATATGGCCAGCGTGAGTGGTATGACGAGTGATATGATAGAAGTAGAAGCTCTAGGAGATGATATGACCAGCGTGAGTGGTATGACAAGTGATATGATATATGGATTCGGTGAAGACAGATTCAGCCAGATTATCATGATGATGATCCCCCGGATCCCAAGGTTTATCCTTAGGGATGATGACTAATCTGTCTAGTGTTGCTCATCACTTACACCTCCCCCCAATGCGGAACCCCTCTATCAACAATTATTTATACCTCCCCCAGAAACATACAAGCAAACAAGCTAATTCCACTATCAACCTTCGTTCATACCTCCCCTGCTTTCTTGTTCCATATCCTCTTCAGCCATATCCCTTATCCTTAATCCCTTAATTCTCGCTCTCCATCTCAATTATCTTTCGTTTCTTTGATTCTAAAAGAAAAAAAAAAAATTCTGTCTCTATTTTGTGGGTAAACTCAATGTTCAATGTGTGCAGGCATTCGCAACATATAATCTTCTTTCAATCTGTACGAGCATTCACAATGTATAATCTTTTGAAATGTGCGGGCATTTGCAATGTATAATCTTCTTTCAATGTGTATGGGCATTCGCAATGTATAATCTTTTCAAATGTATGCAGGCATTCGCAACGTAAATTCAAAATTGTATATACCTTCAGACAGATATACCTTCCTAATATGTATGTGGATTATGTTATTGCTCTTGAAACTTGTCTGGCAGATACTGCATGTATGCATCGTCGTCGTTGTCGTTTCAGCTAGTAATAGGCCAAGTACAGTGCAGTGTTTCTTGATCGTTAGGGCTGGCATCAGCAAAAAATATTGTGTGTTGCAATGCGCCACCTGGCTTTGCAATACAACCGTCATGTTATATGCATTCCCTATGTTGTCAACATAGTTCTTCCTTACATTGGTTCCCAATTCCCTCCCACTCCGAATTTACTCTGCAATGCATTACATACAATCCTGACCTCATTAGCAATATACTCTGAATGTTCACTATTATTTATGAACACAAACTCTCATTTTATTTCCCCGCCATTCCTAGCTACCTACTGCGAATGCCCACTACCATCTATGTACAAAACCATGTATTTTATTTCTCATCTTTTCTCATAGCGAATTCCACTTTCCTCTCCAAGTACACTGGCCTATTTCATACAGCCCCTCTCAACTGATTACATAAAACTCGCCACTCTCTCTCTGGATGTTACTTTGTTCCCTCTCGCCTACTTCTATACTACTCATTATTCATCTCATTCCAAACATGAAAATCGACATGATTATTCACTATCCAATTCCTCTCTGGTTCCAGAGGTATCAAATGTACAGCCCCCTCTATCACACTTAGCTACAGAATCCTCTGCCCACCCCCTCCTGTATATACTTCGACTCTCGATATCCTTTCCGCACCATGCGGGTTTGGATTGCCCATGCAATTCAGCAATGTTACATGAGCTAACTTGAATGACTTTCGATTTGTCCTTAGCAATGTGAACAATGCATTCAAAAACCCTACAACTCTGCCTCGATGACATTTTGACCATCCACCAACGGATATAGGACAGAGCCTCATAGACCCCATATGCATCTATACTGTATCTCTTCACGGTTCCCCACCTCTCCAACCTTTTTCCCCCGTTACGCGTAAATATTGCACTTTGTACGTATTGTCTGCATCCACATCCTGATCTGGTACTGGGATTTCCAGACTGTTATATGCCTCTACTGTGGCATGCAAGAGGATTCATTCTGCATCCGATTGTGGATCAGCTCCGGCCTCACAGATATTCCATTCCAAAAAATATTTCACATGCCTCACTAGGTCTGGAATCATAAATACCTCCGCTATGTATGTGATATTATATATTTCCTTAATCGACTGCTTGCCACGCAATGTCATGAACATCCTGGTTCCTTCCTTGATGATTAGTATATCATTGGTCCGTTTCGGACGCAATACACTCTTCATCCTTTCCTGTATATCCAGGATTTCCACTGCCCAGGCTTCAATCTCAAGCTCTTTTACTGCAATGCTATGGGCGTGGCCATACCCTTTGATTATTTGCGGGGTGCTGTCAATGTAGTTACTCCGGCGATGTGCTTCCTTCAATCGCTTGTGTGAAGCTTCACAAATCTCTGTTGAAAACTATGGCAAGCTACCATATTGTGAGATTTGGTCACTCCAGTGCATTAGCAAATGAATCTTTGGAAAATTGAAGTGTGAATCCTCTACCAAGGCCTGATTCACCAGGTATGTGTGTTCTTCTCTATCTTCGGCCAGTGCGCGAGCCTTCTGAGCTGCCGTGCATCTATTAGCCTTTTCTTCAAGTCTGTGAGCTGTAGTTTGTGTATTCAGCCCCTTTGAGACCATGTCAGCCTTTGCTTTTGCCACTTTACCAGCCCGATATCTTAAAAACACATCTTTGGTTTTGTGAAATTGTTGCATGTACTTCTCCATATACCCTATGGTGCTGTCCGTATGACTTCGATATTGGGAGAGCAGTGCAAAATCTGTCAAATACCGCGCACAAGTGATTGCTTTCCTGAAATCTTGTTCTTGCCCTGCAATTGAACGTACCACATTCGTTTTTCTGCACAGACAAGCTGTGAACACCCCTAAAATAACCATCAGAATTGATCGCATTTCCTTGCCAGAGACTTGACTTAAAAGCCGATATGACTTCTGTAGCATATAATTCCCAGGGTAAGGTGCCATCGAACTCCAGATACTGTCGAACGCGGTTAGTTTGTCATGGCTTTCAAGAAACATGTAAGAAATCTGTAATTCCTACAATTTCTTATCTTGTTATCTCTGTTTATTCCCTGCTGTTTATGTCTTTCTTACAGTGTCATAATTGCGTCATAACTTGATTAAGCAAGTATGAGCAATTCTCGGGTTTTTTTTGAAGTCTTTATAAGTCATCTTGTATACCAGGCTGTAGCCTAGGTTTCATGTTGTTATCTCGACGTCAGCTTATGCTCCTAATAACGAATTTGTTATTTCTTTATGACTCTTGTTGTTACTCATAATGACTGCGTCATTATGATTGCTGTTGGACTCATCTAGTATGAGTCTTGTATTACTGCATTGGGA
>Ga0307514_10002767_pt1 | contig 17645 bp, 13 predicted proteins | sample 16_EM_MG_FD_203088 | JGI IMG/M metagenome (GOLD analysis project Ga0307514, IMG submission 203088) | Populus trichocarpa ectomycorrhiza microbial communities from riparian zone in the Pacific Northwest, United States - 16_EM | ecosystem: Host-associated > Plants > Roots > Unclassified | place... | reverse complement strand
AAGCTCTTCTGTCGTCTTTGCCTTCCCAACTTCTTATCCCTTACCTCTATCCTACGCTGTATTCTCTGCATAATATGCCAGCAGAAGCCGGGACGATTGGCGAGCAGGGTGTCGTACTTCCTCCTGCGCTCCCTCTCACGTCGGAACGACTGGAAAGACATGGTCTGTTCCTTATCGAAGATGGTCAGACCATCTTCTTATGGGTAGGCCGCGACGCCGTACCTCAACTTGTGCAGGATGTATTCGATTTGTCGAATTACGAATCCTTGCGCGGTGGCAAGGTGCGTTTTTTTCCCGCACCTAGACGGAATAAATTGACATTTTTATTTCTATGTTTCTATAGGCGACTCTGCATCCCCTTGAAAACCCGTTCTCAGAACGAATCAATGCCATCATCCAAAAGGTTCGCGAGATGCGCAGAGGTGTTTACCACCCGCATTTGTATATTGTCAAGGATGATGGTGAACCCCCTCTCCGTCTGTGGGCTCTGAGCATGCTTATCCAAGATCGGGCGGACGTCCTTCCAAGCTATCAACAATTCCTTTCTACCCTGAAAGATAAGGTATGCTTCACTATTTTTACTTGCATCGTTCGCCCAAGCTAGCACATGCTATCGAAGCAGCTTGGGCTCTTTGAAGTCCACTTCTTTTCGTATGTAACCAGTGTGCTAACCACTTTTGTTTTATAAGGTCAATGGCGCCACTGGTGGTTATTAGACGAATGCAATGCAATAGAGCTGTTCTATCGGAGGATTCGTTGGTTCTGTACACTTCTCTACCACCATAGGTGTTGATAATTTAAAATCATTGAGCATTTGAAGTGCCAAATGAATTATCAGTTTCCGTTTTAACTGGTACATAATCACTGCAATACACAGATACATTGAACTAATGAAATAGTCCAAACGTATATCATCCAGAACGGACTAATCGACAAAGTTGACGAAGAGGGTAGTTATGGAGTAACTTAAAACAAGGAGACAATTATGCTTCCAACAGCAATGATAGCTGATGTGAAAAGGAAAGATGCGACAGTCGGTACGCCGGCCGCTTCAGCAGACGAGCTGGTATTTGAGGGTGAGTTGCTTCCACTGGCAGTCGTCGAACTCGGTCGAGAGACCGTTGAATCAATGTAAGCGCGAACGTACTTGATCTCAAAGTACGCATCCTGGTAGTTGGTTCCGTTGCCGAGAACATTATAAGTGTACTGGAATGATTTGAGTTCTTCTCTCCTCTCGGATGCCAATTTCCTAGTACTTACGCATGCTGTCTCCCCCGTAATAGGACCCCTGCTGCCGCATTGCGGCTGATAAAACTGCGGATTTCTTCCCCTGTACGATTTGTGAGTTTTTTTTTGGGGGAGCAATGTTGAAACAATGCACTTCCCATACGCCACAGAGGGTGATGTCAATGACCATGCTCTGAGCTGAGAAGGATTTTCGGATGTCACAGTTGGATCCTGAAGGGTAATTTGCTGCGGGAGTTCCCCAGTCACTCTGAGAGGTGATGGGTGATTTTGACCCGGCCAGGGAGGTTATTGATCTAGGAATTGTGCTTCGCTGTAGGAGGTTGTTATTATTAAAGATCTTCAGGGAAGGAAAAGGACATACTGTCCAAAACCAGATGCTGTATATGACAACGGGTGAACATTTTTATTAGAATTACATAAAGAAGGTCTTACTTGATCCTAAACCAAGGTAACTGGTCGATTAGCGGAAATCCGGCGATCGAAATGAACTTACGCATCAGCCGTGAATTGAGTTGCCCATACACCACCACCCGCTCTGTTGAATCCATCTCCATAACTTGTGGTCGAAGAATCTGCAACGGTACATCCAGCATCCTTAGAGCAATCAGTCTCCAGCGATCGGCCAGTCTGATTTGGCGTGGCTACATGGGTGCAACCGGAAAGAGTGTGGAGAGCCATTTGGTTGTTTGTATTGAGGTTGATACCTTCCAGGATGCTGTAGGGGAAACATACACTTGAGATTACACTCTGATACTAAAAAAAATCAACAATGGCTTCATACTCAATCTCACCATCGTTTGGCCAGTCATGTCCTTTTGTCCAGATAGCAGGCCATACCTGTTCAGAAAGGCGGTTCATTCATCCCAAAGATGATTCTATAATACTTAAAATCGCCAGCTTACGGAACAGCCAAACGGCATATGAACAATGTCGGTAATCCAGATGGTTCCAACTGGGTATTCCTGCTGAGTCGTAATGCGAACCTTCGAGCACAGACGGACGTCAAGAAATGTATCGAAGATTAGCCATTAACAACATACTGAATCTCTCTTGTTGTCGTATACGACAGTGCCTGTGGAAACCTTTATGATTGCATTTCCAGCACTATTCACATAGGCGAGCTGCTCCGACGTTGCATTAGCTCTGGTGACCCAATTTACGTCTCCTGCATAAAAACCAAAAACATTGTCACGAAAACAGAGTAAACAGGAAAACGAACGAACCCAGAGTCAAGTTGTCCCAATGTCCATAGAAATCCCACTTGTCAAAAAAGGATTGTCCGGCATAATCATCGGCAAGGTTAAAAGTAGCAGCGTAAGCAAAGGAGACTTGTAGAAGAGGCAGTAAGCACGTTGAAAGACGCATCGTCGTACTGCGGAGGAGGAAGTACCTTTAAAATTCGAGATTATTAATATAGGATAATGGGACTGATCATAAGAGTCCTATTTATAATTTCTCCTTTCAAGTTTGAGGCTTTGAGCTATCTAAACACACTTTGCAAACAGTGCTAGATCTTTCTCCGAGTCTCATATTCAACATTCCTTGGCAGAGGTTTTTCTAGGAAACACGGCGCACAATACCTGTGGATTCTTCACTGGGAACTTAGAGTTGACATGTTGACGCACCAATATACAAATCTGTCAAGTCACCTGAGCAGCAAAAAAAAACGTTCTGCTTGTCGACGCATTTGCATTGGCTGTTTCTCACATTCGAGTTACTACTCTGAGTTTTGGTATGAACCCGTAGCTCGAGCCTGGCACTTCTATACTGCCACTGCTAGGTTTTGGTTCAGTGAATAATCATTGAAGCCATGGAGTAGAGACGGTACCTTGAACCTCGTACCAATATATGGAGTCCACATCCAGAAGTTCTACTTCTTTTTTTTGACAATTTCGAGAAGAGCCTGTGTCAGAGTGCGAAGTGCCATCTTTGATTCCTCGGTATCCAGCATCAAGACGTTCAAATTAGACCAGCCGACTTTAGAGGCAGGCCCCCCCTTAAACCATACATTCTGCTTCGTGATGGGTTGGAGTAGCGCACTGGAGATATGTTTGGGACGGTCATGGGGTTCATTGTCATCTTCGTCAATCATATCCTCCTCTTCCACAGAATCCCTTTCTCGTGCAATTCGGATCGTCTCCAGAAGAGTTTCGAATGTCTGGTCGGAAAAGGTGTCCATAATTTGAGCACGGCTTGCCGAACACCAGATCCAGAATGGCCCTACTGCCACGATAAGAATAACGTCACTATTTGTCTCACCAGGTCTTTTCATTGCCACAAGAGCTTGTCTTGCTACCTGAAGAGCCCTTTCTAAGAAAATCCAATAGGTCCACGTAACCATTCTTGCCAGATTTCAAGCCGTTCTTGATAAACGCCCACTTTATTGATCACTTAAGCTCCGCAAAAACGACATAACCTATCTCATCGTGACCCATATTCTGGTGCCAGTGGGTCAGGTTGCGAAAATTGTCGCGGACTTTCATAAGGTACCGAAGAACAAAGACGTCAGGATAAACAGTGTGTTATGATGGTATGGTAGAATCGGCGTCTACAGCAGCGGCTGCGAATGCCGGGTGCGAGAGGTTGTTACTGTTGAATTGCCATGTCAATCGGGCGACCTAGTTTATCGGACACCTTCTTGACGACCCCCTCAAGGACCGAGGTAATAACAGGCTTCGACGACGCTTCAAGATTGCGCGTGTTTGTCTGCATAGGGCTACAATGTGAAAATGGTAGAGGCGCTCGGCCTTGAAATTGGCAAATGGCTATGTGGATCGCTCAAGAACTGCTGAAGCCATAATAAATTTGGGACGTGGTTGTCCATTTAGGACAATGGATAAACAAACCGGATTGAGAGGGCAAAGCTGAGTCAGCACGTCAGGACAAAATGTATTACTACTATCTGACAGGATTGAAACCCAAGCTCGAGTACGTTTTTACATGGTTATAGTTCATTGAGATCTTACCAGTATTCAGGCCCGTTCCCATTATTCCTGAATCGTTAACTGGTCGTTGTATTTATGGCCACATAATCACTGACGAACATAAACACCACTTTCGTCGTCTGCATCCCAGGATTGCCGAGTGGCAAAGCGCCAATCCGAAGGGTCTGGTCTCCATTGCCTCTATGGTATACCATCAACCAGGCTCTGATATGGCCGCCACCTCTAAGGTCTACGACCAGGGCCAGTGGCATACATGCCTTGTTTATGTGGACTACAGAGGTCCTGGTAGGCTACATGACCAGCGTTGGACAGACAAGTTCACGGATGACGTGGAGAAAGCGCTTGGAATCACTGAGAAACCTAAGTGGTACTCTCGCCATCCCGGTAAGCGATTCATTAGTAGGCCTACTTTGCGAACTAAGCGTCTCAACAGTAGAATGAACAGGTTATAATATATATACGTCAGTCCCAAGGAATGTTTGAACAAGTTTACTGTCCCATTTCGTAGGGGCCTCATCGTCGTGTTTCACGCCTCGTCACTTCTGTTTCCTTTCGATGCGATGAGGAGAATTTTTTCTGTCGCATCATCAGTTACTATGTTCTGTAGGAAGTGATACATAATTGTTTATATGTGGATAAAAATGCCAGTTGTCTATCTCATTGAGACAAGATCTGAGTTAGATTCTCCCTAATTTTACCGTAATATCATCATGATGATCACAGATTTGTCCGCCCGCAAAAAACAGGCGATACGAGAGGCTTCTAGGAGCCTGGTGCAGATGCAGACGAACGGACTGGTTCGTGAGTCTAACCATTATACACCAGAAAACGGACTCGATGCCTTCCCCGCGTCGTCACATCACGTCACATCGCGCCGCTGTAAAGGTAACTCCGAATTCGAAGCTCAAATAAAACTGTTATCTTGAAACTCCCTAATGACAGTAATGTATCTGACAGGATTGGATCCCAAGTTCGAGTGCGTTTTTACATGTTTATAATTTATTGAGATCTTACCAATATTTAGGCTTGTTCCCGTAATTCCTGCATCGATAAGTGGGCGTTGTGTTTATGGCCACATAATCATTGACGAACATAAACACCACTTTCGTCTTCTGCATCCCGACATTGACGAGTGGCAAAGCGCCTGTCCGAAGGGTCTTGTCTCTGCTGCCTCTATGCTATGCTACCAAGAAGGCTCTGATATGGCCGCCACCTCTCAGGTCTACGACCGGGGCCACTGGCATACATGCCTTGTCTATGTGGACTACAGAGGCCCTGGTAGGCTACATGAACAGCGTTGGACAAACAAGTTCACGGATGACGTGGAGAACGTGCTTGGAATCACTGGGAACCCTAAATGGTACCCTCGCCATGTCGGTAAGCGATTCATTAGTATGCCTACTTTGCGGACTAATAGTCTCAACAGTAGAACAAACTGCTTGCACACGTCCCAGCTGTTTTGCTGCTGTCATCCCAAGGAATGTTTTGAAAAAGTTTACTGTCCCATTTAGGGGTCTTCTGTTTCCTTTCGATGCGACCAGAAGATAATTTTTTTCTGTCGCGTCATCAATTTCTATAAAAAAAGTTGATAGATCAATAATTGTTTAAACAGTGGCATCATTCTCTCCAAGGCCGATTGGAAGTGTGCTATCGAATGCGGGCAAAACGGAAGGCTAACACTATCGTGGTATCTTCTATGGCCAGTTATCTGGCTTTGATTTACCGTAGATTTACAACGGCGACCTGACCCACTGAGTGGCAACTCAAATGCAGCCAGATGCCCCTCACACTCCTCATCTATTAATCGGTTGCGTGACGCGTATGGAAAGTGAGAACTCGGTGGTCCCGAGACAGGTGAGTTGTGATCCAGCGAGAGCCTGATTATTCAGTTACGTTTCCTGGCTGTGACGAATACAGTACTTCTATTACTTTATATGGTCATTTCGTCACTGATGATCTATCACGAAGCAGCCGTAAGTACTGGGTCGCAGATGACAAGGGTGTCATGGCTGAAGGCAACTAGTCAAATAGCCCTCGATATTCACGAAAGAACTAGACCAATTATACTAGATGTTGACTAAATATTGACTAAATGAAACTACTCTACCTCTTTTTCTTCGTGCCCGTGTTTGTCTTCCCACTCTTTCTTGACTTTGGTGCCACACTCAACTCTGGTGACAATCCTCGATTACTTCCGGCACTCCCAGTAGCTGACAGCCTGGAAGACCTTCTCCGTGTCTTAACACCCCCTTCCATTTCATCAGTCGTGTCTACCGACGACTTCGCACGACTGAGACGAGAATTTCGCGCCGGTAACGGTGCAATCCGATCTTCCTGTTCCTCGTTACCTTCGTCTTCGTCCTCTTCCATTAACCCACCCGGTATGCTCCTCGTTAGGTCCTTACCGCTGGACTGCCTGGCCCTCTTTGCTGGTGGCTTTGAAGATGTGGCGGTCGCTGTTTTCTGGGTAGCTCGTGTTGACCGGCCGCTCCGCGTTTTGACTGTCTTCTTCTGCCGATCAGACTCCAGGTCCTCATAAATGTCTTCCTCATCCATGCCAAATGACCCGGGAGGCGTTTTCTGCCTCGCCTTCTTCTGGGACACCTCCCCAACCCTCTTTGGAGATCTACTCTTCGTCCCAAATACAGAGTATTGAAGCAGATCCTCCTCGTCATCACCCTCCTGTCCCTGTTTCGTCTCTTGTCGTTCAAAACTTTCATCAGCCAATTCAACATCCATGTCGACACCTAATTCGGGAGTATCTGGAGATTTGTTGGTGTCATCTTCGAATGCTCTTTTGACTCCATTGGATTTTACAGGCGGTTGATAGAACGCATTTTGTTGTCTGGAAGCCGAAATGAAGTTATGTGGACCATGCGAAGAGCCAAGAGGTGCAGAGGGAAATTTTATTCCACTGGCAGGTGAGGCAATAGCATTGGACGTGCCAGATGACAATCGTGACCCAACCCCACTTAGTCTTGGTTTGGTTGAATTTAGCACTGAAGAAGTGAGGGGTAAGCTCTTATTCGGCGTCGACATGCCTCCAAGACCACTAGTTTTGACAGGAAGGATAGGCGGTGCTCTAGGTGTAGTCTCTGTACCGAATCGTGGTGTAACCAGTGGGACCCGTACGTCACGTAAAGGTGTCGATTTTGGCACAAGCATCTCAGGAACGCGAACCTCTTCCCAAGATTGTGATAAAGACATGTCCTGTTCAGCTACGGCCGGGCGTCGTTCTGTTTCAGGGAATGCATGTTTGAGTGGAAGGGGTTGCTGGGGAAGAGTGGTAGGGTCAAGCTCCAAACCAAGCAACGCCTTTTCGACCGCTGGAAGGGCATTGTAGACGTCCTGAACCATTTTGGACCGGTTCCGCGTACTTTTTAAATGTTTTTGGGGCGTCATGGAGGTAAAAAGTTTGTCGAGTTTGATGGCTTCATCATATCGCCCGCATTGTAGTAGACGAACACATATCAAATCCTGAAGTATGACAACATATGAAGTTGGGACGACGACTGGTGGTTTTTGAACAAAGTCATTCAAAATGTTCTCTTCAAAAGTCGAAAGGGGAAGGGAAATCAACTGTTTGAGAGCACGGGGACGCGGTTCGGCTAGTTGAGCAAACAAAAGTATTCAGTCGACGATAAGGCCCAAAAAAATAAGCAAAAATATTTACGCGAAATGATCCATTCGAATAGCTTTAACAGTAAACGCGTCCGAATCGAATCTCGTTCGTTGAAAGTGCGGGTAAACTGCCACGCATCCAATACACTGAAGTCTGCGAGTGCCAATGCATAACACTCGATGTCAGGGGGTTCAACCAGCGGGGGTTTCGCAGTTTGGATGTACCGACGGATGAGCGGCGCCGGTTCGGGCGAAAGAGAAATGGCACGTATAATCTTGGATGCATGATCTCTGTTCAGACGGGTGTCTGCAAGAAGCGCAACCGCTCGCTGTTTGCGGGGGGCCAAACCATGAGAGAGGTTGGCTGAAGCAGGGAGAGAAAATATCGTACCGGTACGTTCACACCAGTATCCAAATGCCAATACGCGTCCGCAAGCGCGACAAACTGCGGCGGTATACACCTTTGTTCTTGAAAAATTCTCTCTCGACCATCCTGATGCCACTTGAGCAAGAAGTAAATCAAGCAGTCCTTCTTCAAAGAGTCGTAGTTTGACGATTCGATGGCATCCAGGAGCCGTTGTAGCGCATCTGGATTTTCCGGCGGGTACAAGACGTAGGGATTTCCTACTCCTCCAGAGGACAAAAGAATGTCAAAGATGAGCGTGTCGTCCAATAAGGCTCTCCGAAGTCGAATTTGTTCAGGACGCGGCTCTTGCCATGGAAAATTGCTGGTCACGTCGAAGAAATGGATGAAAGGAGAGTTTCTCGCTGGGTGCCTAACATCCTATTGGGTTACAGTCAGAATCACAACCAATACTTCGACAAATAAACTCCTACGATGTCCATGGTCGTTATTCTCCACAATGCAATAAGTAGTAGGCTGTCACAACATTCGTTACGTTATTCCTCACATGACCTTACTTCATTCGTGCAAAGTATAAAAAAACAGAATCCAAATTACAGAGGTAGGAGGTTGAGAGCCTTTAGGTGGTGCTGAAAGACACATTGGAGGATCTGTTTCACTCTGACCGATACGAAGGGTTCCACCACCCCAAGAAGCCGAACAGTCGTAAGACCTTAGAATACCGAGTAGTGATACTGACATGTTTCCATCTCAAGTCCATCCAGCAGAATGTTGACTGAGTTTGGAGAAGCTGGGATTTGCTGAGGTATTGTGCTATGAGGAGCCATACTTCAGTGGGCAGGTCACAGAAGAGATTTTCCTGGAAAAGCTATACTAGTATTCGTCGAAGGGGGGTTCAGTATGATCACACTACCGCCCGAAGTCCTTCCACTGCCCAAGTTCCTCTTAAGTTCTGACCCAATCGCAGTAAATGGCAGTTTACGGTGCCCAGCCAGATCAATTATATGTACTAGTGCCCAACATTCAATTATCGGCTAGGGGATACATAGTCTTTCATGAGCCATGCTCCCTAGCTCCGAGTCTTTACAGTAGCTGATGATGTACGAAACGCCGGGAGAATGTCCTTGTTTGTGTGGCGAATACAACTGCCTTTCAGATCGCACGAGATAAAGCCGGTATAGCATCCGCCACCGCGCGCACCGCGTCACGGTCTACCTCGTATTCCCAGACTTGCCGAATTTCGAGCTTGTGCAGTTTCCAGCTGTGCAGTACGTCTCTTTGGGTACATGCGATGTTGGGGTTGTACCGTCGGTGGCGGAGGAGATCGTAAAACGAATACTGTAAGATGTATATTTTAGCCGGGTTGAGATGAAGGACTGAGGAAAGCAAACCTGGTCTGAACCGATGATCGCGCCAACACTTAGAGAGAGACTTTCCAGTTGTGGGAATTTGTGAGCCAGGAGATCGAGAAAGGATACGGAGAATTGAGTGATGTTCATAGATAGACTCTTGAGCTTTTTCGGTACTTGTTCTGTTACTTGGCCTTGAACTTGACTGGCGGTGAGCGCATCGACTGCTTGCTTAGCTTCTTCAAACGTCAAGTAACGACCGAGAAGCTTGAGAGAAGACAGGGTGCGCGCGCTGTGCCCTATGAGGGCAGATAGACGGACTTGGGGGGCGAACAAGTATATGGTAAGTGATTGGAGGGAGGGATACTGAAAGTCATTGTTGGGCAGGTCGGCGAGATCACCTAAACCGTGACCCGCATCATTATTTCGCCAGAAGCTCAGCATATTCAAATAGAGATGTTGCAAGTTACTGTGAGCAAGGAGGAAGTAATGGAGAGATCGGGGGGAGGATCGGAAGGGTTTGTCGCAGTCGAGGTTGAGAAAGAGGGATTTTAGATTTGGGAAGAGGACTCGTCGGGTATCATGTTGGGAAAGGGGTCGAAGGAGGGCATCGAAGAGCGGGGAGAGGTCGAGCTCTGGCGAGTGGGCATGTATGTGCAGGATTCGGAGGTTTGAAGCAAGAGAGCGGAGCAAGGGCTCGAGTGTGAGAGACGAGTTTATTTGCGCGCTGTCCGAGCTCAGTGTTATAATCAACTCGGTCAGGTTCTCGAACGGTGCATTGTGAGCAGACTCCCCAAGCGAGGCGTACGCGTTCGCATGACCGCTCAATTCCAGCTTCTGCAGCTTCCTTGCTACGCCGGAAGATATGATTGTTCGAAAGAAGACATGGAAGGTGGAGCATTCGATTACTTTGATATAAAGGGAGTTAATGTTGGGTAGGAGGTGGAGGACCTTCAGGGTGGTGCTGAGAGTCGTATTGGAGGGTGAAGCGGAGTCATATTTTTCCAGATTAAGGGAGATGGACATCTGTTTCACTCTGACCGATACGAGGGGTTCCACCACCCGCCGAAGAAGCCGAACAGTAAACAGAGCAATCGTCTTAGAAAACGTCGGTGTGATACTGATAAAAACATGTTTCCATTCCAAGTCCATCCAGCAGTTGAGGAAGAAGCTGTTGACTGATTTGAGTTTGGAGAGCTGAGATTTGCTGAGGTAGTGTGCTATGAGGAGCCATATTTCAGTGGGCAGGTCACAGAAGTTTGCTGCCATTGGAACTGTTGTCGGAGAGTATAGAGACTTTGCCATATTTGGCAGTAATTTTCGACGCTGCACAGCCACTTTGCCTCCTTTTTTAAAGGCAATGTTTCTGATCATTTGTGAAGCCAGCTTGATAATGGCGGTGATACCGAAAATGAGCTCAAGTCAAGGCTGGGTCAACTATTCGTGAACAACAGGCGCGTTTTTAATTATTCTCCGTTTTTTAGTCGCACTCATCATCACTTAGGCCGTCATGATTGTCATCCTCCATCGCACGAGATAACGCCGGTATAGCATCCGCCACCGCGCGCACCATGTCACGGTCTTCGTTTGTCCGCTCTTGCCAAATCTCGAGCTTGTGCAGTTTCCAGGTGTGCAGTACGTCTCCTTGGGTACATGCGATGTCGGGGTTGTACCGTCGGTGGCGGAGGAGATCGTAAAACGAATACTATAAGATTTATATTTCAGCCGAGTTGAGATGAAGGAGTGAGGAAAGCAAACCTGGTCTGAACCGATGATCGCGCCAACCCTTAAAGAGAGACTTTCCAATTGTGGAAATTTGTGAGCCAAGAGATCGAGAAAGGATACGGAGAGTTGAGCGATGTTCATGGATAGACTCTTGAGTTTATTCGGTACTTGATCTGTTACTTGGCCTTGAACTTGACTGGCGGTGAGCGCATCGACTACTTGCTTAGCTTCTTCAAACGTCAAGGAATGACCGTGAAGCTTGAGAGAAGACAGGATGCACGCGCTGTGCCTTATGAGGGCAGATAGACGGACTTGGGAGGCGAACGGGTCTATGGTGAGTGATCGGAGGGAGGGATACTGAAAGTCATTGTTGGGCAGGTCGGCGAGATCACCTAAACCCTCATCATCTTTCTCATCATCATCTCGCCCAGGGTCCAAATAGAGATGTCGCAAGTTACTGTGAGCGAGGAGGAAGCAGTGGAGAGATTGAGGGAAGGATCGGAAGTTGTTGTTGAAGGAGACATAGAGGACTTTTAGGTTTGGGAAGAGGACTCGTCGGGTATCATATTGGGAAAGGGGTCGAAGGAGGGCATCGAAGAGCGGGGAAAGGTCGAGCTCTGACAAGTGGGCATGTATGTGCAGGATTTGGAGGTTTGAAGCAACAGAGCGGAGCAAGGGCTCGAGTATGAGAGACGAGTCTATTTGCGTGTTGTCACTCGGTATCAGAATCAACTCGGTCAGGTTCTCGAACGGTGCATTGTGAGCAGACTCCCCAAGCGAGGCGTACGCGATCGCATGACCGCTCAATTCCAGCTTCTGCAGTTTCCTTGCTACGCCGGAGGATATAATTGTCCGAAAGAAGACATGGAAGGTGGAGCATTCGATTACTTCGATATAGAGGGAGGTAATGTTGGGTAGGAGGTGGAGGGCCTTTAGGGTGGTGCTGAACGATGTATTGGAGGATGAAGCAGAGCCATATTTTTCCAGATCAAGAGAGATGGACATATGTTTCACTCTGACCGATACGAAGGGGTCCACCACCCGCCCAAGAGCCCAAACAGTCGTCGCAGAATACGTCGTAGTGATACTGACATCAACATGATTCCATTCCAAGTCCATCCAGCAGTTGAGGAAGAAGCTGTTGACTGATTTGAGTTTGGAGAGCTGAGATTGGCCGAGGTAATGTGCTATGAGGAGCCATATTTCAGTGGGCAGGTCACAGAAGTTTGTCGCCATTGGAACTGTTGTCGGAGAGTTGACGGCCTCAAATAATGTAAGCCTGGCAAGCGACAACTTCCATAGGCATACTTCAAGAATCAATTTAAGTATATTGGTAATATTATCGAGTCGAGGAAGCTCTGTTAAGGTGGCGCGGAGCACATGGTAGCACATGGTTTCACCTGCAGACTTTTTCGAACTCGAGCTGCTTCGAGCTGACGCCTCGCCAGATGGTTTCACTTCCGCTAACTGTTGGGTATTAGCAATAGACTATTTTGGACAAATCACCATGCATGTAGTATGTACGGTTCAATGCATCTCTGCACCAGATTTCTACAGTCGCCGATGCACCAGCATTCACCTTTTGAATGTGGATTTGAGGAGCGTAACTAGAAATAGGAGGAGTGCTTTTTATCACATACACGAGCATACACGGCTAAGTATAAAGTTCTGTTGCAGTACAAAGTATGTCAATCAAGGAAGGATGTCTTGCCGGTGATTTGAAACGAGTCCCTTGATCCTGGCATCACCTGGCATCCCGCGTAACCTCGCCGTCTGAAATTTTTTTCAGATGGCTTCGGGAAGTCTTGGTAAGTCACTTGGTTGTCTTTTTAGTGCTGCGCCCTCCAATGCATGCCCTCAAATGCACACTGAGCACGGAACCACGCTCATGTTGGTGTGTTTGTCATTGGTGTTATTATTATCATTTATCTTACATACGCATCTTCGCTAATGCCATCACAAAACGTTGGTGCATGCTTTCAACTTTCCTCAGTTCGTACCGTTGGCTGTAGCAGGTCTCGACTATCAAGCCAGCTGATGGGGTCTGTAATTCGGTTGACGTTTCAATGTTTCAAAGCTCAGGATTGCACTCAGTGAGGGCTATCCGTTCCAATCCTGCCATACACATGATCAGCGAGCCAAATTCAAATTCGTCCTTTTACGGTTTGATGCATACCAAACGCCGGTAGATGATTCAATTTGCACCAAGATTACTTCAAATCGTGAACTTTGTACCTATATTCATCGACAAAATCTTGGTGCACCAGAATCAGTCGGGATGCCGGCTGTTAAGGAGCCCTTTTCGAACTCGAGCTGACCCCTCACCAGATGGTTTCACTTCCGCCACCAACTGTTGTCGGTAGCAATACTAGATGTCTCTCCCTTCCTATTTCGGACAAATCACCATGTGCCACATGTGTGTAATCATTGTATGAATTTTTTGTCCTATCTATCGAGATTCGACGTAGAATATTTCGGAGCAAATGAAATAACTGAATCTGAGGTGGTTACGGTTTGATGCATCTCTGCACCGGATTTCTACAGTCACCGATGTTCGCACATGCACTAGCATTCGCCTTTTGAATGTGGATTTGGAGAGCATAACTAGAAATAGGAGGAATGCTTTTTATCCATGCCTGAGTACATATACGGCTAAGTGTAAGGAGGATTTCTGTTCCATGCTTGAATGGGTGACTTTCCGTAGAAATCTGGTGCACCAAATTTGCACCAAAGTTCATCAGATATTTGATACTCCGTCTGGTGCAGAGATGCACCAAACCGTAACCAATTCCGAATCTTGATGGCAAGGACGATTTTCGTTACTATAAATACACATATGCACATGGTGAATTGCCCAAAATGGTAAGGGAGACGTCTATTGCTACCGACAACACGTTTGAAACCATCTGGGAAGGATGTCTTGCCGAAACGAGTCTGAAGCTGTAGGAAAGAGCAAGCGGCATCACCTGGCATCCCGCGTAACTTCGACCAGTGTTTGTAAGCCGTCTGAAACTGATTTTTTTTCAGATGGCTACTGGTAAGTAGTGGATGACTTTCCACAGCAATTAGAAATGCAGATTATTTTCTAGATGTCACCAAGCAAACCTTTTTAGGTAGTTCCCATCAGTTCCTGGAGACCCCGGAAAATATTTTGCGTCCCAAAGCTCTAAACACAGATTCCAAATATCATTGGCAGGTGCCGATAATTGCCGACATCAAACATTACGGAGAGATGTTTCACACTGTTTAGGAGGCCAAATCTGACGATTTAGTCTCCGAAGCTGGCACCCCGTCAGGATCATTTAAAAAATATTTTAGTGCTGTAAATCCTATGGAAAGTCATCCAGTAGTATTTAAGAAGGTGGGTCTCCCAACTTCCTTTTCCATTCTACTACGCCCTGGTGGCACAAGTCTATTGGATATTCTTTGAAAGATTATATCTCCCCTGAATCATGATCATCCCATCATTTCCCTTCTGTATTGCAATCCTTTTATTGCTCTCCCGCAATGTTCTTGCACTCCCACAGCCAGGTGAGTCGCTCCTCCTTCACACACTCTCAAGGAATTGATTTTAGTGCTACGCGTAAAAAGGTGCTGCTCATAGTGCTCCGGTCAAGAACGGTGACATTGGGACTTATATTGCGTCTTATCGGGGGGCATCACAAGCCCTTCAATCGGCGAGTGATGAACAATACAGACTGGGGCATGAGCACTGGAAAAAGCATACTTATTCGGGTTTAAATGCCATAACTAAAGAGTCCTCGGAACATCATGACGAAGCTCGTGGGCACCATGGCCGGATTGGATCAAAACTTTACAAAGCAAAACAAAAAGTTGACGCCACAATTCAAGGACTTGAAACCACCAGGGACAAGGGCCATGATTACCACGGCCGCCGTCGCCACGATGCTGCCGAGATACACAAGAAGGCCGAGGATGCTTTGGAAAGTGCCGGAAAGTCGAGGGAGGCGATGAAAGTAATGGACGATATTCTACGGGAGAAAGAGGGACTCGGAAATGAGGCGGTGGAACTTGACAAAAAATATACTTCTGCATCGAAGGAAGAAAGGCACAATATTGTACAGAGGAAAGAGGAACTCAGAAATGCGTCGCACGGTCTTAACGGAAATTATGCTACTGCATCGAAGCAAGCATTGGACGAATCAAGAAGATTGGCACAGGGTTATAAATAGCGACATTGTTTTTTGGGGATAACAATATTATGTGATGAGTCAATGACAAGGCCATTTTGATCATCCGAGATGGGCGATAAAAACCGCCTTCAAGACAGGCACGATATCGTCACTGTGAGCGTCACTGTGAGCAGGTTGAATTTCAACTTATGGATAAACCTACTCTTGATCCTCCGTTAGGTTGATTTTCACCCAGGCTCCTAAAACCAGCCTCTCGTATTTACTTTTTACTGAGCTTCACATCACAGCCTCGTTAATTGTTATATAACAACAACAAACGATTGAAACACTGTTACAAAGTAAAAAACAGAACTACCTAATTACATACAAGAAGGGAAAAAAAGACAAGTTTTGGATTCTCTTAATTACAGCCTCCAGCCAGCCTATTTTTCGGCCATGGCTGACCATATTCCTTCCAAACAGTAAAGTTGGGATTTGTATAAGCTTCCTTGTAACTAGAAAGAAGAAAAGCAAAAACAAACCATCAACCATTCTGAACAACACGATATAGCAAAAAGAATAAAAACCCACGTTTCAATGTAAGCCCGAGTAGGAAAGTCCTTTGGATCACAACCAATATTAATCGAATCCTTGTGCTGGTAGACACGAATCCAGTCCACTTCCATGGTAGCAGGGAAAACGGTGTCTATGTTGTCATCGATGTGGGTAAACTGGAACGCCATACCCAAGTTGGCAATGATATACTAAATGAACAACTTTCAGAATACACTTCGTCAAAAGAACACCGAGAGGCGCACCATGGGCTCCTCAGGAACTGAACGAGCTGAAATCTCCGTCTCAGCATCAGCTCCAAAGGCGCTTCCAAAAACGGTCCAACCCCTGACACTGTTGATCCAGGTGATATAAGAGTTGTCGAAGCCAGGTTTGTATTCAAATCCGTAGATCGAAAAGCACTTTCCCGTCATCTCAAAGCAGTTTGTGTTTGTCTTTCCAACACAAGATGCGGTTTGCTGGAAGACACCTGCGGGCAAGTCAAGAACGGCACTTATCTGACAACTTTAAAAAACATACCGCCTTTATATGTATTGAATTCCGTGCCATTATCGTAGAGCGTTGTCTTAGTTATATCGTAGGTATATTGAGCCTATGCAGACGTTAAGCGGAGATATGCGAACGAGGCCTGTGACATGACGCACATTGAAAGGAGCAAACTGAGATGACATGGACACCTAAATAGAGTCAGAAACTGATTGGAACTGGTCATAGGGGACATACAAGAGAAACACCGTCAACAATTGTGGCTTCTAGAACATCAATTTCAGGAGCAGAGCGACCAACGTAGGTTCCGTCCTTTCTCATCGGACCTGGGTGCGACTCTCCGGGACAAGTGCATGCAGCTACCGTGAATTTAGCACATGAAAATGACCATCAGAACTATAAGAACCCACAAAGTCGTTGTCCAGGGAGGTAAGACTAAAAGCCAGTTAGAAATCGAAGACGTGGATACCGTCCTCTGATGACTCACCAAAACACCACCATATCCCGCATCTCCGTTAGTAACTGCCGCGAGAGGACGTCTCTGTCCAACATAAGTTTGATTAGGAAGTGTTCCGACATCACATGAATCGTATGTATAGGGCCACTTCAAGGACTTCATCAGAAGGCAGACCTTTAACAAAAAAAGAAACGTACTAAGCCCTCGACAGTAGCTCCATACCCAGCCCGTCCCAAGTTTCCCATTGTCCAACTGAAGTAAATCATCAAGGGACGCCGCTCAACCCAACAATGCGATTACTTACATAGCAGGCCACAGACCGCTGAAAAACAAACGAGATTAATTCATTGATTTTAGTCGTATGGAACATTGACATACCCGATAGTAGGACTCCCTGGCAACATAGCGCTGGCTAACAGGAAACATTTCGTCAGAAAACAGACAAGTTATGCATTATCTTCACCCACCCAGAATTATTCCACCAGTGAAACAAAATTTATTCCTAACAGAGACATTAGAATACAACCAACACTTTTTCAAGATATTTACCAGGACTGGATCTACGTCAAAAGATGAGTTAATCGCGCGGCATTAGAGAAGTATATCAAGGTACCATTGCAGACCGGTATTTCATGTTGTGATTATTTTGAGGGTCAGTTCTTATTTCCATTTTCAGCTGAAGCTTTCCTCCTTTTGTAGTCGCTAATCCACGATTATAATTGAACCTCTAGACAGAACATAAAA
>Ga0307514_10002766_pt1 | contig 17651 bp, 18 predicted proteins | sample 16_EM_MG_FD_203088 | JGI IMG/M metagenome (GOLD analysis project Ga0307514, IMG submission 203088) | Populus trichocarpa ectomycorrhiza microbial communities from riparian zone in the Pacific Northwest, United States - 16_EM | ecosystem: Host-associated > Plants > Roots > Unclassified | place... | reverse complement strand
AAGACAAGATGAAGGCCAGCATGGTGGGGTGCTCCTGTTGGGTCGAGGGCTTACTTCTTCATCTCATCCTTCTTCATCTCATCCTTCTTCATCATGGCGTCTTTCTTCATGGCGTCCTTGCCCATGCTGTCTTTCTTCATCGCATCCTTCTTCATGCCGTCCTTGGCCATGCCATCTTTCGCCATGGCATCTTTGGTCATGGCGTCCTTCTTCATTTCGTCGGCAGCGAAGGCCGAGACGGAGCCGATGGCGAGCATGGCGGCCAGCAGGGTGGTGGAGATCTTGTTCATGTTGTTTCCTTTGGAGTGGGTCAAAAAAACGGCACGGTTCGGAATGAACACGGCCTTGCGTTTCGGCAGCGTTGAATCGGTTTCGATTCAACTCCCGCCAAACCAGTTGTAGCCCTGGTCTTCCCAGTAGCCACCTGTGTAGGTGTTGGTGACGAAGATCGCCTTGATGTGCTTCGGGTTCTTGTAGCCCAGCTTGGTGGGCATGCGCAGCTTCATCGGAAAGCCGTATTTCGGCGGCAGCGGCTGGCCGTCATAAGTCAGCGCCAGCAGCGTCTGCGGGTGCAGCGCGGTCGGCATGTCGATGCTGGTGTAGTAGTCATCGGCACATTTGAAGCCCACGTACTTGGCGCTGGTGTCGGCGCCGATGCGGCGCAGGAAATCGCCGAAGCGAACGCCGCCCCATTTGCCGATCGCGCTCCAGCCTTCCACGCAGATGTGGCGTGTGATCTGGTCTTGCTGCGGCATGGCGCGCAGGTCGGCCAGCGTCCAGCTGCGCTTGTCGGCAACCATGCCGGTCACTTCGAGCCGGTAGCCGGCTTCGTCCACGATGCGCACCTCGTCCTCGCCGTAATAGGCGTTGAACGGAAACGGGCGGGTGATCTCGGCGTCGGAGTAGGTCGGCGCCATGCGGTTCGGGTCGAACAGCCAGCCCTGCGCCGCGTCGTTGAAGCGCGAGATGCGGGCGAGCGCCGCTTCCACGCCGGCGTTGTCGCTGATGCTGCAGCCGCTGAGCAGCGACAGGCCGCCGAGCGTGAGCGAGCGCTGCAGGAAGGCGCGGCGTGCGGGTTGTTCGACGCGGCGCGTGACGAGCTTCCTGGCTTCGGCGAGCGCGGCGTCGGTGTCGATGCCGGTGAGGATGCGGCGTGTTTGGATCTTCATACGGACTTCTCTTTCTGAGCGCTCAACATGCTGAGCAGGCTGCGCGGCACCAGGGCCACCATCACCAGGTGCACGGCCACGAAAGCCACCAGCAGCGCCATGCAGGCGAAGTGGATGCGGCGTGCGAATTCATAACCACCGAGCAGCTCGCGCAGCAGGCCGAACTGGACCGACTTCCACAGCACCAGGCCCGACAGCACCAGCAGCACGATGTCGGCCATCACGAACAGGTAGGCAAAGCGCTGCACATGGTTGTAGTGGCGCGGGTCGGCATGCGACAGCTGGCCGCGCAGCGCGGCCAGCGCGTCGTGCCAGATGCTGGCGGGCGACAGCGGGAAGAACTTCTTGAAGAGCCGGCCGCTGAAGAGGTTGCTGCCGAGGTAGACCAGGCCATTGGCCGCCAGCAGCCACATCGCCGCGAAGTGCCACTGCAGCGCGCCGCCGAGCCAGCCGCCGAGCGTCAGCTCTTTCGGGATGGTGAACGGGAAGAAGGGCGCGGCGTTGTAGATGCGCCAGCCGCTGGCCACCAGCACCAGCACGGCCAGCGCATTGAGCCAGTGGGTCAGGCGCACCCACAGCGGCTGGACCGGGCGGCCGGTGTGTCGAGGGGTGGGGGGTGTTTGGTTCATGGGCTGGATTGTTGAAGCCGCCCGCTCGCCGTTTCATCACGGAAAGTTCAATTAATCGTGATAACTCTCCGAGGACTATCGCCGGATAATCCAGCCGCATGGACACCCCCAAACGCGTACTGATCGTCGAAGACGATGCCCACATCGCCGAGCTGCTGCGCCTGCACCTGCAGGACGAGGGTTATGCCGTGGTGCATGCCGCCGACGGCCATGCCGGCGTGCGCGAACTCGAACGCGGCCAATGGGACGCGCTGGTGCTCGACCTGATGCTGCCCGGCGTGGACGGCCTGGAGATCTGCCGCCGCGCGCGGGCCATGACGCGCTACACGCCGATCATCATCATCAGCGCGCGCTCCAGCGAGGTGCACCGCATCCTCGGCCTGGAGCTCGGCGCCGACGACTACCTGGCCAAGCCTTTCTCGGTGCTGGAGTTGGTGGCGCGGGTGCGTGCCCTGCTGCGCCGCACCGAGGCCATGGCGCGCAATGCACGCATGGAGTCGGGCCGCCTCGACTTCGGCAAGCTCAGCATCGACCCGCTGCCGCGCGAAGTGCAGATGGACGGCAAGCCGATCGAGCTCACGCCGCGCGAATTCGACCTGCTGTATTTCTTCGCGCGCCATCCGGGCCGGGTGTTCTCGCGGCTCGACCTGCTGAACCAGGTCTGGGGCTACCAGCACGACGGTTATGAACACACGGTCAATACCCACATCAACCGCCTGCGCATGAAGATCGAGGACGATCCGGCCGCGCCGAGCCGCATCCTCACGGTCTGGGGCCGGGGCTACAAACTCGCGGCGGCGGAAGAGGGAGCGCAGCCATGAAGCGCCTGTCCTTGTCGCAGCGCCTGTCGCTGGTGTTCGCTGCGCTGCTGTTGGCCTGCTGCGGCGCGTCGGCCTGGCTGCAGATGCGCGCGAGCGGGCGGCATGAGCAGGAGGTGACGCAGCGCCTGTCGCTGGGCCTCGCGGCACACATCGCGGGCAGCTCGGTCCTGATGGCGCGCGGCAGCCTGAACGAGCTTGCGGTGAAGGACTTGTTCGACAAACTCATGGCGGTGAACCCGAGCGTCGAGGTCTATCTGCTTTCCGCCGATGGCCGCATCAGGGCCCAGGCCGCACCCGAGGGGCATGTGAAGCACGAGCGTGTGGACCTCGGCCCGGTGCGGCGCCTGCTGGCCGGCGCGGCGCTGCCGATTCTCGGCGACGATCCGCGCGGCGACGACTCGCAGAAGGTGTTCAGCGCCGCGCCGATCCTGGAAGACGGGCGCGAAGTCGGCTTCGTCTACGTGGTGCTGTCCGGCGAAGACCGCGAGGCGCTGTCGGCCCGGCTGGCGGCAGACAGCGTGCTGCGCACCACGTTGTGGTCGATGCTGCTGGTAGCGCTGCTGGGCCTGCTGGCGGGGCTGGCCGCGTTCCACCTCATCACCCGGCCGCTGCGTGAACTCACGGCCGCGGTGCGCCGTTTCGAGACCGACGGCGTGGTGGCGCTCGACAGCGCGGCCCCGGCGCTGGCGCAGGCCAGCCGGGGCGGCGGCGAGATTGCCCTGCTGGGCCAGGCCTTCACCCGCATGACGCAGCGCATCGCCGAGCAGTGGCGCGAACTCACCGCGCAGGACCAGCAGCGGCGCGAGTTGTTTGCCAACATCTCGCATGACCTGCGCACGCCGCTCACCTCGTTGCACGGCTACCTGGAGACGCTGCTGCTCAAGGCCGACACCCTCGACGCGGCCGACCGCCGCCGCTACCTGGAGATTGCGCTCGGCCAGAGCCGCAAGGTGGGCCGGCTGGCGCAGGAGCTGTTCGAGCTGGCCCGGCTCGAATACGGCGTGGTCAAGCCCGAGAAGGAAAGCTTCGCCGTGCCCGATCTGGTGCAGGACGTGTTCCAGAAGTTCGAACTCGCCGCCGAGACGCGGCACCAGCGCCTGGTGGCCGACATGGTGCCGGGCCTGCCGGCGGTGACGGCCGACCTCGGCATGATCGAACGCGTGTTGACCAACCTGCTCGACAACGCGATTCGCCACACGCCCGAGGGCGGCGAGATCGTGGTGCAACTGCGGCCCGAGAACGACGCCGTGCGGGTGGAGGTCAGCGACACCGGCCCCGGCATCGCCGGCGACCAGCAGCAGGCCCTGTTCACCCGGCCGGTGTTTTCGACCCGGCCCGACAGCCGCAGCGGTGGCCTGGGTTTGATGATCGTGCACCGCATCCTGCAACTGCATGGCAGCGACATCCGCCTGCTGCCCAGGCCGGACAAAGGCGCGGTGTTTTCGTTCCTGCTGACCTGATTATTCGATCGCTGCGTTGATCTGCTGCCACAGGGCTTCGGTCATCGGCGTCTGCGCCGCGGTGGCGCGGTACAGGCGAATCTCTACCGGCACCTGCCAGTCGGCTTCGGTGGTGGCCAGCACCAGCCGGCCATCGGCGAGTTCGGTGCTGATCAGGCTCTGCGGCAGCCAGGCCAGGCCCCGGCCTTCGAGCGCCATGGTCTTGAGCAGCACCGCATGGTGCGAGGTGATCACCGGCTTGAAGCGCGTGAGGTCGAGCACTTGCTGCATCTGCGCGCGCATGATCTGGCCGAGGCCCGATTCCTGGCTGTAGGCCAGCACCGGCACCGGTTCGCTGGCCGTAGCGTCGATGCGGTGCGAAGGGGCACCGCTGGCGTCGGGCGCGGCCACGGGCAGCAGCAGGTCCTGGCTCACACGCGCACATTCGAAGTCGGGCGCGAGCAGCCGGGTCTTGACCGCGGCGTGGCCATAACACAGCAGGAACTGCACGCGGCGGCGCAGCATCAGTTCCTCGCAGGCCTGGAAGCTGTCCGACACCATGTGGATCGGCCCGAGCTGCAGCCGCAGGTGCTGCTCGATGCGCTGCAGCCAGGCCGGGAAGAAGGACAGCGACAACACATGGGTGGCGGCGAACCTGAGGCTGCGGCCGGCCTGTTCATGGGCGTCCTGCGCGCGGGCGCGGGCCTGCGACAGCCGCAGCACCACGTCGCGCGCCACGTCCACGATCACCTCGCCCGCCGGCGTGGGCAAGGCCGGGTGTTGCGAGCGGTCCACCAGCTCCACGCCGGCCCATTCCTCCAGGGAGCGGATGTGGCGGCTGAAGGCCGGCTGGGCAATGCTGCGCGCCTGCGCCGCGCGCGAGAAGTTGCCGGTCTCGGTCAGGGCCAGGAAGTCTTCCAGCCAGTCGAGGTCCAGCGGTCGGTTAACGGGGCCCATGGTTTTGCATGTCGGCTTGGTCTCCAGCGGGGTTCGCGATAGTTCTATGCGATTCGGGTATTGGACGCGGCAAGGCGTGGCCCGGATGATCCGCGCATTCCAAACCACAAAGGGGACCTGAACATGCCGACCATCTCAAATTATCGCGGGATTATTCCAGCCATCGCCTGTCCTTTCACCGCCGAGGGCGCGATCGACGAGCCCTCGCTGCGCCGCCTGGCCGCCTGGCTGGCCAGCCACAAGGGGGTGGTGGCGATCATGACCAACGGGCACACCGGCGAAGTGTTCTCGCTCACGCCGCTGGAGCGTGCCGAGGTCACCCGCATCGTGGCCGATGAGCTCAAGGGGAAGCTGCCGGTGATTTCGTCCATCGTCTGCGAAGGCCTGACCGATGCCGCCGACCACGCCCGCCTGGCCAAGCAAGCCGGCGCCGCCGCGCTCGACGTGATGCCGCCGCACCACTGGCTGCGCTTCGGCTTCCATGCCGAGCATGCGCTGATGTACTTCGACAACATCTGGAAGGCCTCGAAGCTCGACCTGGTGTGCCACGTGTACCCCGCCTACAGCAAGGCTTCGTATTCGTCGGCCCTGCTCGCCGACCTGGCGCGGCTGCCGTATGTGCGGGCCTTCAAGGTCGGCCAGCGCGAGATGAGCAAGTATGCGCGCGACCTCAAGGCCATCCGCGACGCGGACGCCAGCAAGGCCATCCTCACCTGCCATGACGAATACCTGCTGGCTTCGATGGTGCAGGGCGTGGATGGTGCGCTGGTCGGCTTCGCCAGCTTCATTCCGCAGCTCATCATCGATCTGTTCGCCGCGGTGAAGAAGGGCGACCTGCATGAAGCCATGCGCATCCAGGGCATCATCACCCCGCTCAAGGAAGCCGTGTACGGCGCGGGCGAACCCACCGGCGAAGCCCATGCCCGAATGAAGACCGCGATGAAGTGCGCCGGCGTGATTGCCAACGACTTCGTGCGCGCCCCCACGCACCGCCCTTCCGCACAGGAAGAGGCCGAGATCCAGCGCGCCGTGAGCGCCGCGGGCCTGGCCCGCTGAGCCGGGCCGAGAGGAGACAACACCATGCACAACCACATCAACAACACCAAGGCCACCCGCCGCCAATCCCTCCAGCGCGGCCTGGCGCTCGTCGCATCGGCCGGCGCGCTGCTGTCGCCGTTGCCGTCGGCCTGGGCCCAGGCCTATCCGGCCAAGCCGGTGAAGATCATCATTCCGTTCCCGCCGGGCGGCACCCTGGACACGGTGGGCCGGCTGCTGGCGCAAAAGCTCGGCGAGCAGACCGGGCAGAGCTTCATCGTCGAGAACCGGGCGGGCGGCAACGGCACCATCGGCGGCGACGTGGTGGCGCGCGCACCGGCCGACGGCTACACGCTGCTGTTCAACGCCTCCACCTTCGTCACCGCGCCGATGACGATGAAGTCGGTGCCGTACGGTGTGGCCAAGGACTTCACGCCGGTGGCGCTGGTGGCCAAGGCGCCACTGTCGGTGGCGATCAACAAGAACCTGCCGATCACCGACATCAAGTCGATGATCGCTTATGCCAAGGCCAACCCCGGCAAGATGAGCTTCGCCGTGGGCTCCATCGGCTCGGCCGGCCACCTCTCCACCGAACTGCTCAAGCGCGCCGGCAGCCTGGACTACCTGATCGTGCCCTACAAGGGTACGGCGCCGGCCTTCCAGGACCTGATCGGCGGGCAGATCGACGGCTTCATCGACCCGATCCTCGGCTCGCTGCAGTACCACAAGAGCGGCATGCTGCGCGTGATCGCCGTCACCTCGGCCAACCGCGCACCCAACCTGCCCGACGTGCCCACCGTGGCCGAGACCGTGCCCGGCTACGAGTTCTACAGCTGGTACGGCCTCTGGGGCCCGGCCAGGCTGCCGGCCGAAGTCACGGCCAGGCTCAATGCCGAGGTCAACAAGGCGCTGGCCACCGACATGAAGGACAAGCTGCAGGAGCAGGGCTTGCTGTTGACGCCGGGCAGCACGGCGGACTTCGCCAAGTTCCAGCAGGAGGACATGGCCCGCTCACAGAAGATCATCACCGAAGGCAACATCCGTGTGGAGTAGCACCGACGCGTCGCCGCATGTCGTCGTGACCGGCAGCAGCGCCGGCATCGGGCGCGCGATCGCCGATTCGCTGCTGCTGGGCGGCTGGCGGGTGACGGGGCTGGACATCGCCGCGCCGTCGCTCGAGCACCCGGGCTTTCGCCATCTGCAAGTCGACCTGAGTGACGGCAACGACATCGCCCGCGTGGCGCCGCAACTGCTGGAGGCCGAGGCCCTGGTGCATGCGGCCGGTGTCTTGCGGGTCGGCCCGTTGGGCCAGCTCGACCATGCGGGCGGCGAGCTGATGTGGCGCCTGCATGTCGATGCCGCGACCCGGCTGGCCGATGCCATGGTGCCGGCCATGGCGGCGCGCGGCCACGGCCGCGTGGTGTTCATCGGCAGCCGTGTCGCCCAGGGCATGCCCGGGCGCGGGCAATACGCCGCGACCAAGGCCGCGCTGCTGGCCCTGGCCCGCAGCTGGGCGGCGGAGGTGGCGGCGCAGGGCGTCACCGTCAACGTCGTGTCGCCGGCCGCCACCCAGACCGCCATGCTGAGCGACCCGGCCCGCGCCGGCAGCGCGCCGCGCCTGCCACCCATCGGTCGCTTGATCCAGCCCGAAGAGATCGCCGCGCTGGTGGGCTATCTGTTCTCAAAGCAGGCCGCCGCCATCACCGGGCAGGACATCGCCATCTGCGGCGGCGCGTCGCTGCCGAAGTAATTTTCAACCCACCCCAACAGATCACCAAACAGATCCCACCATGAAGATCGTCGACATCATCGAATCCACCCGCCCGATCAAATCGGACATCCGCAACGCCTACATCGACTTTTCCAAGATGACCCTGAGCCTGGTCGCGGTGGTCACCGACGTGGTGCGCAACGGCCGCCCGGTGATCGGCTACGGCTTCAACTCCAACGGCCGCTACGGCCAGGGGCATCTGGTGCGCGAACGGTTTCGCCCGCGTGTGCTGGAGGCCGATCCGCGCTCGCTCGTCGACGACACCGCAGGCAACCTCGATCCGCACAAGATCTGGAAATGCATGATGTCCAACGAGAAGCCTGGCGGCCACGGCGAGCGCTCGGTGGCGGTGGGCACCATCGACATGGCCATCTGGGACGCGACCGCCAAGATCGCCGGCCTGCCGCTGCACGACATGCTGGCCCAGCGCTACGGCACCGGCGTGGCCAACCCCAAGGTGTTCGTCTACGCGGCCGGCGGCTACTACCACCCGGGCAAGGGCCTGCAAGGGCTGCGCGACGAGATGCGCAGCTACCTGGACCGTGGTTATTCGGTGGTGAAGATGAAGATCGGCGGCGCCACGCTGGCCGAAGACCAGGAACGCATCGAGACCGTGCTGAACATGCTGCGCCCAGGCCAGCAACTGGCGGTGGACGCCAACGGCCGCTTCGACCTGGCGACGGCGGTGGCCTACGGCAAGGCGATGTCGCAGTACCCGCTGTTCTGGTACGAGGAGGCCGGTGATCCGCTCGACTACGAGCTGCAGGCTCGGCTGGGTGAGAGCTATACCGGCCCGATGGCCACCGGCGAGAACCTGTTTTCCATGCAGGACGCACGCAACCTCATCCGTTACGGCGGCATGCACAAGGAGCGCGACTACCTGCAGTTCGACTGCGCGCTGAGCTACGGCCTGGTCGAGTACCTGCGCACGCTCGACATGCTGAAGGCATACGGCTGGTCGCCGAGCCGCTGCATTCCGCACGGCGGGCACCAGATGTCGCTGGCCATCGCCGCCGGCCTGGGCCTGGGCGGCAACGAGTCCTACCCCGACCTGTTCCAGCCCTATGGCGGCTTCCCCGATGGCGTGAAGGTCGACAACGGTTATGTCATCCTGCCGTCGTTGCCCGGCATCGGCTTCGAAGGCAAGGCCGACCTGTATGCCGAGATGAAGGCGTTGGCGTCCTGATCCGGAAGCGACTTACGCCATTTCCTTGCGGCGCGCATCGGCCATGCGCACACACAGGTTGAAGGCTTCCTGCAGGCCTTCGATCTGCGCGATGCCGCAGCCGGCAATGTCGAAGGCGCTGCCGCTGGCCGAGGTGGCCACTGGCACCGGCAGGCCGCCGTGCAGCGTCACGCCGTTTTCGAAGCCCATGAGCTTCATCGCGATCTGGCCCTGGTCGTGGTACATCGACACCACCGCGTCCACGTCGCCGCGGCGCGCGCCGATGAACACGGTGTCGGGCGAGAACGGGCCGCGTGCGTCGAAACCCTCGGCCTGCAGCTGGCGTACCGCCGGCTCGATGATCTCGATCTCTTCCATGCCGATGGAGCCGCCATCGCCCGCGTGCGGGTTCAGGCCCGACACCGCGATGCGCGGCCTGGCCACGCCGGCCTGGCGCAGCGCGCTGTCGATGATCTTCACCGCGTCGCGCACGCCCTGGGCCGTGATGAGCCGGGCCACGTCCTTGATCGGCACATGCGAGGTCACACGCGAGGTCCACAGGCCTTTGGTGATGTTGAATTCACACACGAAGCCACTCACGTCGAAGCGCTCCTGCATGTAGCGCAGCTCGTCTTCCTGGGTCAGGCCACCGAGCCGCAGCGAATGTTTGTTGAGCGGGGCGAACAGCAGGGCATCGACCAGGCGGCGCTGCACCGCCACGGTGGCCAGCTCCAGCGCCTGGAACGAGGCCCGGCCCGAAGCCAGGTTGGAGGTACCGATCTCCGGCGGCTGGCCACCCAGTGTGTCCTGCAGCAGCACGGTGGGGCGGCCAGGCTCGAAGCGGACCTCGGCCAGGTCGTGCACCACCAGGGCGTCCAGCGTGTGTTTGGCGATCTGCTGGCCGCTGGCCAGGGCCTGGGTATCGGCGATCAGCAGGATGTCGGCGGCACCGAGATTGGCCGGGCGGGCCAGCAGCTTGACGGCCATTTCGGGGCCGATGCCGCTCGGGTCGCCAAGCAGCACGCAGAGTCGGGAACGTGGGAAAGTCATGTGAAAAGTCCTCGGGTGATGATGCTTATTCAGCTTTGATACTGGCCTCTTTGACGAGGCGGCCGTAGTGTTCGTATTCGCTGCGGTTCATCTCGCTGAACTGCGCGATGCCCATCAGCGTGATCTCGCCGCCCAGGCCTTTGATGCGCGCCTGCACGTCGGGCATCCTGAGGCTGGTCAGGAGCTCGGTGTTGAGCCGCTCGACCACGGCGCGCGGCGTGCCGGCGGTGGCGAACAGGCCGTACCAGGTCGACACATCGGCACCGGTGATACCTTGCTCGGCCAGGGTGGGCACGTCGGGCAGCTCGGCCGAGCGGCGCGCCGAAGTCACCGCCAGCGGACGAAACTTGCCGGCGCGGATCTGGCCCATGGCCGAGGAGGTGCTGTCGAACATCATGTCGACCTCGCCGCTGATGATGTCGATGTGCGCCTGCGCGCTGCCCTTGTACGGGATGTGGATCGACTTCGTGCCGGTGACCAGCCCGAAGGCTTCGCCGCCGATGTGCTGCGTGCTGCCGATGCCCGAAGACGCGTACTTGAAGCCACCCGGCTTGGCCGCCATGGCCGCGAGCAGGTCCTTCACGTTCTTGTACGGCGCGTTGGCGGACACCACCAGCACGTTGGGCATCACCGCCACCAGGCCGATGGGCTGCAGGTCTTTGAGCGCGTCGTACTTGAGCTTGAGCAGGTGCGGTGCGATCGCCTGGCCGGTGTTGGTGGCCAGCAGCAGCGTGCTGCCGTCGGGGGCGGCGCGGGCGGTGAGTTCGGCGGCGATGGTGTTGGACGCGCCGGGCCGGTTCTCGACGACCACGGCCTGCTTCAATGCGGGCGCGAACTTGTCGGCCAGCACCCGCGCCAGGATGTCGGTGCCGCCGCCGGGCGAGGCGCCGACCATGATGCGGACGGATTTGTCGGGGCTGGTGGACTGGGCCGATGCCGCGCCCGGCAGGCCGAGCAAGACGGCGGCCAGGGCCGAGGGTAAAAGCAGTCGCAGGCTGATGGATGAGGGCATGGGGTTTGTCTCCGTTGTCGTTTTGAAATGACCAATCCTGTGCTGGCCTGGGCCAAGGCTACGGGTCTTTGCCATTCTTTTCCAATCGTTTATCCTGAAGAATCCATATACAAATGGTGATGATGTCGACGAAATCCGATGCCCGCTGAACTGCCCGACCACAGCTTGCTGCTGCGCCTGAAGACCCGCCAGTTGCTGCTGCTGGCCGCGCTCGATGCGCAGCGCAACCTTGGGCGCGCGGCCTTGGCGATGCACATGAGCCAGCCCGCGGCCACCAAGCTGTTGCAGCAGTTGGAGGAGACCATGGGCGTGGCGCTGTTCACCCGCCAGGCGCGCGGCATGGCACCCACGGCGATGGGCGAAGTGCTGGTGCGTTATGCCAAGCAGGTGCTGACCGATTTCGGCACGGTGCGCCACGAGATGGCAGCATTGCAGGCCGGCCTTTCCGGTGTGCTGCGCATCGGCAGCGTGCCGGGTGCGGTACCGGAATTGGTGGCGCCTTCGGTCATCGAATACAAGCGCCAACACCCCAAGGTGGCGGTGTCGGTGATGGTCGAAACCAGCAACGTCATGCTGGCCCAACTCGGCCGCGGCGAGGTTGATTTGATGCTCGGCCGGCTCACGCCCGGCAACGACGCCGAAGCCTACCACTGCACCCTGCTGCTCGGCGAATCGCAAGTGGTGGTGGCACGCGCCGCGCACCCGCTGTTCGAGCGAACGACGTTGACTCTGGCGGATCTGCTCGCCTGGCCATGGATCCTGCAGCCGCCGGGCTCGCCCCAGCGCGGGCACTTCGAAGCCGCGCTGCACCAGGCCGGCCTGCACCCGCGGCTCGACGTCACCGAAACCGCCTCTGCCATCGCCATCACGGCGCTGCTGGAGATCTCCGACATGCTGGCCGTCATGCCGCATTCCCAGGCCGAGCACTACGCCCGCCTGGGCGTGCTGCGCGTCGTGCCGCTGGCGCTGCCAGTGAACGTACCGCCGATCTACCTGGTGACACGGGTGGACCGCATGTTGTCCCCCGCCGCCACAGCCTACGTCCAGCAACTAACGCCCAAATGAAAAAAGCCCCGCAGCTTTCGCCACGGGGCTTTTCAGATTACAAGCAGCGTATCGGCCACCCCTTCCAGGACAACCGCGGATCTGGCTCTGCCAGGCCGCAGGTTGTGCCCCCTGCAAGGGGGTGGGCGCGACACGCTAGTGCGCAACCTGGGGGTGAGCCAATTACATCCCCATGCCGCCCATGCCACCCATGCCGCCCATGTCAGGCATGCCGCCGCCGCCAGCACCGGATTCGTCCTTCGGTGCTTCAGCGATCATGGCTTCGGTCGTCAGCAGCAAGGAAGACACGGAAGCTGCGTTTTGCAGGGCCGTACGCGTCACCTTGGTTGGGTCCAGAATGCCGAGCTCCAGCATGTCGCCGTAGCTGTCGTTGGCTGCGTTGAAGCCGAAGTTGCCCTTGCCGGCCAACACCGCATTCACCACCACCGAGGCTTCGCCGCCGGCGTTGTTGACGATTTCGCGCAGAGGCGCTTCGATGGCCTTCAACACCAGCTTGATGCCGGCGTCTTGGTCAGCGTTGTCGCCCTTGAGCTTGTCGCCCACGGCTTGCTTGGCACGCAGCAGAGCTACGCCGCCACCAGCCACAACGCCTTCTTCCACGGCAGCGCGGGTCGCGTGCAGTGCATCTTCGACGCGGGCCTTCTTTTCCTTCATTTCGACTTCGGTGGCAGCGCCAACCTTGATCACGGCCACACCGCCGGCCAGCTTGGCCACGCGTTCTTGCAGCTTTTCGCGGTCGTAGTCGGACGTGGCTTCTTCGATTTGCACGCGGACTTGCTTCACGCGGGCTTCGATGTCAGCAGCAGCGCCGGCGCCGTCGATGATGATGGTGTTTTCCTTGCCCACTTCGATGCGCTTGGCTTGGCCGAGGTCGGCCAGTGTCACTTTTTCGAGCGTCAGGCCGACTTCTTCAGCGATGACCTTGCCGCCCGTCAGGATGGCGATGTCTTCCAGCATGGCCTTGCGGCGGTCGCCGAAGCCAGGAGCCTTGACAGCCACGACCTTCAGGATGCCGCGAATCGTGTTCACCACCAAGGTCGCCAGGGCTTCGCCTTCGACTTCTTCGGCAATGATCAGCAGCGGACGGCCCGACTTGGCGACTTGTTCCAGGGTCGGCAGCAGATCGCGGATGTTGCTGATCTTCTTGTCGTACAGCAGCACGAAAGGATTGTCGAGCAGCGCGGATTGCTTTTCGGGGTTGTTGATGAAGTAGGGCGACAGGTAGCCGCGGTCGAATTGCATGCCTTCGACGACGTCGAGTTCGCTGTCCAGCGACTTGCCGTCTTCGACGGTGATCACGCCTTCCTTGCCGACCTTGTCCATCGCGTCAGCAATCAGCTTGCCGATGGTTTCGTCGCTGTTGGCCGAGATGGAGCCGACTTGCGCGATTTCCTTGGAGGTGGTGGTGGGCTTGGAAGCCTTCTTCAGCTCTTCGACCAGGGCCGTGACAGCCTTGTCGATGCCGCGCTTCAGGTCCATCGGGTTCATGCCGGCCGCGACCAGCTTGAAGCCTTCGCGAACGATGGCTTGGGCCAGGACCGTGGCGGTCGTGGTGCCGTCACCAGCGTTGTCGCTGGTCTTGGAGGCCACTTCCTTCACGAGCTGGGCGCCCATGTTTTGCAGCTTGTCCTTGAGTTCGATTTCCTTGGCCACGGACACACCGTCCTTGGTCACGGTAGGAGCGCCGAACGAGCGTTCCAGCACCACGTTGCGACCCTTGGGGCCCAGGGTGACCTTGACCGCGTTGGCCAGGATGTTCACGCCTTCGATCATGCGTGCGCGGGCTTCACCGCCGAAGACTACGTCTTTTGCTGCCATGTTGATTTCTCCAGAGATTTAAAAATAGGGGTGGAAGAGAGGCGAATTACTTTTCGACAACAGCGAAAAGATCATCCTCTTTCATGACCAGCAGTTCGTCGCCGCCGACCTTGACGGTCTGGCCGCTGTACTTGCCGAACAGGACGCGGTCGCCGACCTTGACGGTCAGTGCGGCCAGTTCGCCCTTGTCGTTGCGCTTGCCCGGGCCGACGGCCAGGACTTCGCCTTGATCAGGCTTTTCAGCGGCTGCGTCGGGGATGACGATGCCGGAGGCGGTCTTGGTTTCACTGTCAACACGCTTGACGATCACGCGATCGGCCAAAGGACGAAGGTTCATTGCATCTCCTAGATTTGAACGGTAGGGTTGAAAATCAATCAGCGCCAGCCGGGGCCAACGCGTCTTAATGGTGTGGAGAGGGTGTTAGCACTCCTCTTCAACGAGTGCTAATGATAAGGCCAAGTTTGTCAGTTTCAAGACAAAAGGCCTTAAAACGTCTAAGAATTTGCTGCGGAACTAGTGAGGAGTACCTGCGTGCCGAGAAAGACGCCGCCCAGGTCCGCGGCGGCATGTACTGGAAAAAACAGGGGCAGTACGAATACTTGGTCTGAACCTCAACTGACAGCCGCCAGCAGGCGCGTATCGGTGCGCGCTCGCCTGAGACCGAGAAGATCTACGATGCGTTTGTCATTCGCAAGGAATCCGTGAACAAACGCCTGGGTTCGTTGGGCGAGGCTCAGCGGCTCAACAGAGCGCATCGAGCAGGCCGTGTCCCGAACCTCGTCGTGGGCCTGCTCGATCGGCTCCATGGGGAAGGGTTGGACAAGCATTTCACCGTCGTCGGCACCCATGCACTTTACGCCTACGAGGCCTCGGCCGGTGTACGCATCATGCCGTCCGCGATGCAACGCAAGACGTCGACATGCCCTGGGGCGCCCGTACGGGTCAGCTTCATCACCGACCTGGCAAAGATGGAGGAAAAATCCATCCTGCGTATCCTGCAGCGTGTTGATCCGACGTTCCAGCGCAAGGACATGCACAACGAAACCGCCATCAACGCGCGAGGCTTCGAGGTGGACTTCCTGCGCCGCGAGCAGCAGCAGGACGGTCCACACCCCTGGAGGTTTTCCGCCGACGAGGACGACTTGTGGCCCGTGCAGGCACATCGTGCCAGCATCTTGACGGATGCGCCTCGGTTCGCGGCGCCAGTGATTGCCTTAACGCAGACGCAGCTTTAGTTCCTCGCTGGCCTGATGCAGAGCTGCCTTGGTCGCGGGGACCGACGACAGCACATTCAACAGCCCGAAGTCATGGATCATGCCGTTGTAGCGGGTTGCTACGACGCTCACGCCCGCTGCATCCAGCTTGCGGGCATAGGCCTCGCCCTCATCCCGCAGTACGTCCTTCTCGGCCGTCTGAACCAGTGCTGGTGGCAGTCCCTTCAACTGCTCTGGAGTGGCCAGCAACGGCGAGGCGTAGATTTCCTGGCGCTGCTTCGGGTCTGTCGTGTAAGCGTCCCAGAACCACTTCATCATGCCCTTGGTCAGGAAGTGGTCGTTCGCGAACTCATCATATGAAGCATTCTCGAAATTGGCGTTGGTGACAGGCCAGAACAGCACCTGCGCGCGCAGCGCCGGGGCGCCCTTGGCCTTGGCCATCAGCGCGACCACTGCGGCCATATTGCCGCCCACGCTGTTGCCGGCTACGGCGAGGCGCTTGCCGTCCACGTCGATCTGGGCACCGTTCTCGGCCACCCATTTGGTGGCGGCATAGGCCTCGTTGATGGCCACGGGGTAGCGCGATTCGGGCGAAGGCGTGTAGTTGACGAACACGGCTGCGGCTCCGGAATCGGCCACCAGGTCGCGCACGAAACGCTCATGGGTCGGGAAGTCGCCCAGAATCCAGCCACCACCGTGGAAGAACATGAAGGCCGGCAGCACTCCTTTGGCTCCGGCTGGGCGCACGATGGTGAGTTTCAGCGGCTTGCCGTCGATGTTGACGGTCTTCTCGCTCACGTCGGCGGGTGGCAGCTTGGCGCCCTGCTGCGCGCCCACCAGCACCGCGCGCGCATTCGTCGGGGAGAGGCTTTCCAGAGGCTGGCCGCCGCCCTTGGCGAGCGCCTCCAGGAAGGCCTGTGTATTGCGTTCAACCCCAGGGCTGCCAGCAGCCAACGCGACGCTGGAAACAAGAGCTGCGATGGACGCTGCAAAAACTTTGGATGAGGACATGAGGTATTCCTATGTGACTGAATCGGTAGAGAGATATGCCGTTTGGCAACACGTACTGTATTGGTGAAAAAATACTAAACATCTCGTAAAATGCATAAAACTTGATCGAGAGTATTTTTGCAAACTACCTGCACCGACCGCCTAGACGCATTGCTGCACCACTTCCCGGTGAGCGCCCGCATGTTTCACTCCGGCGCGCTGTGCGGGATCACCGACTTCCCTGACCAGGGCGATGGAGGCCAGCTGCACTTGGTCAAAGGGGGGGTACTGGATGCAATCCACCCAGGGCAGCCCACATTGCATGTGGCAGAGCCCAGCTTGCTGCTCTACCCAAGGCCCCTGGCGCGAAGGTTCCTCACAGATGCCGTGCAAGGCGCAGACCTGGCTTGCGCACACTTGCACTTCGAAGGTGGTTTAGCTAACCCTATTGCGGGGGCGCTGCCCGACGTGGTCTGTTTACCTCTGAAGAGCATTGACCGTGCCGACCACGTGCTGGCGCTGCTTTTTGAGGAGGCGTTTGGTAGCAACTGCGGCCGCCGTGAGGTGGTTGACCGGCTGTTTGAAATCGTCCTGATCCAGATCCTGAGGCATCTCATGGAAACGGAGTTGGTCCACAACGGCCTGTTGGCGGGCATGTCGCACCCCAAGCTGCGTAAAGCCATCGTCGCCATGCACGAGCAACCTGCACGGGAGTGGTCGCTGGAGGCCTTGGCCGACATGGCGGGCATGTCTCGCAGCAACTTTGCCAGCACCTTTCGCGGTACGGTGGGCTCGACCACAGGCGTATATCTACAGGCTTGGCGGGTGCGGTTGGTGCAGAAGGCATTGCTCCAAGGGCAACAGCTGAAAAACATCGCAGGCGAAGTCGGGTATGGCAGCGAAGCCGCATTGTCCCGCGCATTCAAAGCCCAAAGCGGATTGACACCTCGTGAATGGAAGCAGACTCGCAATACCGATTGAATGTGAACGTAAAGCGACTCCGACACAACGCTTACCATTCGCTGCTCGTGCCATCATGCGAGTTCAGCAAGATGATTTCGTTGGTTTCCGCGCCGTTGACTGGTCGGCATCTTTTTGCACCGGATCGTCGAGCGCAACGGAGCAGTCGAGTTCATCCTCGACGATCTGAAACCGAAGGGCTGCGAACTATAGGGACAGCAGGAAGCAACAGTCCTCCAAACTCAAGGCCTTCGTCAACTATGTGCTGGCGCACGGTTGACCACGCAGATCGGCGATTGGGCGCAGGACAACGGCATCAATGCGGGCGACGTCAGCAGAGCGATCGCCCACGCGACTGCGCCAGTGCGGCCATCGGCGGGGCCACGGCCGAGCTGCTCTCGCCCTATCTGGGCAGCACGGGTAAGTACGGGGATCTGGTGACCGCGTAGGCTCCGTGGTGCTGGTCACGGCCACCGGGCATAACGGCGTCTGTTGTCGGGTTTCAGCTAACGCTGAACTTTTGGGGTTGTTGACATGAGGTGGCTCGGGTTCAGC
>Ga0307514_10002765_pt1 | contig 17652 bp, 18 predicted proteins | sample 16_EM_MG_FD_203088 | JGI IMG/M metagenome (GOLD analysis project Ga0307514, IMG submission 203088) | Populus trichocarpa ectomycorrhiza microbial communities from riparian zone in the Pacific Northwest, United States - 16_EM | ecosystem: Host-associated > Plants > Roots > Unclassified | place... | reverse complement strand
GAAAGGATGTGCTCACCGAGATACGGATAAGAGGTTCCTATTTAACGTGCAAAGTACAAATAACACTGCGGGCCGCCGACTATTTGGTTGTGGCTTAAATGATTTACCAAATGTGTCAAAATAGTCAATAAAATTATTACGGAGAAATTTGAAAACAAATTTGAACTTATCAGCTTTGTTTAAATTCATTACAAAGTTCAATATGACAATTGAATGGGTAACTGAATTGAAATGTCATCATAACAATTGGAATGCATTTACGCAGAGCTGAAAATTCAAATTTGTTCCCAAATTTATCCAATATCAATTTTTGTCCTATTTTGACACATTTGGTAATCCATTTCAACCATGAGCAAATAGTTGGCGGCCCGCAGTGAGAAGATTCTCATGGGGCTGTGGATAGGCCGGGAGAAATCTAAACATGGCTTCTACTGTCATATATCATCAAAGGTGTACCACTGCGTCAATGATCGACGCATTCATAACTTTGTTAAACCTTCTGAACTAAAGCTCTGTCGCGTGAAGCAGGAAAATTTGAATTTGAAATGTGTGCAGGTTGACGAGACGGCGGAAGGGAGGGCGTTTTCAAAGGCAGATTTGCGTGGTTCTACGAAAAGGTCGTGATTTTCGAGGCACTATCAACGTTGACTTTCCGGTCTCATCTTTCGGACATCCATTTTGAAACCAGAGGCCTTGTCTGAGCGCCCGTTTCTCCGCCGTACGCTGTGAGAACTCTCTCAGTGGCGAGTTCATCAACAAGGTTTAAATTCTTGGAAATCGGAGTTTTGGACGGCGAGCTGTGCGAGGTGGATGAGACGAGCAGTCGTGTGCACTGTTTAAAGTCCGTAAAACACCGCCAACTGCAATCAGAAAGCAGAAAAAAAATGCTCTTACTAGTTTCACACCCCACCAAGCTCTGATAGATATTCCTTCGGGAATTGGTTGCGGGTCTTCACCGTCATACATTTCGACGACAACTAGGAACATTTTCAGGGCCAAAGGCAAATCTCCCGATGTGTACGCCGTCTCTGCAAATTGAAGGAATGCAAAAGGGTTCTGGGGCGCCAGGAGGACGGCATGTGAAAGTGCTTGAAGAGCATACTTGTACCTTGATAAAAAGAGATCAATGGAAGATGCAGACCATAAATGAAGATCGTACTGATTGCTTGATGAATACATGTCAGCGAGTTCCAACCAGCCCTCCGTGTCAAGGTAAAAAGTGTCTAGTAATTCATTCAATTCTTCTACTGCTTTGTCTATGTGTCCAACCCGTCTCAGGACAGATATCTGCCGTTTCCAGGCAGCAACATGAGTGGGATCTTCTTTGAGCAATTCTTCATAGTAATCAAGAACCGTAGTTGTTGATTCAGTCGCTTCCATTCGAATGCCAGTGAGCACGTCAACGCGCGGGGACTTTGGAAACTTGTCAGAGAGTTGCTGAAGACATTGCTATCGAACAAATTTTCCTTGGTTAGTGTCAACTCGAGCCTCCCGACGACTAGAAAAAAGAAAAACACACATCTGCTACATCTAGCTTGCCAACGTCGATAGCGGCCAGTGCCAGCTGCTCCAGAAAAGCCCATTCTAATTCAAAACGCCTTGGTTATTAGCGTTTCGTTTATGGAAAAAGTATGGCATGCATACGCTCGTCACCAAGTTTAGCAACCTTTCTAGACTTCAAAATGATAAGGCCCTTCTCAAAGGTATCTTGAGATTCTCGAGTATTTTTCAAGCGATAGGACGCAAGTTGTTGAAGGGCCGATTCAACAGACATGGTCGAGGGAACTTGGAACAAGGAAGAATAAAAAATGTGTGTCATCAAATGACCCTATGTTAGGGTTGTCCTCCAATTCCATTCTGTTCAATAAGCCGAGGCAAAATACACTTGACCCTCACTGACACCACCTGGGCTGAACAGATGGCGGTGGTATTTTTGGACTTTCAGAGCTGCTCCTCATCAAAGGAGTTATGCACAGAGAACGCAGAATGTCCAAACGCTTCTGAGTAACCTCCCATAGCCATGCGATTACTTCGATCTCATTGGGGGCACTGGTACTGGAGGGTGCGTTGCATTCAAATCTATTTCGATGTCATACTCATGTAGATTGAAATTCATTGAATACCACAGGATAATGCTCGGCCGTCTTCGGATGGATGTAAACACTGCGATCCGACAATACGATGATATAGCGAAACACGCCTTTTCTGATGTGAAGCTATTGGGAGGAGATGGAAAGTTCGAAGCGATTAAATCTGTGGTGGAAGGAATAACCGGCAATTTAGGATCACCGTTATTGGAGGGCAACGAGGAAGGGGGCTGTCGAACGTGGGTTCACTACCTATTATGCTATGCACTGGATTCTGAAACGGAAGATTCACTACTGTACGATGAATGCCAATAGGACGAGCGTCGAGCGCAAGTATTCCCATTCTTCTTAGAACATACCACTCTCACGACGTGCATCCGGGTTGCAAAATCTGGGAGGCTGCCCAAGCGACATCTGCAACGCCCAACGCTTTTCAAGCGGATTGAAATTGGAGATGAGCAGCCGTTCACCGGTGGTGGCCTAGGTTGCAATAATCCCACTCGCTTGCTACTGGGTGAAGCAAAAGGTCTATTCGGCGCTCGTCAAATCGAGTGCTTGGTGAGTGATGGTGCTGGTCAGGGACATATTTTCGACTAAACGTCGAGCACGGAATGCAGAAAATCCAGCCTTTTGAATGGGAAAAGTGAGGGCACACACGACCCAGTATATGAAGAAGATAGAGGTTGATGAAAAACTCGCTTTTTTGTTGAATGCGATCGTACGATTGAGCAACTCAGTAAGGAAGAATCTGTTTTGTGAATCTAATTCAATAGCGATTCCATCTTGTTTCTCCAGCTCCAATTGAATCGACTCAACAGGCCAAAGAACGCAAGCTCTGTCCACTTTCGGTGGCATCATTTATGGGGCGAAAGGAAGTTCTTGATAAGTTGCATGTGTATTTCGACTTAGATAGCCCGATTCAACGGTCTTTGTGTTATACGGCTTTGGGGGATCCGGAAAGAGCCAAATTGCCTTCAAATTCTTGCAAGAATCCGGAGTCAACAACAATTCTTTTCATGATATCGGGACGATTTGACATTTTCGGTATTCCAGCATCTCAATCAGCAAACGCTCGAAATGCTGGCTAATCTTCTTCGATAACGCAGATGATGTTGACTTGAATCTGAAGAGATTCTTTCCTCCGTGCGCATCTGGATTTATCCTGGTTACAACACGCAAGAGGGCAACAAGCACAGTTGTTGGGTGAAATGTCAGGAAGTCACAATCCGCTTAAAACTAACTACTTAGCGTCAGTCTGCTTTCAACAATTGAATACACCCTACCACTTTAAGTTTCAACGCAGCGAGGAGGGTACATAAACATAGACTTAGAAGCATGATGAGGATGGGGAATGGCGGTTGTGTTCTTCCCGGTTTTGTTATGAATGTTTCATCAATAATGTTGTGTCGAACCTAAAAAAAAAATTTCGTTACCAGGTGGCAACCTCTTTTTGACGGCGACGGCACGAGGGGCCCTCTCTCCCTTTTCGATGGCGAAGATACAACCTTCCTCTTTCAGATGATTTTCTCTTCCCCACCAAAAGGTTTATCTTCAACCCCAGCTAAGATGAACAGGTCAGTGATTGAATAAAAAAATGAGCTAAGCACCTACGTGCAGATGCATATTGGTTGGACCCTTCGGGATTGCGGATGAGGCAAGCCGCAATCTTAAACCGACGGACAAAATTCAATTTATCGGAAAAACGCTTCCAGTAGATCTCAGGTAAGACCACACCGCATGTTTGACAGATTCTAATGATGTTCGGCTGCACCACACGCCACCACATGTTGAGCCAGAAACTGCCAGAAATAATGTTTGGCTATGCACACAAAATTCAAGTTATCGGAAAAACGGCGGATAGTGGTTGCTACTGGTTGCTATGGGCTAGATCTCAGGTAAGACCACACCACGTTGACAGATTCTAATGATGTTCGGCTGCACCAGATGTTGAGCCAGAAATAATGTTCGGCTATGCAGATTCCGTATCCCAATTTTTGATGACTGTAAAACAGGAAAAACTAGAACTGAAGACGACCCGAAGACGGCATAACCCTAGGAGAAAGGGGTTCAAATCACAAGACCGCGACACCCTCGACAACGGCACCAGGTCAGAGCGAAGAGCAAGTTGGAAGGAATAAGTATTTGCAGACCGTAGACGCAATTAAACTGATCAATAAAGTCGCGCATACGATCACGCGGTTTATCTGTTTCGAGTGCCTTCAAACTTAAACTTGGAGATACATTGCTAGATTCTAACAGTGGACAACTTCCCGTAGGAATCTAGAAAAATATAGACGATTCAGAATACATCAAATTTTGATTGATCACAAATCTGAAATGGTTTATCTGATGAATCTTACTTCTGAATTGAATGCATATGATGACATAGAAGGAGAAAGGGACTTAGAAGAGGAGAGGTGTTGGCAGCAGTAATTTCTTGCTGTAATCATCGAAGCGCATGCTACTTACAGCCTCCGTGATGCGATCTTACCTATTTGGGCATGCCGCAGCATGCCGGATGTACCAGACAGCTGATGGGGTCTTGCCTTTGTTTATATTATATAATATATATAGAAGGATGATCCTGCTTGTTACAGTCACACATCTCATGTGTAATCCAGTTAGGGTTTCTTACGATTGCAGGGAGGGTTCCCTTCCACGGTTTCCCTTCCCATCTTTGACTTGATCTGCCTGTGTCCTCGTCTAATTCTTGGAGCTACCTATGCCAATACCTATTACCACAGCGTGGCAACCTAAAGGACGACCGCCGCAAAGGGGATATTCCATCGGTGTTCTGTGGCCAGGCCATACATATCATTACTCCGACTTTGACTCGCTCGCAGCAAATCCTCGTTTCGACCGGCATGGAGACAGATAGCATGTTTCTCCCCTTCAAAACCTCGTTCACGAAGTTCTCAAACGCTCACGCACATCCGGCTCTATCCTCCAGACGGCCCTTTGCTACCTCGAAGCGGTTCGTTCAAACATACCCGATATTTTTCGTGATGAGAAAATGGGGATAAGGTCGCATTTCTTGCCCGCGATCAGGAGCGCCCGCTCAAGATATCGGAGGTTACTCTAAATTTCGATGGGCACAGATGATGATAAGGGCAAGGGTGAGCCGTCGTGCCCATTCGAAAATGGTACGTTCTGGTAAAAGAAAATTTAATATAATGTTGATTTGTAACTATTCCGCAGACCACCTACTGTTGTGAAGACCAAGAGGGCAGGCGATGCCCCTTGTCACTTCCAATCTGGTGCAGCGAGGGGTTCGTCCTTGTCCCTCCTCACTTTGTTTGATGCGGAGGGCTTGTTATGTTCGATGTGAGTGGAAGTTTTGCCTCCTTGCTCTTTCTTTCGATGTGAGGAGGGACAAACCCTCCTCGCTACATTGTCATTCTTTTGATGCGAGGAGGGACAAACCCTCCTCGCTACGTTGTCTTTCTTTTGGGTTTGTAGATCACGAATCAAGGTCACCTCCGAAAAAGCAAGCACGATGTACACCTGCTATTTCGAACCTGTTGCGCTAAAACTGTAATATCGACTCTTGTCCAAATTTTATCATTGTTGATGAATATATAATTTGATATCGAAATATACTCGACAACGACGACTACATTTGTTTGTCATACTCTCCTTTGTTGGAAAGTGCGCACGGCAATACGGGTGCAGCTGTACTCCGAGTCACCTTCGTAGTTTGCACTCGGTGTGGGCGTCAGCACTCACGTTCGTAGTTGCAGGTAGATGCGTACTTGCATTCGTAATTCGCACGCACATTCGTGGTTGCGGGTGTGCGCATTCGTGTTTGTAATTGCAGGTGTCCTCACCACATTGATAAAGACAACATGATGAAAAGGGACACACCCTCCTCACCGCGCTGAAAGGGAGATGACACGATGAGGAGGGGATACCTCCTCATCATGTCAAACTCGTTTTCGTGTGGGATAAATAGTTTGTTAGAAACATAAAAATACATTTCTTTTGAAAGAGACGTACAAATTCTCAGGGAACCACAACGGCCCATCCGCCTCTCCCTTGCGTTTGCGTTGCTGAGGTGTTCTTGGGTTTCGAGTGAAGGAGGGGGAGGTGGAGATAGCCCCGAGCGATTCCGGGGGTTGTGGTTGTGGGCCGTGGCCAGTCAATGGGCGTCAGTGGTGGTGTGCAGAAAAAGCGCGAAACCCTCGAAAACTAGCGTGAACGCTTGTTTTCAAGGGTTTTGGGGGTAGTCTTCTGGTGAGGACACAAATCATTGATTTAAAGTACTTTTTATATGAGAAAAAAACTCACACTTTTGGGGGATGGACTTGACATCTCATCTCATCCCGGGTCTGCAGGGTATGTGGTCATAGTTTGGAATGGTCAGCCCTAACACTTGGTGTGGGGCAGAAAAGGTTGTAGGGAAAGCGGTGGTGTCGATTATCATTGTTACCCGGATTCCTAACTGGACTGAGGCGGTTCCAGGACCCCTGGCTCCTGTCAAAAAAAAATTCTCACCCGCGAGACATAGACCTGCTCGCTACAGCCAACGGTAGGATGTGATGAACTCATCTGAAAAATGATGGGAAAATCTGTACATCTCAGATTTTCAGATGCGCTGTGGGAAGTTGTCCACTCCATACATGGTGATTCCAGGTGGTTCCTCGCCTTGGCAGAGCTCTGGAATGATCTAACGCATGGAATTGAAAAATTTGAAAGCGAAGACGTGTGGTTTCATTCAAAATAGATAGATATCCACACTTTTGTCGTCTTGCCAACTATTCAAGCCAGCTTAAGAGGGCCGACATAATTCTTGACGAGTCAAAGAGCTGGTCTCTCAACGTGCCCTGATGAAACTCTCAGTCACCCTGCTCCTTTGTGTGCTTATTCACCATGGATTATCAGCACCTCCACGTGCCATCAAGTTGGAGTCTCCGGGTCCGCCGCAATCGTTCATATCACCCTCCGTGTACGCGCAGCTATCCCAGCCTGCTGCCAACCAGCAAGAGCCGCCGGCCCATCAGCATCCCCTACACCCTCGTACACTACCACCCATCCCAGGGATTCATCCGACTCACCAACTTCATCCACTTACACTACCACCCATCCCAGGGATTCATCCGACTCGCCAACTTCATCCACTTACACTACCACCCATCCCAGGGATTCATCCGACTCACCAACTTCATCCACTGGCAGGTCCACGGCAACATTCGCTGCAAGATAGGTCCTTTCAACAGATACCCCTCCAGGGGTATCGTGGTTCCTCGAGGCAAGAGCAACACCATGTGCAGAACCCGCCCCTTCAACTACCACCCCCCCAAGGGAATCATGGTCCATTTGATCCCCAGAACCATCCTGGGCCGGAGCGTGCATCCCTCCAAAGGAACCATGGACCTGGGCTGGAGCATCAAGTAGCACCCCTCCAAATGAATCTTGGTTCAGGTCCTTCTCAGCACCAGTCCGCTGGGGGGGAACCCGCTGGAGAGGCGTATGTCCGGAACGACGACTTTGATCGTTTCAGCTGCGGTCATAAAGATTGCCTAAATAAGAAACGTAGATTTCATTCTTCAAAGGGTTATGGACAACATGTGATAAAAAAACACACAACCCCTATCGACGGAGACTATTGTAGGACCTCAACTTTTTTGCGTGTTTGGCCTCATGATTTACGAATCCTATAGTTAAATGCAAGTTATGTCCGAGTCAACGAACCGACTTGAAGCTCAAGAAAGACAGTATTAGAATGCATATGCGAAACCAACACCGCGGGGAAATACGGAAAGTCGACCATCGTCCTTCGCAGAACCGTGACCGTGACGAGAGGGTTTGACTTCTGAATGATGTATATGACACTGAGAGATTGTGATCCAGACAACTTTTGTTCTTTAAAATTGTCAAACATTTTTACGGTGTAATTTGCCATACAAATGGAACAATATCTATCTTGACGGCCGCTGCCAATTTGCTAGTGGCCCGTCAAACGCAGGAGCTCTCCTCCCCAGATCCCCCTTCCAGTGATATCTCAATCATGAGCAGCAAAATGACCTCTGCTGTCGTGCTCAGCTTCAAACACCATCTGAACATAATATGCGCTCAATATCGTCGCAAAATTCGTTCGACAGACAAACAGCACTAGAAACTTGGGTGGGTGTAATTTTTCTTGCGAAAGTAAGAGAATACAATGGGTCATGCTAGGAACTTGATCGACACTCTGGTTAAGACTGCCAAAATCATTCCATTAGATAACAATTAACGAAATTCTCGTATAACGAGAACACTAAAATTCCTGATCCGGCGCTCATAGCCGCAACTGTCTAGCATCTCTTAGCTTCGTATAGTGGATGACTGATTTCCCGTAGACATCTGGTGCACCAGATTTGCACCAAATGTCATCAGGCGTTTGGTAATATGGTTTACATATCGTTGCTAATTCTCAGAATCCTTACAAGGCCAGTCAAATGAAGACATCTAAATTATCAGCGTAACTCCTCGCTCGAGGTCTGTATAAACCAACATAATCTATGCCCACACTGCTCGGAATTTTTTATCAAATTCACTGCACATTTCGCTCAGCAGGTTGTACACTTTCTGATCTCTGGCTGATACATTTTCCGGTATTCCCAAAGAATTGGAATCTTCACTTCCACTGTCAGACTGTTCGTTCGAGGTGTCGTAATCGGCATCGTAGTTTTTGAGGTCGGTCATATCAACTTCTTCCAGGCTGGTCGTAGTTGTACATGATGCGTTTTCCGAAATAGTCTGCAAGAGTTGCTGCGTTCCAGTATTGATCGCCTTCAACGTCAACGCAAAATCTTGCAGAAGATACCAGATATCCCCACTCCGAATACCATTTGCACTGACCAAGGTAGAGACCTGCCCGTGGATATAGAAGTCCAAAATGTAAGCATTAATTTGATGCTCAAGATCGTTATATCCAGTAGCAAGGTGTGACATAGACGGAATCGCGTGGCCGTTAAGATTGAGGCCAGATCGTGCAGTCGTCGTGAGTTCCGACACATCTCTGAAAGAGTCATCATGACCGGAATTGGCAACGAACAACGAGCGGACGACGACAGGAATTGCATTGTTCGAGAGATGCACACGAAAAGGAGAGGGTTCCTCGCTTCCAAGATACTGAAAACCACTCAGAGGTAGAACATTGTCTGGACCGATTTTCGCCTGATGCTGAGTTGCAAAAGTCGTAGCGTAACTTGTGAATGTGCGTAGTATTTCTTTTTCATGGAGAATCAAGACATTTCGAGCAGTTTCAGGAAGAGGCGGCAGGATAATCATCGACGGATATTTCCGCACCAACCCTTCAATATATGCCTTGTTCGAGAAAACTTTAGAAAGGTAGCGTCTGCCGAATATGTTGCAAAAAATGAGCATGAGTTCCCTCTTGACGGTCTCTTTGTCTGGTTGATCGCAGATACTGTGCAAGACACCATGACGCATTAATGCCACAAGGGCGAGGTTGCCGGGCTCCGTGTACTATAAGTCAACATCAGATAAGTAGATGGATAATGTTTGTTTCTTAACTGACATATAAGTGTGCTGCGATCACAAACAAGTTGATAGGCCTTCCCGACCTGTCAAGTAGCCCACTTCTTCTAAGATATTCAATACTAAATCGTAGGTGGTGCAAAAGATGATCCCGTCCAATATCAGAATTAAGGGTGATATAAGGCAGAGAAGCTAGGCTTCGTACAGCATGAACAGCAAAATCGGAGTTGTTTGAACCATCCAATAGATTGAACAATCGGAGGGTCATTGTTGCTGTGGCAGGAAAATTTCCCCCTAGAGTCGGGAGCCTCGACAAGACCAGGCGGCGTACACGGTCGGTTGGTACGCCATAGAACACCACATTGCCTCTCAGATCGAATCCACGACGACCGGCACGACCGGCACATTGACGGTACTTGGAAAATATGTGGTTTAGCTGCAAAATCCAACACAATCAATTCAAGATGTCAATACACACCATTAATGCTGTCAAATATGGTGAATCACCACAGAAAACTACAGTTCTTGTAGGCGCATTAATTCCCAAAGCCAGGGTTCCTGAAAATCCATAAAAACCAGGAGTCGTCTTAATAAAATCTACCTACCAGTGGCAATCACAACCCGTACAAATCCTTGTCGAAAGAGACTGTGTAACAGATTGAAAATTCTATTTGAGACTGAATATGAAGCAAAGTGTCACCTTTCCACAAGGCTTCGATAGGACTTATTCATTCCAGAATGATGAACTGCGATCCCTCGCCTGAGAGCGTGGACGGCCCACTGAGGTGTCCGCCTCAGATCCTTGATGCTTTTTTCAAGATCTGATCTTGAGTATGGTGAGCGACGTCCCACAAAAGAGAACTCGGGCGAAGGGTCGTCAGGGTTGAACGAGCTTTGCCAAGATGGCTCTGAAGAATGATCGAGATCGAGATCCGTTTTCTTTCGCTTTTCGAGTTTTTCGGAGACTCGTTCACGAGCCTTTGCCTGGTTTCTCCAGCGCTCCCATTCCTTTAACTTCTGCTTCCAGTGTGGATTCTCTGATCGCCACTCTCCTTCCAACCTTTCTAAATTTTCAAGCAAATATTGAGCCAATATTTCGCAGTTCGATCTATTGAAATCAAACAAGATAGCTGGCTGGGGAAACAAGTTAGAATTGGCTTGCAATTCACTGAATGACATACCAATTCGTTCTTTACGAAAAGGTCGGCTAGGAGCACAAGCAAATCATTTTCGAATGCTTTGGCCGAGGGTATGGTATCAATGGCGCTACTTCTCATTGTGGGGTCTTGAAGAGAATGGATAACCCTCCCAAGTGGTGAAGAAACGTCGCAAGGATCAGAGGATCTCATGAGGTCGGTGAGAACCTCCTTCAACTTCGATTCGTATTGAAGAATGTCTTTCTGACGCAGCAACCCTACAGCCGTTGAGAAGAAATTCTCGGGGTCAAGAACATTGACGTTATAGCTTATCTCGCCTTGAACAGCAACCAAAGCCTTATAGAGCGTTAATGTATCTCCGGCTTCTAAAGAAAGATCATCCGGCAGGACGCGTGGGCCAAAAGAAAGTAGACCAATAGGGTGGAGAAATGAAGCGCGACCTGTGGGTTTATATTTGTCTAAACTCTCGAAACGTCCTTCACCGTCAATGTGGTAGAAAAATTTCCGTAGGTGTGAATATCGGGAATGGTGTTCGATGAATTCATATTCAAAACCATGTGCCTTCTGAACATATCCCAACCAATCACTGAATGTATCTGGTGAGCCAATGGTTGCAGACAGACCGCTTCAAAAGCGTGGTTCATAAATTTTAAATAAAAGGATATGAAAGATGAACATACATGATGAGGCAAGGGGAAAACAGGACGATCTGTTCCCATACTGCGCCACCTTCTTGCTGTCCTATACAATGTATTTCATCGAGGATGATTCTGGATCGAAATAAAAATTTTGACATGGAATACTAGTACGGGTAATAAAATGCTTACCTTTTGATCCTGGGTGTCCATGACCTTGCCAATGGGGGCGAAAGCAGCATTATCGCAAGCATTTCAGGAACTGTGACTAGAATCTGACACGTCTGAGGATTGTGCATGCGGTGATCGCGTGTATGGATTGCCCAACAGCTTCCTAGGATAAGATAAATTCCGTGATATGATTGAACGAGGCTCGAAGGATACTTGCCTCCTTTTAGATTTTTGCTAAACCTAGCATACACTTCGGCGGCTATCTGCGAAACTAGCGCCTTGGTAGGTGCAACGTAGACCAGAATCCCGTCATCAGATTCTCTCAAAATTTTCTCCATCGCATAGTAAGAGATAAAGGTTTTGCCAGCACTAGTCGGGGCTAATTAAGTTGACAAGTAAATGGTAAGTCTCTACAAAAAAGCAAATCACGGACCAACGACCAGAAGCGACTTGTTTTTGTCGATTCCATCCAAAACCTGTTTCTGCCATGCGTCCGGCTCAAATGAAACCCTTTTATCCGGTGAACTATCCATACTCCTGTCCATGTAGTCTCCGAAAAGACGAAGCTGCCATACGACCGGATGCTCCGTAATGGACATAAAGGGATATCGAAGCGACTTTGTCCTTGAGTCGAGCAATTTGATAAACGAGAAACCTAGCCGTTGGTCATCGAGACATGTGGCACCCACAAACATTTCGGAAGCGTAATCTTTAAATCCAAGAGCTGTTAGAACATTTGTCAATACCTGTTTCGCTGAGAGAGTCAACACTTTGTTCTGGCAACTATCCTTGATCATTTTCAGAATAGAAACGGTGTACCGATCCCGGATAACGTCAGAGTCGCGATTGGGCTCTTCGAGCCAACCCTCCAATTCTAGATGAAGACGAAATAGCTGCATCTCCAAGTCTATCACTAGTCCTACCGGTTTTCGTCGTCGGATGGCGTCGTCTATCGATGCAATTTTCTGTGATAAAGTATAGTTGGAAATTGTCGAAAGATAGTTTTTCCACTTCAATGCTGAGGAGTCCTTCTGTTTCGTTTCCTTTTCTTCTTTTATTTTGAGCCGCAGTCTGTCTTTCGAGGATAGAACTGGGGATTTATTTGTGACGACAGGAGTGACGACCTGTACCAAATGCAGAACTTTAAAGATCAAAGTGTCAAACTCTGTAAACAAATCGCGGACCTTTTGGCGCACCAAAGTTTGCTTGCCTTTTTTTCCTGACCCAGCAGGAGGGATCACAATCTGTTGAAGACTAACCCCAAACGCTCCCGTCAGAGACGTGGCTTGAACTTGCAAATTAACCATGAATCGATGATGGAATTTCAGTCTCCGAGACCTGTCCCATGGTGTCTCAGGATTTGGTTTAGATCCACCCTGGTGATTAGGTAGGATGGACTTCTGGTTATGCCAATGGCGATTATCGGACAACATGATTCCAGCCTCAAAGTGCATATTCGATTTCGGGGAATCAGGCTCCAAAGCATCGCTCGACAACTGGAGACTCGAAAATTCTTCATCAAATACTGGATTTGAAAATTCCAAGAGGTGTGCAGGATCGGGTTTGTGATATTGTATCGAGGTAAAGAAATCCTTCGATCCACCAAATTGATATCGCTTCGCAAATCCCGGGAAGTCGAGTCGCTGTCCGCCAATCGCCGCCCAAAGGCTTTCGGCTTTGGCAAAAAGAGAAGAACCAATAGCGGTGCGTGGATGAACGGGTCCCAAAAGAATGAATGCAATTAAAGTCGCAAATATTGTTCCGTCCACTACGAAAGGATATTCATAAGACCCTAGGATACTCGCCGCATTAGAAAAGACAATTGGAAGGAACTTTTGACGGATGAGATCAGTGAGATCAGGGCAAAGGGGCCGGTAAACTTGTGCCATTTCACGGAGACTCAGAGTGGGAATCATGAGGGTATGTACAATGAATAGGAAGATAATTTCTGCTGGGACCCCACTCTGAATTGACGACAAGATATTGAGCTCCTTGAAAAATGTGTATTGCATATCCGCGCCTCCGACGGAGCGGTCAGAGGTCCGCAGACTGTATTGGGCACCTTGAAGATCCTGGGATAAGGTATGGCGTGCCGCTCGAGAAAATTCGCGAAAAGGTTCAAGAAAAACCAAAGTATTCTGCGATGGTTCATAGACAAAAGTCAGAATCTTCAAAGAAGAATATCAGCAGAAGTCGCAATGATGTGGCTTAATTTATGTACCTTGGATTCACGGTATTCCGATCCTTTGAGCAGTGCGACAGCGATTCCGGCAGAACTGGAGAGAATCCGAAGTAAAAAGACCCGTTGACACAGAATAACGGCAGCAGTTGAATTGCTTGAGGATTCATCACAGAGACCCCCATTGTTCGTCATGATAAACATTGGCTTACAGATTTGTCAACTCAATATCGCCATCACTAAGGCTGAGAAATTCTCTTCACCTTGTTCGCTCTAATATATTGAATCCATGATGGATCATCCAAATCTTCAAACACGTGAACTTCAAATGGCAGCCTCAGCAAATGTTGAAACAACATAGTTCGAGCGAGGGCTCGTGATGCAACAGTAAAACTCGATGAGCCTGTATTCAGAGAAAGGTGGAGACATTCTGTCAAAGGATTAACCAGTTTAGTGCAAATTCATTTAAAACTCTCGACTTACCCTGCCAGAAAACAATCTGGAAGTTTGCAGAACGTTTTTGAAATTCGCCAAGTATGCGTTCAAGTATATGATACGCGTGGAGAATCTGGAAAGTACAATCTGCGTGGAGTCAGCAATATCAATTAGTGTATTAAAAACCATAAGACCTTCACGGCCTATTGAGAGTAAGGGGTCGTCGAGGATGATTTGAAGCAGTGCGTCGCCTAGAAAATTTACGTTGAGGAGAGATGACTGAGAAACTAGAACTTACCATCGAGTATGAAAGGTTCACTTCCAGCATAATCACCTAATAAATCCATCCATCGCGCTGATCTGGAGGCCCTGAAATACCATTCGTCGTCAATGCGTTCAATCACCTGGCGGAAAGACGACGACTTGAATTCTTTGCGCGGGGTGGCAATGGCGTCGTCAAACCCTTCAAGATCCATTGGAAAGCAATTTTCCAGTACCCAATGCGACTTTTATAAACCGGATAACGATTTAGTTGTGTGCTACTCGTGTATCCGATTGACGAATGAGAAGAGACCTGGAGATTCAAATAGGCGCCCGTTCCTCGGCCAGAGCCGCAACCATGAGGATTTAAGATTACGGCATTCAAAGCTACGTCAAAACTACTTACCACTGCTTTGTTACTTGTTTTCCTCCTTGGGGATCAATGGGTGCAAGTGTGAATCTGCTTTTCCAAGCCGTTTGGAAGAGTGGTGTACCCAAATTCGTGTGACCATGCTTCAATTTCCCTTGGCTTAAACCCAGGAATTTGTCAAAAACCAGAAATCCTCGAATCCCGGGTCTATTTTTTGCAGGAACAGAGCTCAGAGCTGATAAATATCTGCCAAAGTCTTGTGAACTCAAAAAACCAACGAAAACCTCAGCAAAGAAAAATAATGGCTGGAGGCGAACGGCCAGGCGTAACCTGGATGCACCTGCTCCGATTCCTGCGAGCTCCGAGTGCTTTATTCGATCTGGGTCAACAAGGAAGGAAGGAGGGAAATCATTGAGTTCGAAGTTTCTTACCAGCAGTCCAATGTCATCGTAGCCGTCTTCTGGCTCTTTCATTGAATTTTCATGACGAATCACCAATGCTGAGCATCCTTTTTCCGCTGTTTTGTTCAACAGAGACTGCGAATTTAAGTCGTGTATCATCTCCTCCCCAACAATCATACATACTTGAATCTCATTCACGATCGTCATGATATTGTAGTCCTTTCAATCATGTCCTGTTATTATATAGGTTCGTGGATCTCCCGGCAGTGGCGCTTGCATTGCTACTTGCTCAGTTCACAAACGTAAGGGTTAGGAGGTGGCATGAAGAAGTAGTGAAGAAAGCTGGTTATCGTCGCTACCTTAGAGACGAGATGCGTTGAGTGGAAGGAAACGAAGCAGTCTTCAGCGTTGATGAAGGCCAATTGACCTAATGGGATGGACCTTGGGAACCAGGTCACAGAGGCCGTTGTCTTTTTAAGCTACGGCAGTATGGAAGGAAGAACAAATCAGTGGTGGTCTACCACGTCGCCAAAATGTCTTCCAGAAGCCTCTGCCGAAATTGAAAACATGTACCCATCGAGTGACAACTCGAGTTGGCGAGAACGGCACTGAAGATAAATACCAGAGTGAAAGCCCGTCTCCAAGTATTGAACCCAGCCACTTGCCGAGATGTCTTTGTGAATCACCTTATACCAATGATCAGCCTCTCAGTTCGCGTTTGTTGCCTCCTGTTCATCGTCATCCACCCATTGACCATCTCTCCGCTCAATGCTCTCATTGTCGTCCCATCTTTTGCATTGTGGGACTGGTTATATTACCCTCCCTAAGTGCTGTCCATCTTCAATCGCGGAATACGTCGGGTTGCGATCTTTACAATAACATATACACGAATTCTACAAAGTTGTATTGATCTCATTTGATTAATCTTGAATTGTAAACATGTCAGACAGTATACGGGTTAATGATTTGTCCCTCACCGTTCCTCTCCTGTCTGGTGCTCAATGGCCGCGAGATAAACCCAGTGCTGTTGAACAACCAATAACCATCTCGCTCGTTATCTTCCACGACGTGTCACAAGCTGCCCAAACGGACGATCTGTCTCTTTCTCTTAATTATGCCATCGTCGCAAAACATGTCAGACGTTCAATCGAACTAAATTCCTTCCAACACTTGCAAAGCCTCGCTCGTCACATCACCGATGCCTTATCGCAGATATTGGAGGGTGGGACAGAGGTGCAGATAAAGCTCGTCCAGCTGAGATCGCCTCTGCACACCAAAACGGTGGGTATTGAATATGTCGCGAAATTTCATTCCGATCGTTCTTGGGCACCCAGTGGTGTTACGTACTTTGTTGAGGATCTCGTTTGTCCTGCTATCATAGGCGTGAACCCAGCGGAACGGGAAGAGAAACAAGACGTCGTTGTAAACCTAGCTATCAAGACGGGCGAAGATGAACTCGGTGAAGAAACTGAGGTTGATCTCCGCAATATCACAAAAAGCCTTTATGAGGTCGAATGCTATCCTTCTCTCGTCTAATTCAATATTGAGCTGTATTTTTCCAGACAATTTGCTCTTCTAATTTTCAGACACTTGAAGCACTAACATCTCTTGTCGCATCAAAAACTCTGAGCCTTTTACGCTCTTTCCAACCTGCTGCGAGTGTTCTGGTTCGAGTCGCAAAACCGTCTGCCCTCATTTTTGCTGGTTCAGCAGAGGTTCAAATCCGTAGAACGTTTGACGACTACCCAGACGATAACATTCCTCAATCCCACTCCCTCTGCAGCCTGAATCATCCTCACACAGCCGCCATCGCACTTGGGTCCAATCTGGGAGATTCCTTCCACAACATCGAATATGCGTTGAGATTGTTAGAAGACCCTCTCCAAGTTTTGAAAGATGAAAACATCTCAGTTGACACAAATGTCTTCGTTGACGTCGTCAACACTTCATTTTTATATGAAACCAAACCGATGTACGTGACGGACCAACCTTCCTTCATTAATGGTTCTTGTATTGTACGTGCGCCTTACTCTACTGCTGTTCGGAGACTGATAATTGTGGCTTTCACAGGTCGCAACTGATTTACTTCCAGTCGTACTTCTTCAATTACTCAAAGCAATCGAGAGGAAAGTCGGTCGTGTGCCGTCGATCCGGAATGGTCCCAGGGCTGTTGACCTAGACATAATATTCTACGATGATGAGATTATTGATACTCGGAAAGACACTAAAGATATCGAGAATCTTGACGGAACTCTCGTCGTGCCTCATCCCCGAATGCAGGAAAGAGAGTTTGTTTTGCGACCCTTGAACGAGTGAGTTACCTCTCCAACATTTATCCACCCTCCTCCACTTTAATATGCTAGTATCATCCCAGACTACCTTCACCCAGTTTTTAAGAAGACAGTTGAGACCCTCTTTCACGAAGTGTGCGATCCGAAAAGTCCACCAATGAAGAAGGTCCTCTATTTCCCTCA